>Ga0206962_1127_pt2 | contig 22242 bp, 21 predicted proteins | sample Alteio_BWOrgHeat_27_FD_153241 | JGI IMG/M metagenome (GOLD analysis project Ga0206962, IMG submission 153241) | Enriched cells from forest soil in Barre Woods Harvard Forest LTER site, Petersham, Massachusetts, United States -... | ecosystem: Environmental > Terrestrial > Soil > Temperate forest >...
GCCATTAAGTATGAATGGGATTTTGGAAACGGGACAACTAGTACTCAGAAGCAGCCCACGATTACCTATAAACCTATCAAGTCGATAGATACTTTCTATGTGAAGTTGAAAGTGACCGATACCGTACACCAACGGTCAGATAGCCTAACCCTGCCCGTATATGTATTCAATGCTCCCGTCACGCTAAGCGTCACTAGCCCCGTGGGCATGTCCTGCAATGGCCAAGCCCAACTGCATGCCACATGCAGCTATCCAAACGCCCTGTACCACTGGGTGCCAGAAGGGTTGTTGGACAACGCCTACATAGCCAATCCCATTGCAAAGTCTCCTAAGGACACTATGTTTTATTTGACGGTAAAAGCTGAGAACTGCACCTTATATGACAGTGTGAAGTTAACCGTTGACCATGGTACCCATATCAGTACCGATGACGGATTTTGTACGGGAAGCAAAGCCACACTCCTCGGCCCCAGTGGCTATATCAGTTATTCTTGGTACGATGGCAAGAACCATTTTAATACCCAGGACCTCATTATCACCAAACCAGGGATTTATTCACTGGTAGCTACCAATGCTATCTATTGCATGAGCTACGATACCATCAAAGTGACTGGAAAAGGAATAGACAGCGTGCGGATCGGCAAGGATACTGCTATTTGTGCCGGGCAAAACATAACACTAACTGCCCCAATGCGTGGATCCTACAGATGGAACACGGGCGATACTACCCAAAGCATAGTTGTAGGCAAACCAGGGTTTTATTCCGTGGAAATCAAGCTTGGCCTTTGCACGGTATATGGTACTATCAACGTAACGTTCCATCCATTTCCGAAAATCAATATCGGCAAACACGATACGGCTTTTTGTGAAGGCGACAGTGCGGTAATATCCGTGGGATACCTACCCGGCACCAGATATCACTGGACAACGGGGGATACAACAAGTACCATTACCGTTCATGTGCCCGGAATTTACCAAGTAAAGGTAAGCCTGGGATATTGCGATACCATCGTTGCAAAACAAGTATCCACCTCACCTTTGCCCCATCCCAACCTTGGGAAAGACACTGTTTCCTGCTTTCTGTTTGAAAAAACACTGGATGCCGGACCGGGCCTGTTTTATAAATGGTTCCCGGGTGGCGATACCACACGGTTCATTTCCGTTCGAAAGGAAGGCAAGTATGCGGTAATGGTTTCCAATGGGCCGGGGTGTGCGAGCACTGACACGATATTGCTCACCATGCATTGCGATGAGGCCACATTGTATGTTCCCAATGCATTTACCCCGGATGGCAAAAACGAAGTGTTTAAAGCCATAGGCACCCATATCAATGACTTTAAAATGACGGTTTATAACCGATGGGGCGAACTCATTTTTGAAAGCGATGACATCAACAATGGGTGGGATGGCAAGTTCAGAAAAGAAGCCGTGCCGATGGACGTATATATTTGGATCATAACCTACAAGGCATATGAAACCGCCAAAATCGCCTACGGGAATGTGACCCTGCTCAGGTAGTTATCAAATGAACATTCTCCGAAAATTCAGCCATCATTTTACCCTCTTTAACCTTGCAACAAGAAATCCTTTATCCTTTTTAGGATAGAAACGTTGTATAGGGCGGTGAACCAATAAATACGACAGGTGTAAAACTCCCAAGGATCAAATACATTCTTGGGGCAAGTACATTGCCTATGCATTTGATAACTACTTTTGCAAACCTAGAAACACGTAACACATGATAACAGCCGCACCTGACCTACAGGAACTGAACGAAAAAATAGCCGAATCGAGCGCATTTGTGGATACCCTCACCACCGAAATAGAAAAGAATATCATCGGACAAAAAAGCATGCTCAACAGTCTGCTCATTGGCTTGCTGGCCAACGGGCATATATTGCTGGAAGGCGTGCCGGGCCTCGCCAAAACTTTGGCCATCAAAACCCTGGCCAATGCCATCCAGGCCAAATTCAACCGGATACAGTTCACACCAGACCTACTACCAGCCGACTTGGTAGGTACCATGGTATATAACATGCCGGCCAATAGGTTCGAGGTGAAAAAAGGCCCCATATTTTCAAATTTCATACTGGCAGATGAAATAAACCGTGCCCCGGCCAAGGTGCAGAGTGCCTTGCTGGAAGCGATGCAAGAGCGGCAAGTGACCATTGGCGACCAGAGCTATAAACTGGATGACCCCTTTCTGGTATTGGCCACCCAAAACCCCTTGGAACAAGAAGGTACCTATCCATTGCCCGAAGCGCAGGTGGACAGGTTCTTGATGAAAATAGTGATCACCTATCCCAAACCTGAGGAAGAGAAACTCATTCTTCGCAAAGCGATGAACAATGATTTCCACGAAGCCCCAGCCGTCGTGAAACCAGAAACCATACTTAAGGCACGCGAGGTGATGCGCCAAGTATATATGGATGAAAAAATTGAGCAATATATCATTGACTTGGTTTTTGCCACACGTACCCCAGAAAATTATCAACTTTCCCAACTGAAGCCCTTGATCAGCTACGGGGGGTCACCAAGGGCAAGCATTAGTTTGGCCCAGGCATCCAGGGCCTACGCATTCATCAAGCACCGCGGTTTTGTGATACCAGAAGATGTGCGGGCCGTATGTCAAAACGTATTGCGTCACCGCATTGGGCTTACCTACGAGGCAGAAGCAGAGAGCATTACCCCTGAAAACATTATCCAGCAGATATTGAACCATGTGGAAGTGCCATAGTAGATACCTGATCATACCATTTCAAAATCAAGAACAAACTATCTGTCACCAGAAACACCCATCAATATCCACTGAATGTCAGATGCGCTAACCGATCTCCTGAAACGTGTGCGGCGTATAGAAATACGCAGCAAAAGGATGAGCCGGCAGATATTTGCTGGCGATTACCATAGTGCGTTTAAAGGCAGGGGGATGACTTTTGCCGAAGTAAGGCCCTATCAATATGGGGATGATGTACGTTTTATAGATTGGAACGTGACTGCACGCTATCAGGAACCTTTTATCAAAACCTTTGAGGAAGAAAGGGAGCTTTCGGTCATCATTATGGTGGACCTGAGCAGCTCGGATAGTTTTGGTACGCGGAACATGACGAAGCGTGAACTCATCACGGAACTTACCGCAGTTATTGCCATCTCAGCCGATACCAACAATGATAAGGTTGGAGCCATTTTTTTCACGGACAAGATAGAAAGGTTTGTCCCGCCACGCAAAGGCCGCAGCCATATTCTCAGGATCATACGGGAATTGCTTGATTTTAAATCAGAAAACTCTGGAACCGATATCGGCAATGCCTTTACCTTTGTCACCCGCGCCATCAAGAAAAAAGCCATCGTTTTCATGATTTCCGATTTCTTGGACAGCCGCTACGAAAAAGCATTGGGCATGGCTGCAAGAAGGCACGATGTGATCGGGGTTCATGTATCAGACCGGGCCGAGCAAGAACTGCCAGATGCCGGGATGGTACTCATACGCGACACGGAATCAGGGGCACAACAGTGGGTGAACACCTCTTCCAAAGAAACAAAGCTGGCCTATAAAACCAGGTTTTTGGAGAAGGCCGATCATTTTAAAACCCAATTCCAGAAAAACAACGCCGGCACTTTGGATATTTGCACGGATAAACCGTATTTGCAGGAATTGCACAATTTTTTCAGGAACAGGAAGTGAAGGACTACATTTTGGGAATCAATAATATATCGAGCATCAAATTCAGGACAAATCGCTGCCTCAAACCTGGCTTGGAAATATCCCACAAAGCAAAGGGTATCAGGCTTTCGCCTGTCAAATTTTGTTTTCCGCTATTCCTTGTGTTTCTTTCTTTTCAGGCTCATGCCCAAGAAATATCTGCCAAAGCCTCTGCACCAAAATATGATTTTCTGGTAGGTGACCGGATCAATGTGCTGCTGGAGATAAAACGGCCGGCTAATTTTTCCGTGGAATGGCAAAAACAAGAACCCGCCCCAGGCGAACCTGAACTCGCTGATACGGTGAGTACAGATTCCACCGAAGATGCACGTTTTGTAACGATAAAAATCCATGTTCCCCTCGCCGCATTCGACTCTGGACAAGCCACTTACCCGGCCCAAGTATTTATTTTCCATAAAACGGGAAGCCCTACCCCCATTACACTGAAAACCGAACCCCTTGTTTTCCACATCAGTACTATAAGTGTAGATCTGAAAAAAGACCCCAAGCCCATCATAGATCCGGTAGATCCTGGATTGGATGTCTGGAAATTTGTGGAGCAATTGTTGGTGATTTTGGTCATTGGTGGCGTAGCATTGTTTATTTTGTTTCGCTGGCTGGGCAACCGGAAAAAAGAAAAACAGATGCTGATGCAGAAACCATTGGCGAAGCGGCCACCTTCTGAAATAGCCATGGAAAAGCTGAACGAACTGTCACAAAAAGACCTGATTGCCAAGGGACAAGTGAAAGCCCACTATATCAGCCTTTCCAATATCGTTCGCCAATATGTGGCTGATATCTTTAAAGTGGATGCCATGGAACTATCCACCGAAGAATTGACCGATACCCTCGCCCACGGCACCATGCAGGCAGCATCCCTTCAAAAACTGTCCGACATCCTGGAACTTTCAGATTCCGTGAAATTTGCCAAGTATGTCCCAGACCAATCTGATCATCAACGGTCTATGGAAGCCGCAGAGGGGTTGGTGAGGGAAGAAAATAGGGAAATTATACCGTCCAATAATCCAACTTCTTGATCAGTCCTGGTATTAAAGATTATCTGGCTATTGACAAATATTCCAATTTGTTATTTGCCAAAGCTTCTCATATTTTCCCGCCCAAAAAACATGCAACCTAAAAGTTTTCATTAAATTTAACGCCAGATATGAGGTATCGGGTAAATATAGGCAAAGGATTGCTGATGGTTTTGGCATGGGTATGCGCTGTTTCGGCACATGCGCAAACATCCAGCTTAGTCACTTATGCGGGCAATGCCGGGGATGAGCGCTTCTATTCCGTGGTGCGGTTGTCTGACAGTACCTACCTGGTGGCTGGCACGGCAGATAACCTCACTTGGCTTCCCTCCGGTACTGTTTCCAATGCCATGACGGGTACGGCAGGCATCAATAATGCGTTGAGACCGCAAAAAAAGATCGGGTTCCTGCTCCACCTCAAACCTGACCTAAAAAAAATCATTGATGTGCTTTACCTGCCTCTTGGTACTGCCCAGGACATCAGGCATATCAAGCTAAGCAACGTACCCGGCAGCAACACTGCGAATATTTTTATTTCGGGCACTACCATTGATTCCCGTGCCAATGCCGGAGGGTATTTCCTCGCCAAGCTCAACAACAACTATGTGAGCGGTACACCTACGGGACTTACCTGGACGTATAATGTATATGCGGCAGGATATTATAACACTGAGCAACCTTGGGATGTGGGCACGGACGGCCGGATTGTTTTTGTGGCCGGGCAGCCCTATGGCACAGACAGTTGCGCGGTGCTAAAACTGAAAGCCGATGGTAGCGGGCTGGATATCGTGGACCAATGGCGGACACATTACGGCATAAACATCAATACAGGTGCGCAGACGGGCGGCGAATGGACACCTTCCACCGCCAACCCGAATGTGAGCGTGAACTACAGTGCCCTACTCATGAAAAACATAGGGACCTGCGAGTTGCGCTCATGGAAAAAGTCAGATTATACCGCCACCCTAAACGATGAAAACGGGAATACCAAAAAAGGCACCTGGCCCATGGATATGTTTTTTTCGTCGGCATGTGATACCAGCTTGCCCAACAGGACAATGGGCAACCCGGGATATACAGGCTATGCCATTGGTTCTTCCCGCACTTCCCGGGTGGGCGCCATTGTAGTGGATAGGCGAGACAATTCATTCTATGTTGGTGCATCAAGCGAATGTTATTTGCCCAGCGGTGCCCCAGATGAAGAACCTTTTGTATTGGCCTTTACCAAGGATGGTAGCCTAAAATGGTGGGACCGGCTGCACCAGGAATCAGGGGCCAATTCCTCCCCGATCCAAGAAATCAGCGGCTTAGCCATAGACTATTCCCAAACAGGATCTATGGGCGCGGTAGTGGTCATTGCTTCGGTGGGTGGTGATGGACAGAAAAATCTTTGGCAGGGCACCTCCATCAAAAACAATCCTTTGAACCCTGGCTTTTCATTCGATAATAAATATACTGGCAGCGATACCACCATAAAAGTTGCTTGGGTTGGGAGGTTGCGGATCACAAACGGTGATTTGCTCAACAGTAGCTATATATGCGGCTACTTGGCCAGCGACCCGCTTCTCCAGGCAACCTATACCGAACCGATACATGACAACTGGCCCAGCCACAATGCGGGCAACCCGCCCTTGGCAGAAGCCGATGCTGAAATAGATGTGCAGGCCGATGATTTCGGAAGGATATACCTGCTTGTGTTTTCCAACCGGTTCGTGACCACCAGCAATGCCTACCAAAAAATGGCAAAGCCTACGCTTGCCACACCGGGTTCTGCCTATTTTCTGCGTGTGTTTGAGAGTGATTTGACCAAACTGGCCTATTGTTCCGCCCTCACGGGCAAGTGGAGCACCAGCTCAGGGACGGGTGGTGGCAACACATCCTTAAAGGGGGTATTTCCTGTTTACAATGGGGCTGTCATCGTAGGCTATCATCACGATGACAACCAAGATAAAATATCCGATGGCAATAACATACCCCTTTCGCACGTGCCCGTTTGGGGAGATAGTACGCCAAAGGCAGAAGAAGCCATATTGGCCCGGTTGATGTACGATTCCCTAAAGGCGTATTTCTATGTATCTCCAAAAACAGGGGCCTGTACCAATACCAATGTGGTATTCACCGATACAAGCGTAGGTGCCACCAGTTGGGCATGGAGCTTTGGCACGGGTGCTTCTCCTGCCACTGCCACGGGCAAAGGCCCACATACTGTTACATACAGTACCCCTGACACGGTCCAGGTAAAACTGGTGGTGAGCAACGGTACGCTATCTGATTCCATGACCATTCCCTATATCATCAGTGCCGCCCCATCTTGTACCTTTACCACTGGGGGCAATACGACGGTGGTACCTGACACTTCCACTTTCACGGGACCGTCTGGGACAGGGTTAACCTATAGCTGGGATTTTGGTGATCCATCTTCGGGCGGGTCAGATTTTTCTGCGCTGCAGAGCCCGACCCATAACTATGATTTTCCAGGCACTTATACGGTTACTTTACAAGTGACTAAAGGCAACTGCACCTGCGCAAGCACCAAATCGGTTACCATCACGGCAGGCCTCGGCCCGGCAGATGCCACCTTTACCGTAACCCCATCCAGTGGATGCCAAAATATTGCAGAAGTATTTACACAAACCAGCCCAACCAACAGTACCCAATGGTATTGGGTCTTTGGCCAGGATGCGGTACCGCAAACATCCACGGCCCCTGGACCCCATTCTGTATTTTATTCATCCCCTGGCCCCAAAACTGCTTTCCTGACAGTGAGCAACGGGGTGGTAAAAAAGACAAGTTCCATGGCATTTACCATAAACCCCATCCCGGGTTCCAGCTTTTCTTGGGTAGGGGCCACCAACGCCCTCCCCGCCGCATTGATTTTTACAGGCAATACCTGCGGTGGGTGTTCTTATTCTTGGAATTTTGGTGATACTGGCACGGTAGATGATATTTCCATAAAATCGGAAACAGTACATACCTATAACAGTGATGGTACTTATTTTGTGACGCTCAAAGTCACCGATGCTGCCGGTTGCAGCAATACCAGCCTGCAAAAAGTGGTGATCGCAGGCAGCAACAACAACCAGTTTTATTCTGACTTTACCATTGCCCCATCCGGCAGCACCTGCGTCAACAATAAAGTATTCATTACCGACATGAGCTTCATGGCCGATAAATCCAGAGCCTGGTATTTTGGGAAAGATGCCGTACCGTCAAAGCTCAACAATGTGGATACGGCCACGGTGTATTGGACAACGCCCGGCACCAAAACCATTATGCTAGTGGCAGGAGCCGCCAGTGGCTTTGATGATGAAAAAACAAAAACGGTCACCTATGAAGTGACTGATTATCCTGATGCCTCTTTTACTTTTTCTGGAAACACGGGCAGTGCCCCGGCCACAATAACCTTCACGGCCAATGAATCGAACGGATATCTGTATTCTTGGGATTTTGGAGACTCTACCCATGTAAACAATACGGCCAACAGTTCCAGTCCCACGCATACCTATAGCAGTTCGGGTGTATATCCGGTCACTTTGGCGATTACGCATAACGGATGCACTTCTTATTATTCGCGAAACATTTATATAGGCCTTACAGAACCAGCCATTGTGCCTGCATTTTCCATCAAGCCGAGCAAAAACGGATGCCAATCGCCTACGGTGGTTGTCACAAACTTCAGTACGGGCAACATCACCAGCTATGCCTGGCAGTTTGGAAGCGGGGCATCACCGGCTACAGGAAGCACTGTTGGCCCCTATAGCATCACATACGGCACGAATGGGATTAAAACATTGACCCTCACCATAGGTAACGGAACCATTACACAAACCACGAGGATGAAAGTGAAGATCAGTTTTTGATGAAAACACATTTTTTTTTACTGCTCATGCAGAACGAACAGAATAATTTTTCTTCTTTTGAAAAAAAAAGGTACAACTATCTCATTTGTGTAATAAATTTGTTTGAAACCAAACTCAGAAAAGACTTGCGACATGAAAGCGTATGATTTGAATACCAGTTTTACTTTTGGGAAGTATGAAGGCAAAACACTTGATGACGTGTTTAAAACGGACCCTTCGTACGTGGAAAAATGTATGATCACCGTGGATGATTTTGCCATTGATGAAAAAGCCATTCAACAAATGTTTGAAAAGTACCCAGACAACGAGCTGAGCGACCAAGCGGTGGACGCCAACCTTGACAAACTGGATGGCATGGAAAACCCTGATGATGAGTTTTTTATTGGTGAAGAAGTATATTCTGACGATGACTATGACGAATTTGACGATGTGCCTGGAAAGGGTGCAAAAGACGATGACGAAGCAGACTTCGACGATCTCGATGAAGATGACGATCTCTTTGGAGACGATGCTCCCGAAGAAGATTGGGATGATGATGACGACGATTTCAGATAAGGGGAAAACAAGATCTAACAAAAAAGGCTGTCTGGTTTCAGGCGGCCTTTTTTTATGCCCTACCTTTGTATGACATGGAAACCAAGGCCAGTGCAGAAAACACCCATCATGATCACTTACCCAAGGATTTGAAAGAGGGCTATGGTTGGGTGATGTACCGCCTGCCCGGCAGCAAGGAAATCATTTTCTTGGTCGGGGAAACCACCGAAGAAAGACCTGAAGATGAATCATTTGCCGTTTCTTCATTTGTGGGTGGAGCAGAAAAAGCATGGCATATCATCCCTCAAGTTCGACTTGTAATAGACGATGCCAATTCCATACCCATCCTGGAAAAGAAACATCTATATCACTTGGAGGAAAAGGGAGAAAGCACCCCCTTCCAACATTATTGCGGGCTTGTTTCCGAGGTGATAAAGAACATCGAGGAAGGACACCTCTTGAAAGCCGTCCCCGCCCGAACCAAACATATCGCATTACCCGATTCTTTTTCTTTGTTTACCTTATATAACTCCTTGCTGGATACCTATCCCAATGCATTTGTATATGTGCTGAGCACGCCACCAACGGGTACCTGGACGGGTTGCTCCCCGGAACTGCTTTTTCGCGCACGGGGCAACGAAATAGAAACCCTTTCACTGGCAGGTACCAAGAAAAATACAACCCTAGGTTCGACAGAATTTTCAAACAAGGAATGGGTGGAGCAACAGCTTGTAACCCAATATATTCAGACTATTCTGGAGAAGTACTGCGAACCCATTGATGTGCATGGCCCCATATTGCAGCAAGCAGGTAATGTGCAGCACCTGGCTACCCGTTTCAAAGCAGTTTTGCGACCAGAAAACAATGGTAATTATGGCCTACTGATCAATGATTTGCACCCTACGCCGGCAGTTTGCGGCCTGCCATTGGAGGCCTCAAAGAAAATGCTGGCAGAACATGAAGGGTTTGACAGGGCATTGTACAGCGGATACCTGGGCCCCATATCAAAAACGAGTGCCGACCTGTACGTAAACCTGCGTTGCATGCAGGTGTTTGAAAACAGTTCCCAGCTCTATGCCGGTGCCGGCGTAGTGCAAGGCTCTGTCCCCGAAAAAGAATGGGAAGAAACCGAAGAAAAGATGTTGACGATAGGGAGGTTTTTGGGGCACTAGAGTTTTAAGAGCATCCCCTTCAACACCTTCGCCACCACCCCGATATCGAAATGGGACAATGCTGTTTCCCGGCCTGCCTTGCCCAATTTTTGTTGTAGGTTTTTATCGCTTACCAGTTTTTCTATGGTGGCGGCCAGTTTGGTCACGGTAATGCCCGGTGGCATCAGTATGGCATTTTCTCCATGGGTCAGATAGCGGGTGGCATCTCCTGCCGCGGTGGCAATCACTGGTCTGCCCGTGGACAGGTATTCGCTGAGCTTGGTGGATAGGCCCGTGCTGCTCCACGGCTCATCTTTCCGCAAACCGATAAGGATATTGGATTTCCTGATATAATTTATGATCTCTTTATGTGGGGTAAAGCCCTTGAGTTCCACGGTATCTCCCAGGTTTTTGGAAAGGATGTATTGCTGCAGGCCACTCATGTATTCCGGCTTTTTGCGGTTGTGCCCAGCCATCCATAGTTTGGTTTTGATGCCCTTATCTTTGAGCAACCCCACGGCATCTATCACCAGTTCTATTTCATCAAACCCATAAAAAGACCCATAATATAAGAGTACAGGCACCTCGTTTTCAGGGATTGGCCCCGCAAACCAGGTATCTGCTTCCACTATGGTGGGTATCACCACAACAGGCACTTTGCCCCGGGTAAGCCGCTCGTATTTATCTTTCAGATAGTACGATATCACCACTATGGCATCAGCCCCACGGGATAGCCAGTTATCGGCCACCCATTGGTTGGCATAGATGAGTCTGCGCTTGATCCCGCTGCCTTTTATCCGCTCATCTTCATAGGAATGGATGGTTTTTATCCCCCGCTGCCGTGCCCATGTTGTCAATGGCCATATCGTATGGGCCGCCAGCATATTGAACCAGATCACATCTATTTTTTGCGCTTTGTGCAACGCATCCAGCCTTTTTTTGAAAAGCCGGATGGCGCGGGCTTTCGCCAAAAAAAAATCGGCACCTTTCAAAGGCTTGGTATCCCCCAAAATATACTCGAACGGGATACCGTTTATTTCGCCCTTTGTTTTCAGGTACTCCTCGTTCACGTTGCCTGATGTATTTTCCAGGAGGATATCAACTTGGTTACCTGCTGCTTTTAAGGCATATACCAGGGTTTTGAGCCGGGTCGTTTCCCCGCCGCCCTCCGGTAAATCAACCGCCGCAATCATCACGATATGTTTGCCTATAGAATCCACCCTTCGAATTTAGGGTTATTTTGGTAGGGGCGTACGGCGTATTGAGTATTGCGATTTGCGTATTGCGATTTGCGTATTGCGTATTGCGTATTGCGTATTGCGTATTGCGTATTGCGTATTGCGTATTGCGTATTGCGTATTGCGATGGTAGAGACAGGGCATGCCCTGTCTCACCTGCAAATCCCCATGACCCAAAACCCACGACTCACGACCCACGACCAAGACCCACGACCCTCTTCGCAATACGCATTTCGCAATACGCGGTTCGCAATAATCAGAATTTGCCTATTTTCGCCGTCAACCTATACATAGCACACACAAAACACAAACAAACCTATGAGTACTGATATAGAAATCGCGCGCGCCGCGAAAATCAGGCCTGTTTCTGCCATTGCCGAGAAGCTGGGCCTCCCCATTGATGACCTCAACTATTATGGAAGGCACAAAGCCAAAATACCCCTAAAGTATATCAATGATGAAAATGTGGCCAAAAGCAAGCTGATCTTGGTTTCGGCGATCTCACCTACGCCAGCGGGCGAAGGCAAGACCACCACATCAGTAGGCCTGACAGAAGGGCTGAACCGGATCGGCAAAAAAGCGATGGTGGTGTTGCGCGAACCATCACTCGGGCCGGTGTTTGGCATGAAAGGCGGTGCAGCCGGGGGCGGATATAGCCAGGTGATCCCCATGGAAGATATCAACCTACACTTTACCGGGGATTTCTCTGCGGTAGAGAAAGCACACAACCTATTGGCAGCCCTTATTGACAACAATATACAAAGCAAGAACAATAGCCTGAACATAGACCCACGCACCATCACCTTCAAACGGGTAATGGATATGAACGACAGGGCTTTGCGAGATAATGTCATTGGCTTGGGCGGTACCGGAAACGGAGTACCACGGGAAAGCGGTTTCGATATCACTGCAGCATCGGAGATCATGGCCATCTTGTGCCTGAGCAAAAACCTGATGCACCTGAAAGAAAAACTGGGGAATATATTTGTTGGGTTCACCTATGATAAACAACCCATCTATTGCCGCGACCTGAAAGCGCAGGGTGCCATGACCATCTTGTTGAAGGATGCCATCATGCCCAACCTGGTACAGACTATAGAAGGCAACCCAGCCATCATCCACGGCGGACCATTTGCCAATATCGCCCAAGGCACCAACACCATCATTGCCACCAAAATGGGTATGTCCCTGGCGGATTGGGTGGTAACAGAAGCTGGTTTTGGTTTTGACCTCGGCGGTGAAAAATTCCTAGATATAAAATGCCAATATGGTGACCTCGTGCCACAAGCCGTGGTATTGGTAGCCACCATACGTGCCCTGAAATATCATGGCGGGGTGGCAGTGGCCGACCTGAAAACCCCTAGCCCACATGCCGTGGAAAAGGGATTCCCGAACCTGGAAAAACACATCGAAAACGCCAGGCAGTTTGGGCTGACCCCGATCATTGCGCTCAACCATTTTGTATGGGACAGCGACGAGGAACTCAATGTGCTGCGAGAAAAATGCGCAGACCTGGGCGTTCGTTTTGCCGTATGCGACCACTGGGCCAAAGGCGGCGAGGGTGCCGAAGATTTGGCCAACCTGGTGGTGGATGCCGTGGAAAATAGCCCGTCAGCCTTCAAGCCATTGTATGATTGGGACTGGCCGGTGACCATAAAAATTGAAACCATTGCCCGCAAAATATATGGTGCCAGCGGGGTTGAGTTTGGCCCGAAAGCCAATGCAGACCTGAAAAAAATAGAAAGGCTGGGTCTCACCAAATTGCCGATATGCATTGCCAAGACACAATATTCATTCACTGATGACCCAACGCGCGTGGGCCGTACCAGCGATTTCTTCCTCACCATCCGTGAGATAGAAATTGCAGCGGGTGCAGGCTTCCTGGTTCCCATTGCAGGTGACATGATGCGCATGCCGGGTCTCCCAGCCATCCCTGCCGCCGAAGGCATGGACATAGATGAGAACGGGGTGATCGTGGGGCTGTCCTAGGGCAATGTTGAATGTTGGATGTTGAATGTTGAATTGAAGGCTCGAGAATGATTGAATAATTATTGTTGCTTGCTGAGGTGCTCAAGAGGCACCTAAGCAATAGCAACAGAAGTATTATATTTGACCTATTATGAAACGTTTACTCCCCCTGCTTTTCATCGCTGCGTTTTTATATCAATGCGGCTCTACACACGACTATACCTGGAAATCCAAAAACACGGCCAAACCGGTCTTGCCCTTGGATTCGATATACGATTGGAACAAAGGCCGGCAGTTTTCTGAAAATAACACACCTGCAAACCGAAAAGAAGGCAGCAAGCTGTTCCTGCATGCCATTGACCTGTACCGGAACAAAAAAGACGCTATTTCCGGAGTTGCATTTTTCAAGGAGTCTTTGACCTATTATCCCAATTCGCGGACCTACTACGAGCTTGGCAATGCCTTGTTGGACACGAAGGTACCCGATGAGGCCCTAAAAGCCTACAACCTTGCCATAGGACTGGATTACAAGCCGGAGTATAACGTCTATTACAATATAGCTTGCGCCAATGCCATGAAAGGCGATACGGTTGATGCATTGGATAACCTGACCCAGGCACTGGAAAATGGATACAATAACAAAAAGCATTTTTTAGAAGATAAGGATTTGGATATCCTCCGCCAATCGGAACACTTTAAAATATTGCAGGTCAAGTACTTTTCTGGACAAGAAATGGGCAAAAAGCAGATATTTACCATGTTGCGTTCTGGTTTCCCCAAGAAAGGACTCCCCTTTTCCATTCTTGACAATCCTGAAAATGCCTACGATCCCAAAAAAGTAATCAGCTACGATTATCAGGACTTTATCCCCGGAATGACGGAAAGCGGATTTGGCCGGGAAGTGACCGATGAATACAGCTATACGGCCAACCTGCTGCAAACCGATAGCATGACCCTGTTGGCATTTACCTCCATGAACATGATGGCCGATACCCTGGATCCCGTGAGCACCATGATAGCTTCGTACAATGCCGAAGGAAAAATCATTGACAGCCTGGAATTTGCCTGTCGTTGCTCCCCGATCATGCACAAAACCGGGACGATGGATGCCAACCAAAACCTTGAGATAAAAGAATACCGCAATACCTGGGATTTCGACCCGATATCAAAAGGCTATAAGAACAATACCATCCTGAAAACAGAACTGGTGCGCACGGAGCATTATGTTTTCGATAAAACCGGGCACTTCAAAAAAGTGGAAGCCGGGGATAATTTTGTGTCGAAACCGTAACAGGCCCCTTATTCATTGTAGATATCGTACTGCTCGGCTAGGTTTTTCATCAATTCCTGATCGTTAAAATCTTCTTGCCTCATGGTAGACAGTGCTTCTATATAAAGATCGAATTGACCGTTTTTGAATATCGTGAGCAGTTTGGCCCCATCCTTACAAAACACTTCGTGCCAAACATTTACAGGAACAGTCACCGTATCACCCGCAGTAGCCATGATGGTCTCATCATCAAATATCATCTCCACTTCTCCTTCCAGGATATAGAATACTTCCATGGTCTTCTTATGGTGGTGCCTCAGCAAATGAAACCCAGGCTTCAACCTGTCTTCCACGAACGCAAGCTCACCATTGGTGTCATGAGATGAAAGCTTTACAAAGAGATGGTCTTGTGAATAATCGAAGTCTTTGCCTTGGCCTGCTGGGGTGTATTGGTGTTTATTCATGGATATAGATGTTCAATATTTCCTTTTCTTTGGGTTTTGTCGGGTATCCCAAAAAGCAATTAGATAAATCCTTGTTTTGTAAATCCTATATACCAGCAAGTTATGTGGCGTTATCATAGCTTCTCGGATATTCAATTTATCCGTTGCGCGAAACATCTTCGGATTGTTTGAGATGTACGTGATTGCAATATCTGTTAAAATAACAAATCTTTCAACCTCCTTTTGAGTCCAGTTAAACTCCAAATAATCAACAACTTTGCGAAAGGTTATTTGAGCCTGGGGCGTCCAGATTATTTCTTTAACCATTTAGCATACGTTTTCATAACTTCTTTATGGGGTATGCCTTCGCCTCGATCTGCCTCAGCCAAGCCTTGCTCTATGGATTGTTTTATTTCTTCTGGCAATTGTTCAAACCATGGCTCGTTAGGGGAATGGATTTCCAAAATGGCATTAATAAACCCCAACATCTCCTCATCATTTGTTGCATATAACTTTTTCGCCAAGCCTTCTTTCATCTTTGTAAGTTCCATATTGCAAATAATTACAGCGTACATTCAAATTTAACTCATTCTTAGATAACGTAACCACCTTATAAAAATTCCTTTCTAGCCTCCTCCCATCCAATTTTGAACCATTCACTCACCTTTGGGGTATAATTCCATGTATTTTTGCACCTTGTTAAAATTTCTCTTGTTTGTTTGAAGGTATCACATTTGCGCATCCATGGTTTCTGCTTTTGCTGGCCGTGGTACCTATAGCCCTGTTTTGGGGCATCCTTAATTTCACCAAAAGCCGCCGTGCCATCGTATTACCGGGTATGCCAAGCCTGCCTCCTTCCAAACAAGGATGGAGAACCGTTGCCCTCCGCTTCCTGCCTTTTTTGCGCGGATTGGCCCTCATATTCCTCATCATTGCCTTGGCGCGCCCGCAAATAGCCAATGGCATACAAACCATAGATTCAGAAGGCATTGACATCATGATGGCCACCGACCTGAGCAAGAGCATGGAGCTGCAGGACTTTAAGCCCAACCGCATAGAAGCCGCGAAAAAAATCGGCATTGAGTTCATTCATCGCAGGGCTTCAGACCGCATTGGCCTGGTGGTATTTGCCGGGGAAAGTTTCACGTTGTGCCCGCTCACCATTGACCATAATATTGTTATCGGGCAGCTATCAGAAGTGACCCCTGATTTCCTGAGAGACGGCACGGCGATAGGTATGGGGCTGGCCAGTTGTGTAGACCGCCTGCGCCAAAGCAATGCCAAAAGCAAGGTAGTGATCCTCCTCACCGATGGGGTGAACAACAGCGGCTCCATTGACCCTTTGACCGCAGCCGACCTCGCCATAAAATTCCATGTGAAAGTATATACCATCGGGGTGGGCAGCGTGAACGGGACAGAGCTGCAACTACCAGGTTTTGGTGGGTTTATTTCGTCAGATATTGATGAGGCCTTGTTACAGAACATTTCCCGCAAAACGGGGGCGCGTTATTTCCGTGCTACCGATAATGCCGCACTTCGCCATATTTATGAAGAAATAGACCAACTGGAAAAAGTGAAGGTACAGAGCAGTGCCTTTTTGGAAACCAGTGAGGCATTCCTGCCTTGGCTCATTGCTGCCTATATCATCCTCTGCCTGGAGTTTCTTGCACGCTTTCTTTTTATTAAAACCATAAGCTAGCCAGGATGCATTTTGCCAATACCCAATATTTTATCTATGCCTTGTGGTTGCCGCTCGGGTTGGCGCTGTTATGGCTTTTCTGGCAGTGGCGCCGCCAAAAGCTGAATGCGATGGCCGATGCGCCGATGCTCAAAAACATATTCCCTGCGGCCGGGAACCGATTTTGGCTCATTAGCGGCTTGCTCATCCTTATTGCTTCCGGGGCATTGATCCTTGCTATGGCCAATCCTTTGGCAGGTGCCAAACCCATCAAAGGCAAGAAATCAGGGTTGGATATTGTCATTGCCCTGGATGTTTCCAAAAGCATGGACGCGCAGGACATCAAGCCCAGCCGCTTGGCCCGCTCCTTGCGTTTCATCAGCAGCCTATCTGAAAAGCTGGCAGGCAACCGGATCGGCTTGGTAGTATTTGCGGGCAATGCCTATATTCAGATGCCATTGACTACCGACGCTTCTGCCGTAAAGCTCTTTATGGCAGATATCAATACCAATATGCTCCCCGAACCCGGCACAGCCATCGGCGATGCCATAGCTACTTCCAAGAGCATGCTTTTCCCTACCGTAACCACGGCCAATGCCCGGAATGCAGCCAAAGTGATGGTGCTGATAACAGATGGGGAAAACCATGAAGACGATGCGGAAAATGCTGCCAAAGATGCGGCAAAAAACGGGATGATCATCTATACCATCGGGGCAGGTTCCGAAGCGGGCGGCCCCATCCCATTGTATGACCATGACAACCTGCAGGGCTACCTTAAAGATGAAAACGGCGAAACCGTGGTGAGCAAATTGGATATCGGATCCCTCCGCGAAATAGCCCATGATGCCCATGGAGAAGTGTACAGGCTCACCGATCAAGATGATCTTGCCCAAGTGCTGGTGAACAAGCTCGGCACACTGACAAAAGGCGAGATGGAATTTGAAATATATGACCAGAAGCAGACCCAATTTCAGTGGTTTGCTGGCGTTGCATTATTTTTGCTGTTATTGGAATGTTTTATTTCTTACAAAAAGGCATCTGCATGAAAAGAAGGACATCATTGGTCAAGGATAGTTTGCGGGGTAGCTTGGTGCTAGGCATATTGCTGGTGGCCATGACCCTCCATGCGCAAGTGAACAGTCTGCTGAAGGATGGCAACAAAGCCTATAAGGAGAAGAAGTATGCCCAAGCCCAACAGAGCTATGAGAAGGCGCTGGAGAAACAAAAAGACAGCTATGACGCGAACTTCAACAAGGGGGATGCGTTGTTCCAAGAAAAAAAATACAAAGAGGCCGAAAGCAGTTTTCAACAAGCCATCAATCTGGCCAAAAACAAACGGGAAAAAGAGGAAGGCTATTATAACCTGGGCAACAGCTACCTGCAACAGGAAGATCTCGATCAAAGCATATCCGCCTATAAAAATGCGCTGAAGCTGAAACCGGATGACCTGTATGCCAAGAACAACCTGAGCGTGGCACTGGCCAAGCGCAAGAAAAAGCAAGAGCAGCAACAAAGGATGGCAGGGGGACAGGACAAAAAACAAGGCACCCAAGGCGAAAAAAACAAACCGAACCCAGCCCAGAACCAACCGGGAAATGGACAAAAAAAGGATATGCCCACCATTACTGACAAAGCGAATGAAGACCAGACCGGCATTACCAAACAAGAGGCAGAACAGATCATGGATGCCCTGAAAAACAATGAAGAAAGAATCAGGCAGCGCATGTACGACCGCAGAAGGAAACCGGACCACCGCACGCCAGAAAAGCCCTGGTAACCCTCACATGAAAAAACAATTATTTCTCATACTCCTTTTATTGCTGGGCGCTTGCCATCTGAATGCGCAAAAATTTACGGTGAGCGCGGACAAGACCCATCTTACCTTGGGGGACGTGGTGCATCTCTCTTATAGTTTGGAAGGAGGCGAGGGTACTTCCTTCGAGCCACCTGCCTTCACGGGTTTCCGTATTATGTCCGGGCCGAATGTGTCCAATGAATACAGTGGCTACAACCGGATCACCACCCATCATTTGAAGATAGAATATGTAATCCAAGCCATGGAGAAAGGCAATCATACGTTGGCATCGGCACATATTGTTTCCGGCACTAAAAAACTGACATCCAATACGCTGTCATTTACAGTATCTGGGAATACCACCGGTGGGGCAAATCCCGGCTCGGCTTCTTCCACCGATTTTCTTTTTATGAAGGCGGTCGCCAACAAAACATCCGTGGTTCAGGGGGAAGCGGTAGCCGTGAGCTATAAATTGTATGTAGCACAAAATGTGATGATGACCTCTCCCACCATCACCAAAATGCCCACATTCACCGGTTTTTGGAGCGAGGAAGTGAAGTCAACCATCCACATGGCCCCTACTGAGGAAACCTATAAAGGGAAAGTGTGGCTGGTGTACCTGCAAAGGAAATTGATCCTGTTTCCCCAGAAAACCGGGGAACTTACCGTAGATCCTTTAGAGATAGAGTGTACCGGGCAGGCACCCGCACAAGATCCCTACAGTGACAACAACTTCGGCGGCTTTTATGGCATAGAGCCTTTTCACAAAGTAATCAGCAGTGATGCCGTAAAGATCCATGTATCAGCCTTACCTGATAAAGGCAAGCCTGCTTCTTTTACGGGCATGGTGGGCAATGCAGCCATAGCGGCCACGACCGACCGTAAGACAGTCAAAGCCAACCAACCCGTTACCTACCATCTCACCATCGGCGGGGAGGGCAACCTGAGCCTGCAACAGCCCCCCAAGCTGACCATGCCGGAGGGCATAGAAGTATATGACCCAAAAACCACCGATAAATTTGACCGTAGTGGCGACAACCTGAGCGGAACCCGAACCTTCGACTATACCCTGATGCCGCACAAAGAGGGAACGTTCGAACTCCCGCGAATTACATTTTCCTACTATGACCCGGCCAAAAAATCCTACTTCGAGTCTCAAACCCTGCCCATAAGCCTGCAAGTCGAGAAAAACGACAATCCGGTTTCCAATGATAATGATACCGTTTCGACCAGCAAGAAAAAACCGGTATCCCCGATGGAATTCCTCAAATGGGCTGTATTGCTGGTAGGTTCCGGGCTGCTACTGTTGGCGGTGATCATGTTCGTACGCAAAAAGGAAAAACCACAAACGGGCGCAGACCCAGAGGAAAACCCATTTGCCGACCTGGACCATGATTGGTACTTGGCCGAAGCTGAAAAACTGGCAAAACACGACCCACAAAACGAGTTTTATACCGTGCTCCTCAATGCCCTGTACAAGTACATGGAAGAGTACCTGTCCATCCCTTTTGCCCATATTTCCCATGAATCCATTGAAACGGGCCTACGATCAAAAAACCTGGACCCTGCCCTCATCACAAATTACCTCAACCTCATCAGCGAGTTCGAAATGATCAACTATGCACCGGGGGGTGATACATCAGGCAAGGAAAAGGCCATGCAACGGGCGAAGGAGGCTATCAGGCAGATAGGCAAGGGGTAATTCCAAAAAGGTATTTCCAAGATCCCTGAGACCTTCAATATTGGCTTTCTGAATAGCCAACTTTCTCTTTCTCATTCCCTCTTTTCCCCGCTCTTTCTGTTTCCATACCTCCACTTCCTCATTCTCTCTTTCTCCCCGCTCTTTCTGTTTCTATCCCTCCACTTCCTCATTCTCTCTTTCTCCTGCTCTTTCTGTTTCTGTTTCTATCCCTCCACTTACCCTTCCCCTATTTCCACCCATACCGGTCCATGGTCGCTCGATTTTTCCCAGCCGCGAACGTGGTGGTCCACACCAGCTGCCACAAGCCTCCCCAAAACCATGGGACTCAGCAAGAAATGGTCAATCCTCAGCCCAGCATTGCGCCCGTATGCGTCCCTGAAATAATCCCAGAACGTATATATCGTTTCATTCGGGTGCAGCAGGCGCAGGGCATCGGTCCAGCCCTGTTCCATGATCTTGCCAAACGCCTCGCGGGTTTCTGGCCTGAATAGGGCATCGTCCACCCAGCGTTCGGCCTTGTAAGCATCCAATGTGGTGGGTATCACGTTGAAGTCGCCCGTGAGGATGACAGGCTTGCCACTGGCCAACAGTTCGGCGGCATGCACCGTAAGCCGTTCCATCCAGCGTAGCTTATAGTCATACTTGGGGCCCGGTGCCGGGTTGCCGTTCGGCAAGTACAGGCACCCGATCAGCAATCCACCCACCATGGCCTCAATATAGCGGCTGTGGATGTCTTCAGGGTCGCCGGGCAGCACCCGCCGCATCTCGGTCATCTCCAAGCCCTTGGCCAGGATGGCCACCCCGTTCCAGCTCTTCTGCCCGTGCCAGATAGCGTTGTATCCTGCATCCCGGATGGCCTGTTCCGGGAAATTCTCTTGCGGGGCCTTCAGTTCCTGTAGGCACACAATATCGGGAGCGGATTCCGCCAGCCAGCGCAGCAGCACCGGGAGTCGTCCATTCACACCGTTTACGTTGTAGGTGGCTATTTTCATGCTGATGATATACTTTTAAGAGACAAGAATACGATAATTTGAGGGAATTTAGGCGGCCATGCCATAGGTCCTTGCTTCCCTCCAATGTGTCCTAAAGAATCCCTGGTTACCCACTGTCGCTGGTTTCTTCCGAGTGTCGGTTACTGGAGCCTTTTCCGCTCTTTTCGGGAGCCTCCGGCCAATTTATAAATTACATCAATCGGCGGGATGCCGTAATAGCACACACTCTCGGGACGCGAGAAAGAGCGGGGGGATGAGGGAAGTCTAAGGAAACAATTTTTTTCAATCCCACCCATACCAGATTTTATATATTTGTACAGTGAAACAAAGATTATATCTTGACACTTCGGTATTTGGTGGATGCTTTGATGCAGAATTCGAAGACTTCAGCAAACAAATTATCCAAAGAATTCAAGATGGCGAGTTCATCTTATTGTTTTCTTCGGTGACTCAAGATGAGATACAAAATGCACCTACAGCGGTGAAAGAGCTAATAGTACATATAAGGAAAAAGGACACCGAGTTTCTCGAAGTGACAGACGATACAGTGGAACTTGCGAATAAATATATAGAAGCTGGGGTTGTAGGCCCCACAAGTTACGCTGATTGTCTCCATATTGCCGCTGCAACCATCAGCAAGGCCGACTATCTTGTGAGCTGGAACTTTAAACACATCGTGAATGTATTTAGGATCAGGGGCTATAATTCAATCAACCTTGCAGTCGGCCTCAAAGAGCTTGAAATTCGCTCACCTAGAGATTTGATGAAATATGAAGACCAAAACTGAAAAAAAATTCGATTCGGTAGCTTTTATGAGGGGCCAAAGAGAGCGGCTGAGCGCCAAATTGATTGGCAAGACCAAAGAGGAAATAGT
>Ga0206962_1147_pt2 | contig 21840 bp, 28 predicted proteins | sample Alteio_BWOrgHeat_27_FD_153241 | JGI IMG/M metagenome (GOLD analysis project Ga0206962, IMG submission 153241) | Enriched cells from forest soil in Barre Woods Harvard Forest LTER site, Petersham, Massachusetts, United States -... | ecosystem: Environmental > Terrestrial > Soil > Temperate forest >...
GTCTTGTTATATGATATGCTACTCATAAAAACCTAGTTCTTTATGAGTACAAAACAAGAAACCTTTGCAAGCCTTATCAAGCAGTTTGAATATCATTTTGACTTGCGGAATGTCTTTGACGACTTTTTGACCATGACCATTTGTGCCTTTTCGAGGAATCCAATGACCGGGGAATCTTATGAGGAAGCTCTTTATTTGACAACCGTAGGGAAATACAAGGACGATGTGCTCCGCCATCTCGTCCCAAGGATGTTGGCATCTTTGATCGATGAAATGACCGAGCGGATAGAAAGCGATTCAAGTCAGGATATACTTGGTGAATTCTATGAAGAGAACCTGTATAGGAAAGGTGCATCGCAATACTTCACACCATGGCCGCTTTGTACGTTGATGGCAAAATGTGCCATAGATGCCACTCCAGAAGGAGATTTGGACAGGCCAATACGGATCCTCTATCCAGCCTGCGGAAGCGGACGTTTGCTATTGGCAAGCGCCAAAGAAGCAGGTACTGAACCATGAGTATTATGGCACCGACATTGACCCTACTTGCGTCAAGATGGCAGCCATACACCTGTTCCTTTCCGGCATGTTCCATTCAGAAGTGATGTGCGCCAATTTTTTGGAACCCGATGATTTCAGGTTCAGCTATAGGATTTCATTCTTTCCGTTCGGTATATTCAAAATCGAGGAAAAGGAGAAGTCTCTGCTCTGGCACCTGAACAAAAATTCATTGGTGACCAAAGCAAAACTGGAATTCAAGCCATTCAATAGGTGGACTCAATCCCGAGCAGATTCACCCGAAGGTTCACAACTCAAACTGTTTTAGAGCACAATACAGCAATCCCGCGGGATTGCTGTATTTCTCATCGCTACAGTGAGTTATTGAGGCCCCGCTTAATGGATTGATATTAGGCTAACGCATATCAAAATTACCGATTCCGTCACAAGGTCCAATTAATGTTTTTTCTGATGGCTATCTCTTGATTCCCGTAGCCTGACCGAATCCGAACGGATCTTCAGCAAAGCCAAATGACAATGAAGTACCGCAAATGCAAGCGCCGAACCCGCTCATATGGATGCTGTTCCCGTTGTATATGATAATCTGGGACGGAATAAAGAACGAATCTTTTGCAACAGTGGCGGTAACCTCGGAAGCGAGGTTGATATAATTGAAGATTTGGAGGCCTCCATCAATTGTCAAGGATTTGGCAATTGTCATGATGTATTCGCTGCTCTTCCGTGCCTGATAGTCAGTATCATGTATGACCCAGTTTCCGACAAATTTATCCCTGGCATCGGTGGATACCGCGGAAGCAGGTGTCGTTGTGTCGGATTTGGTACAGGAAAGCATCGCTACCATCGAGGCTAGCAGAAAAAGGAGGATTGTTTGTTTTGTGTTCATATGATTAGTTTTAAGAAATTCATATCACCAGCAAGACCAGCAGTATAAGCTATTCAAGGCAAGAAGGGGAGGTAGGCCATTATCAATAGGTTTATAAGATTGACTATTGCACATTGACCGTGAAGGCTCCATTGGTGATGTCAATCTCAGTATTGTTGCTGGAATTGGTGTAGTCATGCATGGTTCCAGTAAAGGTTCCGACCAAAACGCCATTGGTATTAGAAGTAACTCCGACTTGCCCAAGCGAAGGCTGGTACGTCGCTCCTCCGATATTGAATAAAATATTATACGTCTGCCAATTCTGGGTATAATTGGTTCCGAGAGCTATGGGGTACGGCATCTTGATCACCATTGACGTTCCGTCAGATTTAGTGGCAGTGATGAGCAATGTGCCACCGCTGCTGGAAGATGAAATGCTAGAAGTCTGCCATGAGGAAGGATTGCTTCCCGCAACCCCCACTATTGCCGAAAAGGATTGAGGGTTGGGAGCTGGCTTCGGGTCAGTTTTTGTGCAGGAAAGCATTGCTGCCATTGAGGCCAGCAGAAAAAGGATGATTGTTTGTTTTGTGTTCATGTGATTAGTTTTAAAAAATTATATTGCCAGTAAGACAACGACTATCACTATAAGTAAGGCGAGGATAGCGAGGAGCCCAAGAACGAAGCTTGCAATGCCGAAGCCTTTGCCAAATAACCCCTCCGGGTTGTCATGAACCCGTCCCATGCCGATAGCCCCAAAGACAATGGCAACGATGCTGAAAAGGAAAGAGAGTATCCAGAGCAGGACGACGCTGCCGGGTATAAAAAGGAAGATGACCGCTAAAAGCCCTAATCCTAGTCCACCGAGGCCGAACCCTTCAATATTTCTCTGAGTGCCCATCTTGATTGAATGAGAGCCATTAGGAATCGGAGGTGAGGAAAATGTATCATGCGTTCCGTTGGCATAGGCAATCTCCCGAACCTTTGATTTCTCTATGGTATATGTAGGGCCAGACAGGTTGTCGCACCGCTTGTACTTGATCTCATACCCATCTATTTCAAGGATCTTGGCCTTGATGTACTCTCCACTGGCTAGGTGGATTTCATCACACCCTTCGGAAAGGTTGATGGGTGCTTTCTTGCGATTCATCATTTGGGGTGAGAGATAGGTAGAAAGTGTATTATGTCTTTTCAGTGTTGAAAGGCTGTCAAATGGCATCATTCTCTCAGATTTTATCTGCATGCCTGTCAGCGCGGTTTGTTCCGGTGCATGGGAGGCAAGTTCTGATTTTGCCTGTAACTTTTGATATGGGAAGGATTTTAGGGAGGCCTGTCTTGTCATTGTGCATGAGGAAAGGAACAGGAATGCTGATGAAAAAGCCAGCAATAAAGACAAATAGACATGCTTTTGGGTAGTTTGTTTGTTCATTTTGATTCGTTTAGATTGTTTACGCCAAAGGTAAAATAAATTTTTCACTGAGGCTCCAAGAGCCTCATTTTTTTTGTTTTTGAAGCCTCACTTTTGGTCTCTGTGAAAAAGCGATTACCTGAAACCTTATTTAAGCACCCGGAAGAAGCCATAGCCTTCGGGAAACATTTTAAAGCAGTTCGTATTTCACTGGGCCTAAGCCAAGAGAAATTAGCTTTAGAGGCTGGTATTGAACGAAGCACCATTGTCCGGATTGAAAGTGCCCGGATGAATGCAAGCATTGACATGATTTTTGTTTTGGCCAAGGCATTGGGTGTTCCTTCGAGCCGCCTGTTTGAGTACTGACCTATTTTCCTTTCTTTGAGATAAGGGCGTACCCTGTAAAAAACCCAAAAAAGCCAGCAAAGGTATTCCCGGCCTTTCCACACGGCAAGGATATACAAGCGCACCTCTGCGTCCTTGCCTTAGTGACGGCCAGTCATAGGAGAAAGGCTTTCTTTTTTCTCTTTTTCTTTTGTTTTAAGTTTTTCTTTCGGCTGTTATGCCATTGAACCCCATTTGCTTACCATACTTCGTTCGTCGAATTTTATACGGTTTTTAGCCTAACTTCCTGATTTTCAACAATAACATAATTTGCAACTTGTTGATATACACCCAGTTTGCAAACGAAAAATTTGATTAAAAATTTGGTAGTCAATACTTTATGTCGTAATTTAGTGTCACAATATTTCAATCACATAAAACGTAATTCTATGAACAACAAAAACAGAAGCAATGGCAAAGCCCCTGAAGCAGAGGTAGTATTGCAAGAAGAACCCAAGACGGAGAAATCCGAAGTCCAAGTAAGCGAGAACGGCCAATTGCATGGCGGTTCAGAAGTACCCCAAACTCCCTTGACCGTGGAGGAAAAAATCAAAAAGGTCAGCTCGTTGCAGGAACTCATCAAGGTTCGCGCAATTATGAAAAGCCACCTTGAGAAAGTGGAAGCCCTAAAATTCGGTGACTTTGAAGAAAAGGACATCGTTACCATTACCAGCGGCAACAACCAGTCCTATACAATCAAATCGCCCCTTTTGTGCAACAAATTCAAGCTTATGGCCACCAAGGAGATTTCGGAGTTCATCGCAGAAGTGGAGGCCCAAATCAATTTCTAATCCAAAAAGTAACCGCCCTGTACTAGCCATACAGGGCGGCTTGCTTACGTTTCAATCACATTTTCAACGTAATTATCTCAAAGATACACAAGCATGATAACAGAATACGACATCGAACAGGCGCAACTGCCTGACAAAACAGCCTCATATATGCCCGTGCCGCATAATAACCTCATATCCCTGATACAGGAAAAGGTGTACAAGCATGGCTTTGACATTACCCGCACCCGATACAGCGGAAACAGAGGGGTAAACCAATTGTTCGGGGTCTATGACCTTTCCACTTCTGACGGGGAAACAAACCTGAACATTGGATTTCGGAACTCCTATGACAAAACCCTGCCGGTTGGATTGGTAGCAGGAGCAACCGTCATTGTTTGCTCTAACCTGATGTTCAAGGGGGAAATTAAGGTATTGCGGAAGCATACCCGCAATGTATTCTCAGACCTTGATACCTTATTGGAAAACGTTATCCAATCCGCCAAGTATGAGTATGAGCAGTTGGGAGAGGACAAGGAAGCAATGAAGCTAAAGCTGTTGGACAAACGGCAGATGGCGGAGCTTGCAGGCAGGATGTTCATTGAAGAGAAGATACTGACCGCAAACCAAATGTCCGAACTGAAAAAGGAGATTTATCACAGCGAACACTTTACAGGCGAAACCCTGTGGGATTTTTATAATCACAGCACGCATGCCTTGAAGAAAAGCCATCCTGGGCAGGTTATTTCAAACCACATCCGGGTGCACGACTTCATAATGGAGCTGTCATAAGACCTAAAAGCACTCTGATAGCCCTTTTTCTTGCCTACGGGCAGGAAGGAGGGCTATTTTGTCCAAAAACTTCTTTTCTTTTCGATGCCGAAAAAGAAAAGAAGCAAAAGAAATCGGCGTTATATATATATCAAAAAAACCACCCCTTCGTATAGATAAGCATCTTGCTAGGGGAACCATAAATTTTTCCGTATTATCTTTGAGGTTTGAAAAAACCACACCTTGAGGAAACTATCACCGAAGCACAAAGAAGGGCAGATTATGCATTGCAGGAGGTGTGCCAGGAAGCATAGAAAAAGAAAGGATAAGAAGTACAACCCTCAAAATCATAAGAATTCAAAGGTCCCTGCGAAAATTACAAAGTTGCCTTTAAGCAATATTCCACATTTAAGGCGTTTGGGAGTTACGCGAGATCATTTCTCAATAAAAGCTGAGCCTGACTTTAATATTGATTCTGCAACCGAATCTGTATTGGATTTTGTTCAGCGATTGAGAACAGCAATTGACTCAAATATTGCATTAAAAAACAACAAAAGTATCATTCTGGATTTATCTGAAGTTGAAAAGATATCCCATACAACCATTGCTTTGGTTGCATCGGCATCATTTTTGAAACGACGTGCACATGTTGGCGTAGTATTTATAAGTGAACCGAAAAACAGTGTTGTAGTTGATCGGTTGCGTTCTTCTGGTTTAATGGAACTATTCCGCTTCGTAGATTTTCCTGGTGATGTGCCCATGTCAAAGAACAAAATCATACCAATCCATAACAAAAAGGTTGCAGATCCTGCCCTAATTGATAATTTGATGAATATGGCGATGACAACTGTAACGGGTAAACCATTGGTGAACCCTTTGGTTGCTGGAATGTTTGGTGAACTTACCAAAAACTCATTTTACCATGCATCCCCGAAAGGACGAGGAAAAGAGATGTGGTGTATATCATGTGAATATGATGAACCCAATAAGACCGTTAAATTTAGCGTTATTGATTGGGGAATTGGAATCAGCAATAGCATAAAAAGGAAGTATATGGTTCAAAAACCGGGTCATGCTTTTAGGATGATGCTGAACATTTTTGACGACCTTACCGTTGTTCGGAATGTTCTTAATGGAAAATTAGTATCTGAATCAGGTGCTATGTCACGTGGAACCGGTCTGCCCTTTATCGTTAACCATATTGTAAAAGAAAATTATTTGTCTAACTTTGCGGTCATTTCAAATGCAGCTTATGTCAATGTCAGTACAGACATTTCAAAAAAACTTGGAATTCCCCTCAAAGGGACACTACTTTACTTCGAAATCTCACCAGATAATGTCAAGTAATAAAATTTCCATTGCACAGGATTTCACACCTACTCCAGGAGTACGGTATATCGAGGATGAACCAAATGGCGCAAAGAATTCTGGGGAAAGGTTCAGAGAACATATATTAGTGGATGCGCTTAATCAAGCAATTGCAGATGGCACTAAGCTTGAAATCGATTTTGACGGTGTAAGAGCTATGGGACCATCATTTATTGACGAAGCTTTTGGTGTGCTCGTAGGGAAATGGAAACTGGCTGGAAAGGACGTTCAAAAACTACGAAAAACAATCGTAATAAGATCCGAAAGCCTAAGGACCTTTAAACTTTTTGCTGAGGAACGAATGGATTTTTGGCAAAACCTTTCAGTGAACCAAATTGAATTAGACTTTAAAAAAATTGACAAAGACAGGGCTCAAAACAAGACCAAGTGAGATTGATCGTTTGGATTAGCTGTTTGATTTTACTTACCTGTATCATTTTTGTATCCGTAGTTGTTTTTTCCTCTTCCACTTGGGTTCAGCAATTAAAACCATTGTTTTTAGATACCAAGGTTGTAGGCTCCGTAACAGACATAAAAGCTCCATTTCCTGCTGGAGATGTATATAAATTCTGTTTAACGGGGATTGCTGCTGTGTTTTCCGCTTACCATTTGCCAAGGTTTTTAGCTAATATGAAAGCTGCTAATGATCTAATTCTATCTTATTTGAATGATACTGAAGCACAAATAAAGAAACTCAGACCTTTGTTCGACGAAATATCTTCACCTGGAAATGTAGCCTCAGATAAAATTACCGCCGAAACCAGAGAATTAATGAGGATGACAGAGCAACTAGTTAATTTGGCAAAGACTCGAACCATCCCGCACCGAATCAGAAGCCAGGTTGAATTATTGCATACATTGGCAATGCAATTTTGGATAGATTATGAACCATCCATCTATTTAGCAAATTTGAAGAATGGCTCATATATTCCAATTGACCGTAGTTATAACGAAATGCATATTCATATCAGTGTGATTAAGCTTGCTATCTCCTCGCGTTAGGTTCAATAGTCGAAAAACTGATCACCATCCTTGCACAGGTGGATTATAACCTGCCTTCAAATCTGTCGGGAGCGGTATGCCTTTGGCTTCAAACATCTCAAACTGCCCTGAAGGGGTATTTCTGATTCCGGAAAAAAACATGGCATAGTCATCACTAAAGAAAGTTATAGGTCGAGAATAGGTGCTAATATGCCGATAATTGTGGAATTGGCTAATAAAATGGAGTGCAGACCAAAGCAATTCATGAATTTATGATCCAATCACTGAATCCAGTGCGTCATCCGCATCTCTGTGAATAAAGTTTGCCTGGTATCCGATAGTTGTTGTAATTGAAGAATGCCTATAGAGCTTCTGGAGCATCTGAATGGAAATCTTATCTCCTGAAATATTGCCAAAGGTGTGCCGGGCAATATGCATTGTTAGTTTCTTTTCTATCTCTGCCGTCGCAGCAACTTTCTTAAGATACTTGTCCAGCTTCTTTACCGCGTATGAGATTTTTCTCTGTACTTCATATGCATCATTCAAATCATCTAATACTTCAAGTTCTGGAAATACCAGGTCATGCTTCACCTGTTCACGCTTGTATTGAGCAAGAATTCTGGTTGCCTTTTCAGAAATCTTCAATGAACCCGTCTTTGCGTTCTTCCCCATGGCATAGTGTAGCCGTTGATCCTGAAAATCTGTCCATTTCAGCCGAAGAACATCCGATACCCTCATGCCTGCAAAATAAAAGGCAAAGAGCCATATATTACGGGCATGGTTGAGCTGTGAGCCAAGCGGTAAATCCAGCGTTTCAAGAGAGGCAACTTCATCAGACGTTAAACCCAACTTGATAGAATCCGGAAACTTAATCGGAATCTTGTTCTTGCCAAAGGGATACGATTTCTCGGTCGCTATCCCGCTCTTTATGGCTTGGTTGAAAATGGTACGGATAACCAACAGGTGATTGGTTATTGTCCGGTCACTGACCTTTCTCGTGCCTTTAAGATATGCCTGAAAGCGTTTAAGAAGGATAATGGTAATGTCCTGAAACGAAATATCCTCGCCTTTCAAAAACTCCCTGAAGTGCTTTATCCTCGGTGTTTCCGAAGTCACCATGTTGTATTTCCGGCTTTTTTTGAGGTTGTCCAGATATATGGCAGCTTGGGTAAAAAAGGTTTTAGCAGCAGTGGGGGAGAGCTCCTTCTTAACAGCTTTTGAAGATACGGCCACTTTGCCATCGGTCTCCAGTTGCAGGAGCTTGTCGTTAGCCTCTGAAAGTTTCTTCAAAAGGAAGTTGTTGATCCTTGCAGAATTTGGGTGAGACTTCCTTACAGAACGTTTTGCATCGTCCCATTCGGTTTCCTTTATATACTGCCCTATATATATAAAGGTAGACTTTCGGTCTTTGGTTATCCTCACCGCAAGGGGGTAAGTGTTATCTTTGCTTTGTTTTTTACGTAATACGATTTGAACTGATGACATAGAGTACTGGCTTTCAATACCCAAATATACAAAAATGGTACAACATAGGTACAACAAATCATGATTTTTTGTGAATTCATCTGGTTCGATGTGGAGTAAGAGTGCCCTTATTTAGTCATATTGGCATATTTTGAGCCATATTAAACAAATAGAGAAAGGATTCATAACCCTGAGGTCACGAGTTCAAATCTCGTCCTCGCTACAGGAAAAAGGGGCTTTTTTACAGGCCCCTTTTTCTTTGGTAAAACAATGGTAAAACATTTAAAACCTACCAGCTTCTTTCAAAGTCCCTGTCCCTGCCTTTGCTTTTCTCTCTGATACGCTCAAATTCTTTTACTTGCGACTTATTGGTGTCCAGTTCGTATTGCCATTGCCCCAATCGCAATGCGCTTACGAGAGATGGTCGTTCCACCTCGTTTTCATAGATTAGCTGTTCCAGCATTGCAGGATTAAACTGAGCAAGCGTGTATCCGCTGTTAAAGATGTCTTGCCATTCCTGTTCTTCTTCGATGTTATAGTCTTCCGTTTCCATTAGAATGCATTTTTAGCGTGTTTTTCAAGGTGTTCTTCAATTGACAAGCGGTCATACAAAATGACCCGCTTGGCAGGCTGAGAAAAGCGTATGCTGCCGGAATCGCGCAACTTTTGAAGATATGATCTGCTGGAAATATTGAGCATCTTCATTGCCGCTTCCGGTGCAAGCCATCTATCTTCTATGTGGTGCTCCTCTTTAATTCGTTTGACAACTTCCCGCACTAAGGCATAGAAAGCTTCGTCTTGCATGCAAATTACTTCCATGGTTATTATTTATAGTTCAAGTTCAAAATCTTTATCCTCGCCCATATCAATGTCACGCTTCCTGTCCTTCTTCCTTTCAGCCTGCAATTCCCGAAGCGGCTTTTCAAGGGCGTTTATAAGACCGGGCAGCCCGGTTCTTTCAGGTTCAGGATACGGTGCTTCAAATGGCCTTGTGGTTCTCAGTACCGTATCAAAATTTTCGAGCCGGGATTTCTTCTTTGGAATGTTTTCATCTTTTGTTGTCATTGTTTTTTCTTTTTGTATATGTTTAAAATTGTCTTCAAATGCCATAACAGGCTCTTTGGCAGCTTTGGTGTTCACAGGTATTTCCCACCAGTTAACCTCTTGCACATCGGTTATCATTTTGGCGTTATATGATGTTTTCAAATAGCGTCCAATGTCCTTTTCGTAGAACTTGTAGATAGGATTGTTAGCATCCACTTTGCCGGAAATGTCAAAGGTCTCAGTATATCTGTATTGGCCAGCAAAGGACTTATGTTTCAACAATGCAATAATTTGAGCTTCAGTTGGCCGATTATTTAATTGTTCTATTTCGTTTTCGATTACGTCCTTTGGCACAGCTCTAAATCGACCTTCGCCCAGGAGTTCTGTAACAACCCATCTTTCGTCATCCCTGAATATCTCAGAACCAATTCCCCTATCCAGTAACCATTCGTAATCAATTTGATATGGCCCGTGACTGGGGTCTGATGACCATACATCAGTTTCTCCCAAACCCTCTATTTTCATGGCCGTCTCCCCTGTCGGGAATTGGAGTTGCTTTTTACCATCTTTAGCCGCCGCCCTTATTTCTTCCCGGATCATGCGGAAGTGAGCACTTGGATTGGCATATTGTCTCAAATGGTCAATTTCTCGCTCGATTTCATCATAACTTTTACTTATTTCAGATTGCAACTTTTTAGCTACTTCACTTTCCAATCCATCTTTCTGGTATAAGTCACTTTGGATCTCCAGTATCCTTCGGGTTATCTTATCAGACATATCCTCAAACCGAGTATGTCCGAAATATTTGTCTTTAAGCGAATGGTCAGAATGATTAAAGTGTATTTTCCCAGCTGATGTAGAAATATCACTTGCATACACTCGTTCCGAATATTCAAAAACTCGCCCTCTGATGTTCTGAGGAAGAACAAAGTCATAATACTTCGAAGCTGGTTGGTAGTGCTTTAATTGCAATAATTGCGAGGTAACCTTTTTTGAAAAAGCGTTGACCACAACAGTATTACCTTCGGATTCAAGAGCACTAAGGACAATTTCACGTTCCTCATTCTTAAGGCCATGTGCTTTAGATAAATCAAAAATAAATTGTTTTGATACCGTTCTCCTATTTTTCAGCTTCTCCAATATTGAAGTGGTCAAATCTTTCTCTCCTCGATATAGCGGGGCTTTGCCCCCGAAACCAATCTTTCCCATTATCTATCGTGTTCAAAGTTTTTGTTAGAAAATTCTCTGTTTGCAGTTCTGATCCGTTGAATCTCTGCCAAAGCATTAACCTCTTCAGTATGGTCTGTAGGCAAGCTATAAAAATCTTTTTTGGATATTCCCAGGCGGGAAAATCGAATTTTCAAGCCCTCGAATATGATTCCCTCCGGGACACCTTTTCGCTCATAATAGTGGAGTTCGTTGTCTTGGAGGGATTCTAAAAACTCCTGCCTTGTGCGTGCTTTTTCAAAGGAACGTGCAACCGTTTCTTGAATGCTATCCTTAATTCTTTTGCGCTCTTCTCGATGCTTCTTTTGCCACGTCCTGTCAGTACCATACTCTTTGTTCTGTCCATGCTTGGGCAGGCTATGAATCAATTCAGGGTACGCCTTTTTCTGATACTCTTGAAATTGTTGCTTTAAATTTTGGAGTTCGGCATGTGAAAGCCTGAACGCCAAACCCGTTTTGAATTCGCTCCCTCCCGACATCAGATGTAGGTGGGCAGAATCAGTGTTGCGGTGTACCGCCCCTAAAAACACTCCTTTCTCCCCGCGAAGTTTGATATAGTGTCGTGCCAGGTCATTGAGCATTATATCCGTCACCATAGTGCCGTCCTCTTTCGAGGACAGCGATATGATTTCGTGATAGAGAAAGATTTGGCCTTTTCTTGGGTGCTTTCTATTGGCTTGATTCTCTAAAAACTCTCTTGTATATCCTTCAACATCAGCGGAACGCAGATTGTGGGTAATAAATTTACCATCCTTGCTATTTTTTTGAATGTAGCGAATAAGGGAAGCATATGAGGCATCATGACGAGTGAGTAGTTTAACTATCATCGCACTGGAATATTAAGGTAGTTGCACAACATCGCTTCCGCTTGTGAAAGCAAGGCATGACCTTCAATGCTATTGCTATCCTTAATCAATTCCATGCCCGCCATTCCTACAGCTTGCAGGACATGCATGAGCTTATCCTTGTTGGGTATCAGGTCGTCATCCCCTAAAGAAGACAGGACAAGAGTTCTTGCGTAGGTCGTAGGCTGTACCCCATACAGTTCAGCCCTTTGCTTAATTTCCTTGAATTCACCAGGCGTAAAGCATGGCCTCAGTGTCTTGCTTCGCGAGCTGTTTTTCTGCCAATCACGCTTGTATTTTAAGCGATATTCTTTTTTGGCTTTGGTTATTTCTTCCTCTGATCCTTCTAAAACTCCAGCTTCAGAAAGGTACTGCATAATATTTTTGTTGTGCTTTTTCATTTGTATTTGATTTTATTTCAAGTAAGTAATTGGCTGATTGGGAACATCTCCGATGGCAGAGACAGCACCTTGCAATGCATATGAGCGATACTTCATTGACCGGAAATATGGGGTTGTCCTGCCCTTGATTACTGGATGATTGGCAGATAAAATAAGGCTGCGATTCTTTGGCAATTGCCGGATTTCTTCGATGGTAAGCAGCGATTTGGTTTTCTCCACCCCTTTCTTGTCCGCATACGTTGTCTTACCGCTTAATGCCTCTATATCGCGCATTTCGTCAAGAGAAGTTTGTCCTGGCAAGTACAACTTTGTCACAGTATTGCTTTTAATGTTGTCAGCTTCTTCCTTGTACATAGTTTTTAGCTGGTTTGTTGATTGGCAACATATTACAGCACCGGCCCGGAATTTTCTAAGATTTGCCAAAGCAATCGGCAACTGGTTGATGAACAGGGAGCTGGCCTCTTCAATCACTACAAATAAATCCAAATCATTCTTCTCGGGCAGTTTGCTCAACACATGTCCAAAGAGTTGAGAAAAGAAAATACCGTTGAGTGTATTGATATATGCCTGGTCCGCAATGCTGTTATGGAGGAAGATAATCGTAGGCTGTTTCCTCAGTTCCTCAAAGTTGATTGAGGTATGCGAGGTTACTTTTGCTATTTCTTCATCCTCAAAAATTTGCAGCGCAGCTTGTGCAGTGGAAATGATATTTTGAAGCGTCTTTTCAGATGTGGAAATGATGGCCTTGTAATCAAGGGCCAACCGTTCATCTTTGGTCGCTATTATCCAGGCATCCACTTTTGATGGATGAGCGGAGAAGCATTTTAAGATATGCAAGACTTGGGCGCAATTTCTGAACCCCTCCGGCTGGTGCATCACTAATCGCACGAAGACCTGGAGCATATTAGAAGCGGAGATATTCCAAAATGGATCCGCGTTGCTTTTGTCAAAAACGCTTCTCATAAGTAAACTTACCAGCTTGTTTACGTCATGAGGCTTCTTGATATTTGCCAGCAAATTGTAGCCTGAACTGTCGGAACTTGCCGAAAAATTCAACAGCTTGATGGTTGGGAAATGGCGGCTTAGATGCTGGCTAAAATTGTTGAAGACAAACCTGTCTGGATCGTTAATAACTAAGCTGCAGTTCTTTAGCTCGCAGATCAGGGGGATTAAAATTCGGGAGGATTTTCCCGCCCCGGTTGGGGCTACCACCATCAAGTGCTCATAACTCTGTTTTCGGGTCAGTTTTCTGTTCCGGCTAATTTTGAAGCCTTTGTTCCATCGGGAAGCAATACGGCTTTCGCGGCCGAAGCGGGCATTAAATCCTTTTTGGCGGTCAAACAGTCCGACAATGTCAAAAAACCAATCTGAAAGCAACCCGAAGAGGAAGCTTAACGGAGTGAATAAAAGGAAGATATTTTTTTTCATATAATGTAAAAGTTTAAAAATGAGGATTCCTATTTCTCAAAAAACTGCTTCAAAGCCTTCACAATCGTCACAAGAAGCCCTAGGGCAAACTCCAGTATGCTGAAGGCTATAAAAAAGAGAAATTTGATGAGCTTAAAAATCCTCATTGTGTGGTTAAAAGGAGGGTTCGACGTGAACCCAGGCATGCTTGCTTTTAAAAAATTTGGAAAAGAATCCCGAGGTAACCAAGTACCTATTGTTCTCCTCATAAGTGACGGGGCCATACACCATGAAAATATTTATGGTGATAAGGTCAGCCAATGGCATGGTCTGCTCCAATTGCTTTTGAATGACAGACGGTTTGTGCTTCAGCGTATAAAATGTCTCTGGTTCATAGAAAGACAATTGGTCGTTCTCGAGCAAATCAGAGAAAACCAACAACGCTTTGTACTTTGCAGGCCGTGAGGCTAGAACTTCCAATTGCTTTGCGCAGGCACGATAGATAATAGAGTGTGGCAGTGACCCGCTGGAATTGCTGACAAAAGACGCAATCTTCCGGTCCAGCTCATTTTTGAATTTGGCGATTTTAGCCTCCCTAATTACCTTATTGCAAAACCAGCTATTTTCGGCCGGCAGTGAAATGGACTCGACTGGATTGAAGTCCCTGTCATTTATCACAGAAATAGAAATCCGCACCCCTTGGTATTTGTCTCTGTCTATTCCGAGGCTGGCGCATATGCGGCCTCCGTCCGGGAGAACCGTCATATGGTCTGTCTGGTCAATGAGGATCGATATTTCTTTGTCATATGATTCTGTGACCTGGCTTCGGCAACTGCCCAAGAGTAGCAGGCAGGCAATGATTATACGTAGTTTCATTTTCATGCTGGTAAAGTGTTATGAGTGTGATGGTTGTCAAAATTAAAGTAGGTTGTGAACGAGAATGGATATACCTCATTAAAAGACTGCGGCTTAACGCCATCGTCCCTGTGTATGAGATTGGTCTTCTTAAAAAGGCTGAAGGTCATCATGGCGTGGGCGATGATCCGCTGCTCATTGGAATAGCCCGTGTTAAGCTGGGTTCCGCTCTCAGAGTGAATCATGTCCTTGGCGGCATCGTTCGCCTTTCGCTGGCGGCCAATGCCTGCTATTTCATCTTCAATCTTCTTTTTATCCGCGCTCAGGGTTTCATGCCTTCTCTTGTCCTCCATTTGTGCCTTTGAAGGATTGAAAAAGTAAGGAATGGCAATTGCGATAATCAGCAACAGCATGCTTACAAGTGCGAATGGTAGCCCGCTATAATGGACTGTGGCACCATTTTCTGATGCCTGCTTGGCAAGATACTCCGCCCTCATTTCTCCAAAAAACAGGAAGATGCTGAATGCCATTGCTAGAAGCCCAAAAGCAAAAATTCTTCTTTGCCAGAGTGTTTTACCCAGGGCTACAATGTGGGGGTAGACATGGGCGAAGAACGCAAGTGATGCTCCAAATACGATGGAAAGGATTAGTGCTTCGATGTACGATAATCCCCATGCCTCAAAGGTTGGCAAGTTGTAGAGGGCATCTGCAAGGCAGACCAGCACTACACCTACTATAATAAGGATACGGTACCACTTTTTAGTTCTGGGAGATAGCCTGATAGATTCCAGTTCTGTTGTGACATTGTTCCGCTTTGTCTCGAGCTCTGGTAGCTTACCAATTATGGCATGGTTATCCTTTTCGGCTTCCCGGGATGCCTTTCCCGCCTTCATTAATGTGGACTTCGGGTCAAGCGTTAAATTCCCCATATCAAGAAGCTTTTGGAAATGGAAGTGCATTTCCTCCCAGTACGGCGCGAAGCTGTCCCCGACCGCCAAAGGAAGCCGCTTCCAGGCTATTGCCTCCGCGCCCAATACCGCCTTCTGCTCTATCTCATGCAGGGCGGCATTCAGTGAATCATGAGAATCGTTTTGTGTTGTCATATGTATAGTTATTTAAGAAATTACATCGCCATAGGAATATATCCTTTGGCAGTAACCTTAATTTGTAACCTGTATATGAGAGAAAGTCGGTGAGCTCCAGATGCTTGACAGCACCACTGTATATATGATATACTTCACCGAACCTGGTACTCTTGATACTTCGGTTCAAATCTGGTCGCTGGTACTTCTAATACCAGCGGCTTTTTTATTTCAAAAGCCCTGCCAAATGTTGTATTCCAACGGGGCAAATCTACGGGCCATTTAATTCGTATAGTATTGAATATAAGCATATTATTATATTAATTACGTTCCATTAATAACCAAAATTCATCGTCAATTCACGTGATATAATCTAGGATAATGAAGTCTTCACGACATACATTTCGAACATTGAAAGGGGTCCTACTAGTGCCAAATCCCAAGGTATATACCGCATAAAATGCAAGCTGATTTTTTGTTGTGAAAATATTTCACGACATTTCGTGAAATTCACGAGCCTACTAACTGACTTTAACCCATGACAAAAAGCAATCTGCCTCCCGAGCAAATCTTGCAGATTCGCCAAATTGCACAATTACAGATTCTGTATACCTACTGGAGCATGATTAGGCATGGTATGCTCCAAAAGGATGCCAAGAGGCAAGCATTCCTAGGTATGATCGTAAGTGAATTCGGAAAATTGCCTGAGTTCAGTAATAAGACAGATCTTTTTGGATATATACAAAATCGAGTCGGTTACGCTTTTAACAGGGACGCTGAAGTACCCGATTCAGCATTTAGCATAATGCTTGATGTGTGTGAAAAGTACTTTTTAGAGCATTTGGATAAAGAAAAAATCACTACCCCTGCAGCTATGCATCCTTCTATACAGATCATGCAGTCTGAGTTGTCGCGAGATGAAGTACACAAAATGCTTAGATTGCTTAAGTTTTCCTCAAGAAATATTGAAGTTTTTTTTGAACAACAACATCATCAACCTGGCGGGACAAAATCGCCTGAGAATGATAGCTCTCAAATAGAGGAGCAGTTTGAAGCATCTTCATTTAAGTTGAAGCTTAGTAATTTCATCAATAAAATCAGTTGGATTGTATATGACCGACCATGGATTCTCCTTATAATCGTTATGTTATGTGTCATTGAGTTGATAATTTGGCCCTTTGCCAAACACCAGTGTAATGACTGTACCGATGAACCTGTACCAGCAAAAGATTCCGTATCCTTTAAAGTCGGCCCATTTGACAAATCATTGCTAAGGTTTACAACCAGTGAATCAACAACTTTAAATCCGGATTCCGATATTTGGTCAGACACCGTAAATGTTTCTTATACTGTAAGTAAGGCATTGACATGCGATATCCATTACCATAATACTGGAACTGAAGTAGCCCATGAGATTTCCCTAATTATGGAATGGCCAAAATCAGTGGATACTACAACCTATTTAATTCCTATTAATGTAATCATATACTCGAAACAACCGAAAGGATTAATCCCGTTGCTATCAGAAAAACAAACTATTAAGCTGCTTTCTCATACAAGGCTTGATTTAGATACAGTATTTTTAATATGGAATCCATATAAGCGCACAAACAAGATCTTTCCATATGTACAAGAACCAAATGATATTTTTGATGGTGGCATTTACTTGGGTGATGTATTTCCCGGAGAGGAAGGAGATGTATACGTAAGATATTTGGTCAGCTATTTCTCCAATTAATAGCGGGGTACGGGGTGCAACCCCGCAAGATAGCAAGTCCCGGATGGACATTAAGCGAAGCTGTCCTGGAGGGACTTGCTATCTTGGGGGGGCCTTTCAGATTTGCTCTTTGTTGCACCGACTTGCCTTGGGCTTGAACATTCAATTACGGCAATATCAGGTGGTAGTTTTGAGCGTAGGTATAAGGAACCGATGGGTTGTCATACCGTTTAAAATAATCGCAGACCTTCACTTTCCGCCATTCTACAATGACTTCAACTGTTGCCCAGCTTTTACCTTCAGATCTTGTTCGTCCTACATTTAAATATGTTGTAAAGCTTATTGTGTCCTTACTATGCAGTTGAAGCGATTTGAATTTCGCATAGTTGGTTATGCTCGTGTCGTTTGTGGCTACTCTATATACCATCGGCCCATCGGCGGATATTTTCTTCTTGCCATTCCCAACCTCGATGATGTCAACGACTTCCTTGTTTTGGCAGCGCATATCAAGGGAACAGGTGTTGTCCAAGTTCCGGTACGTAACAATGACTGTAATAATAGGTTGGGCCCCAATAGTCTTATTGGGCTTGTGAAGAATCTTGCATGAGGACAAAATCAATGCAATCAATATACTGGCGTATTTCATTGGATGCATGGGGGTGTGTTGTCGAGATAGGCATCAAGCTTTCGCAGGGTCTTGAATGAATGTATGTCTTCAATTGCATTAGTTGCCGGATTGTACCAAACCTCAACAAAGAACATATCGAGCGCGTACAGGTTTATATCATATCCCGACTCCTTGCGATGGTCCAAGTAAGTCCCCTTATTCCATACGGCTTTCGTCTTTTCGGTAATATCCAATATGTTGAAATCATACAAGCCCATATGCGAAAATATAAAATTTTCATTGGATTGGTTTGCGAAAGGTACTTTTGAGTACCTACCTCAGGTTGGAAACGATATATTCTTCGAGGCGTAGCCCCGCCAAAGCAACCCTTCTCTCTGCTATGGCATGGGCATGGTCGATATACTCCTTTGGTAAGGCCGGCCCATTCTCACAGCCCTTCTCTTCCGGAGATTTAACCGCATATGCGAGAGTACCGTTCTGGTACACATCCTGTATTGCGATAGCCAGGCTTTCTTTTGTGCTCCAATCCTCAATGGTTTTGTTTTGGGCCAACTCCGGCAGCTTGTTTGCCGGGAAAGAGGTAATGAGGCTTTTAGCCTGTACTATGCAATCTTCAAAGGAAAGCGAACCCTTTCCAAGGAGATCATCCCAAAACGCATGGAGGTTGGTGCTTTTTGAATCAGCGGTAACGCATAAGATATTGCCTCCCAAATCGCCTTTGGGGAATTCATTCGAATACATTTCAACGCTGTGCAACGGCTGGTGAATATCACCGATAACATGAAGCATCCACGATAGTGCTACAGCCTTGGCACTGTCTGATGCATTTGACTGCACTACTTGGGTCATTTCTTTGTATGCATCAAAGGCATTGGGTGACGGCAATGGCTTGCCTGTAACGGTTGAACCAGGCTTCACATACGGATTATCGGCATAGTGCCAGTTCTTATGCATCTCAAAGCCCGTGTTGCCCGACTTGATATCATCGGGCCACGTGGATGCAAGCATAAAGATGACGGCATCCATGTTCTCTGAAGCAACGCCTTTAAGCTTCTCCGGCCATTTGGTTTGGTCTATATACCACGGATGATGTTTAAGAATTGCAACCGCTTTGGACAAAGCGGTAGGGTTGTCTTTTTGTAGCGTATAATATGCAATAGCACCTACAATATGATGTCCGGCAGCATTCCATGCTTGGGCTCCGGTTGTGCAGAGGGTTAGGAAAAGGAAGCAAGAAGCTAGAAATTTCATGGGAGATATTTGAATTGCTTCCAAAACTACTGAAATTCAATTCCACCCTTCCTGATCCCGGGTTAAGATATTGTTAAGGGTCGGCCAAAATAGTAGGGTTGACATAATGCAAATTTCAAGGTGTAGCAATACGGCTCTAAAATGCTATAAAAATTCGACGATCGCTATCTTTGTCAGTAATACACCATAAAATCCTGCCATGAAAGACAATGCAGACAGTACTATTCTCCTGGTTGAAGACAGTTTTCTTGATGTGGCCATAATTCGGGCGGCACTGAAAAAGGCCGAAATAGCGGCTGACTTAATTCATATAGGCAACGGAGATGAGGCATTGGAGTACCTGCGGGGCAAACGCACTCGCCCAACCTTTATTATTTTGGATATTAATCTGCCGGGTAAAGACGGATATGATATTTTACGCTTCGTCCGGACAACTGCGGAATACCAGAATATTAAAGTAGTGGTCTTTACCGGGGAAGAAAACCAAGATGAAAAGAAACTTGCCAAATGGCCACCGGACATGCTTCTTAGGAAGCCACGAAGTTTTGAAGAGTATCAGATAATCGTCAATATGCTCTGTGAGGAATGGCTGAAATAATGGTAGGTTTGTATAATGAGCGCCTTTTGGAAATCTAAAAACACACCGCAAATTCAGCGGTATAAGATAACCTACAAGGACAAGGATGGAGCTATTCACTATACGGTGCTTTCGGCACGGAATAGTGACCGGGCAGTAACAGATTTTTTAAGCTATTACGGCTCCAAAGGCGATGAGATTACCGATGTCCATCTGGAACCTGATGAGGCAGAATCCTGAATGTCCATTGACAGTCTTGATACGTCAGTATTTATCGAGAAATTCAGCGTAGAAGCGTACGATATACTCTTCAATAATGTCCACCAGTTTAGACGCATTCAGCAATATTTTCTGATTGATGCGGCTCTTGTATCCCGAAGATACACGAACAGTTATGGTATTGAGCAAAAAGGCGGTAAAGCTGAGCGACACCAGTTTCATATGTGGAGCATAGGTGCCGACATCCACTATATAAATGGTAATATCCGGCTTGTGGCGTGAATAGGTTACCCCCATTTTATACGTCCCAAGTGGATATTCCTTGTTTATCTCTTCTGAGATATCAAGGGCTAGTTTGGCAACAAGGGCAAATTTTGAGCGCAACAGCGTATTCCGGGATTTGCTGTGGCGCTCATTCTTGTCAATTTCCCGCTGCTCCATTTTTCTCTTGTAGAGGGCCTTTTGAATCCTGATCGAACTTTCTTCTTTCATTGTATACGGGTTTGTCAAAAAGAGGCATTGATTATATTTGATAGGCTAAGGAGATTACAGCCTTCAAGTGGTCTGATCTGCAAATTTCAGTGCCGTTTCCGCCAATACCAAACAATTCAAACGCAAAACGTCACAAGGATTGAGGCATGAAAGTGCGAATAATCACTATTCATTGTAGCCAGACGGCATAAATATCTCTAAAAGCGTCACAAGGAGCGGGTCGGAAATAAATGTGGTTGTTATAGTTTAAGCCTTGGGACGTTCGGACAATCCAATTCCAACCCCTTAAAAAAGCTGATAGTTGAATACCCTTACTTTACTACACTGGATTGGGATGTAAAAAGGTCAGCGGGATCAATGTGCAGGGTTTCAGAAATGCTGAATATAATGCGAAGGCCAACCCCATAAGTGCCTAATTCAACTCTGGCTATAGTTGACCGCTCTATATCGCAAAGATCGGCAAGTTCCTGCTGGCTCATCCCTTTTTCTGTGCGAATGCGTTTCAGATTAAGCCCAAACTGTTTTACCTCGGTATCATATTTTTTCACATGCCGAAGCTCACCTTCTTTGGAAAAAATAGTTGTGGCAAATTTGCCACAAACCATTCTTCTTTCTATCTTTGGCCCACAACTAAAAAAGAATCAAAATGAAAGCAAATCACATGAATCCGTTCCGTTCCCGTCTTATCCTCCTCTTCTGCCTAACAAGCCTCGGCATCTCCTCATGCCAAAAAGGCGATACCGCATCAACAAAAAACTCACCGGCCCCAAAATCAAACTGCATGTTCCTTTCAGATAGCGCGTCAGGGCAGTCAGAAAAAGTGAATTACGATTCACAAAACCAGATTCTCAGCATAGAATCCAAGGGGTATCAATACGCTGGGGTCGACTACACCAGCATCGTCCCTGTCTGGGACAACAATAACAGGCTGTACACGCTCACGTATTACAATTTTGGCAGCACTGCAATGGTGATTACCTATACGTATGGCCCGACATCCATCACTATGTTTTACGATCAGCATAGCCCGTTTTCATTTACTGTCTACAGAACAATGGGGCCGAATAACCGCCCCATTTCAGACTCAATCCCGAGCACCGGAAGTTCTGTAAAGAGGATACTCAATTATACCTACGATGCCAAAGGTAATCTCTTGTCGGATGGCACAACCACATATACCTATGACGATATGCCGAACCCAACGAAAGTGCTTGCTTTCCTTCCGGCTCTTACCTATGGCAATTCGAATAACATCCTGACTGCAAAATCAAGTTTTGGAACGAGCCGATACAGCTATACCTATGATGCAAGCGGGAAAGTCACGCAACTGAAATTGGTGGACAATACGGGCGCATCGTCTGTATTTGCATATTCGTATAGCTGCAAATAACCAAAGCCAATCGAATGAAAATCAAATATTTTAGACCGCTTTTCTCGGCACTCGTTGCACTCCTTCTTCTTTCCTCATGTTCCATGACCAAAGACGGACACACATTCCTCACCTCCCAAACGATGGAGCCGGCGCAAGCATTGATGAAATCCCATCAGGGACACACTTTTGCCCATGAGAC
>Ga0206962_1148_pt1 | contig 21811 bp, 19 predicted proteins | sample Alteio_BWOrgHeat_27_FD_153241 | JGI IMG/M metagenome (GOLD analysis project Ga0206962, IMG submission 153241) | Enriched cells from forest soil in Barre Woods Harvard Forest LTER site, Petersham, Massachusetts, United States -... | ecosystem: Environmental > Terrestrial > Soil > Temperate forest >...
GAGACGACCTGCTCCATGGTTTGCACCTGGGTGAGCGGCAGTTGCGCATCGATGGAACGGACGGTTGCGCGCAGAGCGTTCTCCATCTGCTCGGGCGGCAGCGCGGAACGCAGGACGATGTAGCCGCTATTGCCGTTCAAATCGGTAGGCAAAGCCACGGGGCCGGCATCTTTTTCAAGCTGCGCGACCGGCTGGTAGAACTGCTCGGATGCATCGGAGTCGGGCGAGTTGAGCTTCGCGTCGGCCACCTCTCCGACGACAGTCATCCAAGGGGTCCCTGACTTCACGGTGCCGACGCGAGTCGATGGATCGGAAAGTGATCGACTCCGAAGGTCTCGATGATCATTTCTTTGTGGCCCTCACAAAACACTTCTTTGTCGATCAGCCAGGCCGCTGCCCGCCTGCACATCGAGCACTGGATAAATTTCATGGATTAACCTCAGAACAGGAAAAGGGGATGCGATGTTTCGCATCCCCCGGTCCTGTTTGGCACTAGTAGTTAGGCTGCTGACTTGCTCGGAGCGGCCTGCGCCATCTCGTCTACCAGGTTCTTGAGCACACCGAAGTTCGGCACCCTGGCAAGAGACTGGACGCCGTGGTGGTCGAGTATCGAGTAGAACCTAGTCTCCGGGATCTCGGCTGCAATCTTCCGTATTTGAGCCATCCCCCGAGAGGCGCTCTCCACCCAGTTCAGGACGCTTTGTTGGAGTTGCTGGTTGGGAATATCGCGAGCGGAACGTACCTGCGCAACCATCGTCAGAATGCTTTGATACAAATCCTGGCCAAGTTCCTGGCGATGCCCCTCGATCTTCGTAGTGACGCCGGCATCAAGGGGACCTTTTGCAACAGCCGAGGAGGATCTTGGCCGCTGGTCCGGCTTCCCGGTTGCATGCGGCTGCGGTGCCGACGCTTGGTTCTTCGGAAGCGCCCACGCTGGTAGACTTGGAACGTTCTTGGGCTGCTTATTCTCGTTCAGATCAACCCACATCTCAGCAAAGCTGTAGAAATACCGGCCGAGTCCGAAGCACGAGCACGCACGTTTGAAGGCTTGCGCTTCTGCGCTTGTCATTGCGTTTTCGTCATCGGCCCACTCTTCTCCGCTACCACTGTGGCTTCCGATGCCGGCGATACTCACAGTGCAGGTCACCAGCACTGTGCCCGTTTGGATCGTCTTGTCTTTCTTGATCCTGGTTACCGGAGAGACGGTGTGGACCGTGTACTGGCGAGTCCATCCACTCGCGGTGAGGACTTTATTCAGCCTGTCCGTGTACGCGCGCGGATTGGCATACGGTGTGACACGACCTTTGCGGCCGTCGCGGGATGTTGCTGCCACAAGCCATTTGACCTCATCTTTGTCGAATGGCTCTTCGAGTCGCAGCAATACGTCCGCAATCTCTTGCGTATTTGTTTCCATGATTCACCTACTTGTCAGGAGTTTTGAAGAGAATCGCGCGCGGCGGTTCTGTAGAGGTGTGTGCGCGGGTACGTGTGGCGTAGCTAAAGCACGTCGCGGGTGTTCATTAATGCATAACTTCCGGTGGCGGTAGCTGGAAACAATCAAAACCGGCAGTACACAGGGTTATTGTGCCTGAGTCCACTGAACGACTTGGGCCGTCGTGACAACATCCGTCCGCTTAGCGAGCAGGCGATCGAGAAGACAGGCGTGCAATTCAGGATCGCTGTCCGCGCAAGCGTCACGGACAATCAGAACACGGTAGTCTTGGTCCATCGCCTCCAGTGCCGTCGAGAGCACAACGCCGCTGGTGATGATCCCGAACAGAACGAGCGTGTCTATGTCTTTCGCCCTGAGCAAAACCTTCAGGTCAGTGCCTTCAAAAGCACTGATGCGGGACTTTGCAACGACTGGTTCTTCAGGACGCGCCTCCAAGGCGGGATGCAGATTAAGCAACTCGGTGTTCAGCATTTTGGCATAATCGGGATTTTTGGTGAGAGACGAAAAGAGGCGGTTCCTCTCGCTGACCTCCGGGAAACCCGGCCGGAAGCCGACTTTGACGTGAATTACCGTTGCATTCAGGTTACGCGCGCAGGCTAGGAGGGACGTAACCGCACCTACAAAGTCCTCTTTGGCGTAAAAGCCGACCAGAGCGGTCTGGATGTCGAGAGTGAGGAATGCGGTTCTGCGCGGATCCAACGTCGAAAGAAGTTCGCTCATTCTGCCTCAGCATTCTATGGGTTTCGACTCCGAATTGTCGCCAGCCGGACATTACACCCGTTTTGGGATTACTTCCGGGTGGCCGGTGATCCATTCCGAATCTGACTTGCGCCAAAAACCAGTGAAGTACATTTGACTTCGTGCTTCAAAAGTCCGGCCACGAGGTCGCGTTTCAAACGCGGTAATGACAGCGTAGAATTTGTGCCAATTCCCACGGAGAGCGAAAGACAATGCGCCGATACCATCACATCGGAATTCCCACTACCGTAGCGAAGCCCGGGGAGACCCACTTGAAACACCTGAAACTGTTTGTCGTCAGCCACGAGAAAAGTGAATTCGGCGTGGAGTGGATGCGTTTCGAAGCGGACGCGGCGGTCCCTGATCTCGTCCGGCAAGTTCCGCACGTCGCGTTTGAAGTGGCTGATCTCGCCTCCGAGCTTGCTGGCCGGGAAATCCTGATTCCTCCTAACAGCCCATCCGACGGCGTCCGCGTCGCGTTCATAGTCGAAAACGGCGCGCCCATTGAACTGCTCGAATTCACCGACTCTAACCACTCTAGCCGGCGCCAGCAGAGCAAGATGCTGATACAAACGCCCTCCATCCAAAGCACCTCTTAGGCTATCTGGAGTATCAATCCATCGGGCCAAACTTTCGGTCGGCAGATGACACAGCGTTGATTAGGTGATGGATGTGTTCGACATGCGACTCGGAATCTGTATCCCAGGGATCGATACGAGCGTTGAGTCATAGAGAGAGGGAAGTCACACGCCTTTATTTGGCAGCGGTGGCGGCCGTCTTCTTTTTCTGAGCCTCCACGGTCCAGGGAGGCACGATGGCATTTTGCCGGGCGTAGGCGACTAGCTGGCCGAGGTGTTCGTGTGCGTCGGCAACGAGGAGGTAAACAACGTCGCCCTCGTTAGCCTGCGGGCCGAGCTTTGGCAGCAGCTTTGCGAAATCCGCGTTGCTCATGCCATTGATCGCCTTGCTCGCGAAATCCCAGGATTGATTCAGCGCCTCAATGATGTGACCCTTTTCGGTGGTGGATTTGTCGAACTCGCCCGCTTTGAACCCTGCCGGAGGATTCGCACCCATCATGCTGAGGAATGCGTAGCGTTCTCCAGCTACATGCAGAAACACTTCGGCAAAGGACCGGGTGTCGGACGAGGGGCGCCAAGTGAGTTTGTCGCTCGGAAGTACCTCGGCAAGATCGACGCACTTCTTATTCACCTCCTGCAGGTCGAGAAGCGCCTGGGCTTTCATGTCATAGCTGGGTGCAGTGCGGTCGGCGGAAGCGTCGGGAGTTTGCGCGTGCATTGAGAGAGCGCCGGCATTCAGGACGCATGCGATACAAATCGAAGAGAGAATCGGCGATTTCATTGCGGTCTCCGGTGGAATCGAAACTCTTGCAATCGCCCGAGGCTAGAGCAGAGGTGGGGAAAGATGCAAGCAGTTCGTGATCATCGGAAGTTTTGAGGGACGAGTCGCTGCGTTCACGGGACTGATGATTCCGGAGATGGCACGACAGATGCTCGAACGCTAAATTGTTGGGGACCTGCGTTACGAGAGCGATCACACGCGATTTCTTTACCCTTAGGTCGGTTGGTCGCCAATCTGACATTACCCGCTCCAGCGATCCCAACTTCTGGGCCGCGTGCCTCAAAAAAGGGCGTTTCGGGTAACTTGCTCGCCCTGGCCGGGCCACGGGGGAAGTTACCGGAAACCTGACTTTTCCGGCGCTCCAGAAACTACCTCCTATTTGTTTTCGCTTATCCTGCCAGGACACTGCCCAAGGCCGCGATATGCAACACGAGCGCTATGGCGATCAGTTGCCATACCGTTCGCGACGGAATCCACTGCTCCCTCACCGCCCTTCGTAGCACGTAAACGCCGAACGGCAGATTGATCATAACCGCTGTGATCACTCCAGGAGCGTACCCGCCTCTGACCCAAGCAGCGAATATGTGCCAGCCTACATTGACCAGCAGGACGCACTCGAGAAAGAGCACCGATACCAGACGGGCCTTGCGTGGACGTAAGATTGCCCACGCGATTACAGTGAGAGGCAGCACTGTCGCCATAACCAGCGCGACCCTCAGGCTCTGCGGGTTCTGCAAGAACTCGGGCGGTGACAGCAACCGTAGCAATCGGTTAGCAGACGACAGGTAACCGGGGAAGGTCAAATATTCCTCAGTGGTATGCAGCACAAGCGTCGCCCCAATCAGGGCCAGCACTGAATTGCGTGAAAGAGCGGGCATCGGGGATGAATCATGGTATTCGCATGACGACTAATCTTATCTGGGAGGCGCTGCTGGCACTGAGATAAGCAGCGAGGTCGCCCGAAGTAAAGCGGATGATTGACCGATCGTGCCGGCCTTGGTTGAGGTAACCGGATGCAAGTCCAACAGAAGAATTCTGCTGTCGGAGTGATAGGCCTGGCCGGACGCAGTTTGTGACTGAAGGATCGGATTAGCGGAATACAAATATTCTTGCCGGCTGACCGACGATGTTTTCGTTAGATCGATTCCAACGAAATCGCGTTCCGCATCGACGGCGGGATCGATCCTGTGGTTGATCAGACGCCCGCGCTTCGCGATTTCAATGGCAACGTCATGGGTGGCCGAACCCACCCAGACGGGCGTCCCACCGATCGTGTGATCGGTTTTCCAGATTCGAAGATGATGACGCCGCGAAACCACTGCACCCGGCTCTGGCAAGGCATACGAGTAGTCCTGCACTCTTCCGAACAGATAAAACCTGGCCATTGGTATCGTTGCATCGTGGGTTCCATGCAACAACAAGTGCCAGACGAAGATCGGTTTCCATTTGTCAGTCTTGACCCAACCTGCACGCTCAAAGGCATTCTGCAAGTCTTCCTCTTGGCCAACAAGAACCAGGTTCAGCATGTCGCCTTCGCGCCCCTCAGCATTGAACACACGTGGCGGCAGATAATCCATCATCGTATCCAACTCGGAAGAGCGTTCTTGCGAATGTTGTAACCCTGTCGACAGAACCGAAGTGGCAGCGTCGATATGGGCGGTGATTTCCGTACTCTTCAACACGGTGCTGTCGTGACCACGGGTGAGTAGGAGAACCGGCGTAGCGGGCAGGAAGACAAGTCCGGTGGCGATCATCCCTGCGGCCATCAGTTTGGTACGGGAGCGTCCTTTTACATTCAGCCGTGCGTGCAACGCGACCCGATCGCCGTTGGCCAGCTCTACCGAATCGAGTTTTAGGGCTACGTTACCTCCGATTCCCAGAAGCCGCTTGCCCTTGACTCCGGTGACCGAGCCGCTCGCCACGGTTCCAGCCGGAATCACCGTGAACCCTTCAATGTTCACATCTCGCGCAACGATGAAGTCCAGGCGGTCTCCCGAGCGTGCGTGAGCAGAGGAAATGCTTTCGGTAAGTTGAAGCTTGACGGGAGTCTGGTCTGGAATGATCAGCCGAGCGGGAATCGCACTCGTCTCCTGAGCCGCCGCACAGGGTGCGAGCAAGATCGTGACCAGTATGCACGCCGGTATTTTGTCGAGATATGCGCTGAACAAGGAACGCCGCCTTTGGCTCGCGCCTCTCATACGCGAGGCTAAGCCAAGAGTGTCTAGCGCAGGAGCATGGAGTACACGAAAAGTCTAGCCCCGCTGGACTGTCGTGTATGTTCACAATTGCACACTATGAAGATCTCATTTAGAAGTGAGCAGGTGGGTTTAACCGAAGGCCGCGACAGCTATTCCTGCAGAAAGATGTTGAGGAGGGAGTTGTGAACCTGAATCTCGCCGTTGTAGATAGCAAGCAGAAGTTCGGTCGCTTTCGATCCAGTTCCCTAGTGAGATCGACGATTAGGACTCGTTTCTGCTTGCTGTCCCGCTCCGCAGAGTGCAGAGGTGAGCTTGAGTGCTAAGCCGGAATGATATATAAGTTACCTCCGATGTATTGATATCATTCGCGTATAACAACTAAGCATTTGACAAGTAAGCTGTTATTTTCGTACGCCAGGGGATGGAGGTTGCTGTTAACATGCCTGTGATCAGCATCGCGTAACGTGCGGCCTACTCGCTGAGCCGTCAGCGTACACGACTTTCGTTCCTGAGGACGACCTGTGTGGAACCCGAGTCAAACCATCGCGTTCGGTTCAAGGCTTTTGAATTCGATCTCAATAATCGAGAACTGCGCAGGAATGGCCGGCGTCTGAAACTTCAAGGCCAGCCGCTCGAAGTTTTGGTGATATTGCTGGAGCGGCCAAATGAAGTGGTCACGCGCGAGCAATTGCGCCGCAGACTGTGGTCCGAAGACACCTTCGTTGATTTCGAACATGGACTGAACAGCACGATTCGCCGCTTGCGCGAAGCCTTAGGAGAACGTGCTGAAAACCCACGATTTATCGAAACTCTTTCGCGACTGGGCTATCGATTCATCGCGCCCCTCGACTCCATAAGAGATCAGTTCGATAAGCCCGTCTTCACTACAAACGGAAGCAATGGAAAGACTGAGATTCCGACGCTCAATGGCGACGCGGTGGAATTCCAGCCGATCAAACACTTCTCATCGACGGAACTGGTTGCGCCCAACCCACCACACCGGAGACCCAGACGGCGCCCCTGGCTTGCGGGCGCAGCAACGGCCATCCTCTTATTCGCACTCATTGCACTTTGGTATGCGCATCGGCCATTGCCTCCGCCCCATATCACTGAAGTTGTCCAACTCACGAGTGATGTTCGCTTCCACAGGAAAGTGGCCTTAGGGACAGATGGCGCACGGGTCTACCTTAGCCTGGAGCCTCCTGCACTGGGTTCAGTTCCGGTTTCTGGGAGCGATATCACCGAAGGGACCAAATTTCCCGGGGGACGGATGCGGGCTTCGGAATGGATCCAAGGGGGCTTTGCGGCGATCATTGCCGGTGCGGCGTGGATTGTCCCGCTCCCACTCCGTCGGCGATGGATTATCACCGGGCTCGCGCTATGCGCCGTGGCGGCGATCTCCCTGGCCCGCGCTCTTGCATATCGTCTGGCGCCGGTCCCGGGCTCGATCCTGCGCGACTGGCTGCCCCTTGCCATCACTCTGATTCCTTATTGGCAGACGGGCCAATTCTTCTTGAGACCGAGCGAGAAGATCCAGACCTGGCTGGCCGCCTCGGACCGGCAGGTTTTCGCTTTGCTGTCACAAACAGGTTTCGAATTCAGCCGGACCGCCCGGCTCTTGATGGAATGGGCCTATTCGTTCTGCTATCCCATCCTGCCGTTAGGGCTCGCGACACTTTACTTTTCCGGAATGCGCCGCTATGCGGACACTTACTGGTTCCTGGTGCTGGTTCCGACCTACCTCTGCTACGCCATCACGCCATTTTTTCCCGCTCTGCCACCGCGCAGCCTGGGCAATACCGGCACGCCGCCGCGCGCAACCAAGAGTCGTAGATTCAATCTCTTCATCTCGAATCATGTCGGCATTCACGCGATATCGTTCCCCAGCGCTCACGTCGCCGCCTCGCTCGGCGCCTCGCTCGCGCTCCTGCAGTATGTTCGGCTGGCGGGAGCCATCTTCCTCGCCATCACTTTCTGGATCGCTGTCGCGGCGGTTGTCGAGAGGTATCACTACACGATCGACGTTGTGCTCGGTGCCTTGGTGGCACTGGCGGTTTATCTGGCCTGGCGTGCCGAATTGACCCCGAGCACTCTTTTCACCGCGCCGGCCATCAGTCTGGCGGCTCCGCTTTGAGGTCTGCCATCGCCTGGCGGCAGGAAAAGAAAGGACAGCGCCTTCACGCCGAAGGGCATTTGAGCGGCTGCTCCCGCTGCCTGTGGAGGGAAGAATCTAACCAGTGCCTCGCGGGGTTTCTCCCGCAGCAGATCGATCATGGCCACCCGGTGCACACAGCTCACGGTGCAATAAGGCGCACACGGTTTCACGGTTGAGTATTCGCGTTCGAGATCTGCGGCCGAGTACTTCTCCAGAGGAATCGCAGGGTATCCTCGTTGCTGCGAACAGTAGTGGACGAGCCCATCTTCGCAGATATACAGAAAGCGGCTTCCTGCGCGGCATTGCCACACATTTGCTCGGCCGCTCACCAGATTCCTCTGGAACAGGTTGTCGTACGCAAATGCCCAGAAGCCAGGCTTGCGCTCGCGTTGTATCTCGTCGTACGCGGCTTTGTCTGTCTCCGGCAAAGCTCTCAATTGTCCGGTGTGGTCGTGGATGACTCCGACGCTCGTGTCGAATCCGAGCTCCAGGGCGCGGCGCGTGATCGTGAGTGCATCTCTAGGACGGCTCACGCCGGCTCCAATCACAGAGTTGATGCTCACATCGAACTCGGCGTACTGCGCCAGCCATTCGAGTTTCTTGTCCAGCACCTTCAGGCTCTTCTTCGAGATCTCGTCAGGCTGCACGTTGTCGATGCTGATCTGCAGGTGCTCCAGCCCGACGCGGTTCAGACTCCGAATGCGTTCCGGGGTCAGCAGATATCCGTTGGTGATGAGGGTGGCAATGCGCTTATGGCTGCGGATACGGCGGAGCAGTTCGTCGAGGTCGGGATGCAGCAGCGGTTCACCGCCGCTGAACGTAATGATCTCCGTCCCAAGCTCCGCAAGCCGATCGATGCGGTGCAGCATGTCAGCCGTGGGTACTGGCGTCGAGACTTTGTCGTACTCGTTGCAGTACGCGCAGGAGAGATTGCAGCGCCGGATGGGGATGATCTGCGCATAGATCGGGTGCCGGTGGCTCTTGAGCGCGCGCGCGATCATTTTTGCCTGACGAAAGCGTCGCGGCAAGGATCGCATCTTCCGCACTAGCGCGGTGGGCAACATCTCGGCCCTCCCATACTTGTCAGAGGTCGCGAACGGTCCGAGACTTAAGTCTACGCCGGTTTGTGAAATCTCAGTGAGAATGCCGCCGGTAAAGATGACGACACGACAAGTCCGCCGACAACACCATAGCTGAGTCAACGGGGAATAGACCGCCAGTCCTAATCTCTCCCTGGGTTCCGGGCGTGTCGTGGGCAACCCGGACGGTACTCCGCAGCAGCAATCTCAACTTCTGACCCGTCGTGCTTGAAAAACGGGGATTTCGATAACTTCAACCCGGCGATTTGCCCCAACGGCGAACTTACTGAAAACCTGACTTCACAGGCATTTCAGGATTACGTCCGGGTTGGCGGTCATCCAGACAGCACGTCGATCCAGCGACGATTCACCCAGCCTGAATTGCAGGATTTTGCACGCTTGGAGTCTAGACCGTCGGGCCACGTCTGCGCACAGATACCATCAGCAGCCCCGTAGAACGCCTGAAACCATTCGCCGGATTGATCGCACACATAAACGGGGTGACCGAGGCCCGAATTTCCTGCTGGGATCTCTGATCCCAATTTTTCCGGTAGCACTACTGTTGCTATGCTCGTGGACGCAAATGGAAGGCCGCAGCAAGTATATGTAGCACGCTCACTTGGAGCGGCTTTCGACGAAAATGCTGTCAAGGCTCTCAACCAGTACCGATTTGAACCTGCCCGCAGCAAAGGCAAACCGGTTCCAGCGAAGATATGCATTGAAATTCTTTTTCGGCGCTGAGCAGAGTCACAACGCGGTGCGGTCGGCTATTTCCGTCAACTGCCATCTCAAGACTCTAGTTCCACATCGCTCAAAACGAGGATCCCGGTAACTTGCCATGTTGACGAAGCTGTCAACATGGCAAGTTACCGATAACGTGACTTTGCAGGCAATACACTCCGATGCTCCCCCCGCGGGCTAATATCCCTACATGGATCATCTCCAGAAAACCATTGATCAAATCCTCGCTGTGTCCCCTGCTGTGCGCTATGTCGCGCTGTACCGCGGAGGTAAACTTACCTCGCGACAACGCTCAGAGGTCTCAGACGCTTCGGCATCGGAGTCGGACCGCTACGAAGAACTCTTCGTCAATCCAACCCTTTTGACACTCGTGCGCCAACGCGGCAACCTGGACTGCGGCGGTGCTCAATTTGTCTTAGTCCGCTATGGAAACTTTTACCAGCTTGTTCTCGATTTGCACGACGGGCATGTTTCCGTGTGTTTGGAGTTGGCTTCCAATCCTCTCGACCATGCCGACGTGATCCGCGCCATTTGTGAGAGAGCATAATGCTGCCTCAATCCTCTGTAGCACGCAGCCTTTGGGCTTCGACCCTATCACCGAGTACTTTGCGAATCATCGCAGCTGGTAGCAGGCTCGCTTCCGGCGGTGCTGTTCGTCCAAAATTACGGGAGTCAGAACGACATTGAACCGAAGAGATTTTGTGAGTTTAGTTGGAGCAGGAGCGGCGGCAGCGTTCGCCGGAGAACCGGTGATAGCGGCGGTGTCCGGGGCCAGGATCAAGGCGATTGCATTCGATGGCCTGGCAGTTTTCGATGTGCGACCTGTTGCCACTCTAGCCGAGCGGGTCTTTCCTGGACGCGGAGAAGAGATGAGCGCCCTATGGCGGACGCGACAGTTTGAGTACACATGGCTACGGACCGTGGGACGGCAGTATGCCGACTTCTGGCAAGTGACGGAGGAGGCTCTGGTGTTCTCCTGCAAGTCTCTGAAGTTGGAGCTGACTAGGGCCGATAGCGACCGGCTGATGCAGAGTTACCTCGAACTGAAGGCGTGGCCAGATGCACCCGCGGCGCTGAAGGAGTTGAAGGCCAGCGGTCTACGGATGGCGTTTCTCTCAAACTTTACTGCCGCGATGCTCGACCAGGCGGTGAAGAACTCCGGCCTTGAGGGTATTTTTGCCGATCACTTGAATACTGATCGGGTGAGGGCGTTTAAGCCTGATCCTCAAGCTTACAGAATGGCGATGAGTGCTTTCGGGCTGAGGAAAGAAGAGATCGCTTTTGCTGCGTTTGGAGGCTGGGATGCGATGGGGGCAAAGTGGTTCGGCTATCCTACGTTCTGGGTGAATCGCGCACATGCTCCGGCTGAAGAGCTTGGGACTTTTCCGGAGGGAGTGGGTAAGGACTTGAATGATCTAGCAATATTTGTGCAGGCTAGGCAATAGACGCCCTCCATCACCCGGAGGCGACCATCTTTCGGATCAACGTCGCGCATTGGAATTCATCCTGGATTGTCAGCGATCTGGAAGTAATCCCGCCTACAGTGCATAACTCCTGGAGCCGTAATTCCTGCAAAACGGGGTTATGGGTAAGTTCATTTCTGGCGCTACGAACTTACTCAAAACGCGACTTTGCAGGAACTTTGGGACTGTTGCCGGATTGCCCGTCCCCCGGAAGTGTCGAAGGGCGAAGTTGTCTTGTCGGTCCCTAATAGGAGAGGACGCGACAGCTTATTGGTTGTTGAATGCGTTCTTTGCAGCGTCATCGATCACCGCTGTGACTTTTGCTGGCTCCTCAAGGATGGACATGTGGCAGGTTGAGAGAATCGTCGTTATCGCGCTCATTTTCTTTGCGGCCGATTCCTGCATAGCCGGAGGGAGCATTTGATCCTTCGTGGAAATGACAGCCCATGTAGGCTTGGTCTTCCAGGCGGCAACTGTCAGCTTTTCGTCGAACATGGGGCCGTAGCTCTGGCCCTGTACCGCAAGCGCAAGTTCCCGCTCTTTCATTGGGAGTCCTACGGCAACGTACTCCAGCATTCCTTCGGCAGTGAGTGTGGCGAACTTTTCTCCGTCCAGGCGAATCTGCTTCTGTCCTTCCGTCCATCCGAATGAGCTGCTTGCATCGTTTGCGGACTGTCCAACCTCTCGCGCATAGGCCGTTACATAGACAAGAGCAGCGACCTTGGAATCGTCGCCCGCCTGGGTAATCACAGCACCGCCCCAGGAGTGGCCCACGAGAATCACAGGACCATCCTGTAGCGCGATGATTCTTTTCGTGAAGGCCACTTCGTCAGCCAGCGAAGTCATTGGATTCTGTACTGCGACTGCTGTGTAGCCGAGTTCTTGCAACAACGGAATGACCTTCGACCAACTAGAGCCATCCGCGAACGCGCCGTGAACAAGAACGATGTTCTTTACGACTGAAGACATAGCAATCTCCCTGTGCTTCCGATGTCCCGGAGCTAACACGATACGCTACAAGTCTTGCTGGCGCTTAAATAGCTTCTGTGTAGCGTATGGCAACCGGGAGAGTTTCCCGCGTAAACATCCATATACACAACTGTGCTCTAATTGCCCCACATCACGGTATCCAATTTCAAAGGAGGCAAGATGCCCACTATCAAAACGAAGGACGGCGTTGAGATTTTTTACAAGGACTGGGGTTCAGGCCAGCCTATTGTGTTCAGCCATGGTTGGCCGCTGTCGGCCGATGATTGGGATGCACAGATGCTGTTTTTCCTGCAACATGGATATCGTGTGATCGCCCATGACCGCCGCGGCCACGGACGCTCCACCCAGACCGGCGACGGTCACGATATGGACCATTACGCCGATGACCTGGCGGCTCTTACAGCGCACCTTGACCTGAAAGACGCGATTCATGTTGGCCATTCTACCGGCGGTGGTGAGGTCACACGCTATCTGGCGCGGCGTGGCGAAAGCGGAGTGGTGAAGGCGGCGCTGATCAGTGCTGTGCCTCCGCTCATGGTGAAGACGGCAGCCAACCCGCTTGGTCTTCCCAAAGAGGTGTTTGATGGTTTCCAGGCGCAACTCGCCGCCAATCGTTCGGAATTCTATCGCGCGCTCCCGACCGGGCCCTTCTACGGATTTAACCGGCCCGGCGCGAAAGCCTCGGAGGCCGTTATCGCAAATTGGTGGCGCCAGGGCATGATGGGGGGTGCCAAGGCGCACTATGACGGCATTGTGGCCTTTTCCCAAACCGATTTCACGGAAGACTTGAAGAAGATCACGATTCCGGTGCTGGTGATGCATAGCGAAGACGACCAGATCGTTCCCTATGTCGCCGCGGGGCCGCTATCCGCAAAGCTGTTAAAGAACGGAACCCTGATAACGTACAAAGACTTCCCGCACGGCATGCCCACGACACACGCGGAGAAGATCAATGCGGATCTGCTAGCGTTCCTCAAGGGTTAAGGGATATTGGGTCCGGCTACTCTGCTGCACCGTTCAGACGCCTGCAGCAGAGGCACGGAACCCGTGACGTGGTTGAGGTGACGATATTGCATTGGCGGTAGTAAGTTGCGCTTGGTCGGCCAGCCCAGAAGTAACCCCATCGCTGTGGAGCCGGCATGCATAACGAAGTGCCTGAAAAACGGTGCCGGTAACTTGCTCACCGTCGGATCTATGGCGGAGCAACTTACCGGAAAGCTGGGCGGTCTCAACAGGTCGATGCAACACTGGCTTGGAGTTTACTCGCAGGGATTTCAAAGCCCAAAGTTTTTCTCGGGCGTTGATTCAAGCGCAGCGCTACTTTGTCGAGTTCGGATTGAGAATAAACAGATAGGTCGGTCTTTTTAGGGAAGTATTGTCTCAGTAGCCCGTTGGTGTTTTCGTTGGTGCCACGCTGCCAGGGGCTCTGCGGATCGCAGAAGTAGACGTTCACCTTCGTAGCCACCGTGAAGCTCTTGTGTTTGGCCATCTCCAGCCCTCGATCCCACGTCAACGAGCGCCTCAGAGACGCAGGGAGCTTACGCACGTGCCGGCTTAGCGCAGCGACGACTGTTGCGGTGTCTTTGCTGGGCACTTTGACCAGGATGGTAAACCGCGAATGTCTTTCCACCAGAGTTGCGATGTGACTGTTCCTGGTGCCGCTGAGCAGATCGCCCTCCCAATGGCCGGGGATGGCGCGGTCTTCAATCTCTGCAGGTCGCTCGCGGATGGAGATGGCATCGACGATCTGACCATGGGACTGTCCGCCAGCTCGAACGTGCCGTGAGCCACGGATAAGCCGCTTGGACCGTGGTGCTGAACCAGCTCCTTCTTCAACACTCCTCGTGCCTGGATGAATACACTGCGGTAAATGGTCTCGTGGGACACACGCATGCTCTCGTTGTTGGGATACCGCATCTTCAGCCATCCAGAGATCTGTTCCGGCGACCAGTCCAGGATCAGTTTACTGGCAACGATCGTCCGCAACTTCCTGTGTAAGGCAAGAAGGCAGGTCTTCGGTCGCAGAGCTGACTTCCAGGCCTGCCGATCGGCTTCGTTGGCTCGATAGAGTGGCCTCCCGTCGTTGCGTACCACCTCCCGGCTCACCGTAGACGCTGCCCGTTGCAACCCTCTGGCTATCTCTCGAATCGACGAACTGGAAGCAATGCCTCGTGAGATGTTTTCCCGTTCGGCAACCGTGAGCGTTCGCTGCGAGCGGTGACGAATGGCTGGAGCTATCCCGCCGTGCTGCGACAACTGGAACTGAATCGAGCCATGGTCCTTGCCAAAAGCACGACCAATCTCATGCAACGACTCTCCAGCCTTCCAACGGCGCCACATGTCAGTCCTCTGCGCCCCAGAAAGACCATACCGTCTTCCTTGTCTCATAAACACCACCTTCACATCAGATGGTGTTGCATCGACCGGTTGAGACCGCCTGACTTTGCGGGCACTACTCGGCAGATTGGTAAACATAAGAGCGTTTGAACGAAGCCGCTAGCGCGGCGGACGCTACGCGTGCGATACTCCGGACATCATGGGCTGCCGAAGCGTCCTGAATCAACTTTCGCCACTTTTTGCTAACTCGCTATCCTTCAGCCTGTTGCAGGCGAAAGTCGATTCAATTCCCATAGCCTGACCGGCATCCGCTGCAAACGCAAGCGTCTCCCTTCAAACGGCTCTATCCTAACTGCCCGACCAATTGATCCTGGCGACTACACAGTTCTGCGTTGTGGGCAGTCAAGATAGAGTCCTAACGTTTCACGGTACCAACGAAGAGCCTCGGAAAGCAGCGATCATGTGCCCGGACCTCCCTTTGAGGTTCAGCTGATCGGTTCGGCCTGCAAAATAGAGGCGATTTAGCTCCTTATCGTCCACATCCTCTATCGACTCAAAAGCGCCAAGCGCGTCCCTGACTTCATCGGGACCGAAAAACAGCCGAAACGGTTCGCCGATACTTTCGACACGGCTGGCAAGCTCATCCCGGGCATCGATCTCTTCGGCTGGAAGCATGTCGCGCGGCACGGCGTAGTCAAAGATCGCACCACTCCCCTCTGGAAAGCCAGCAATGTACTTGAGCGTCTCTCCGAAGGCATCAGAAGTCAGATACACAACCACCCCGAGCATCGCGAAAACCGTCGGCACATTGGCGTCCAGCCCTGCCTCTTCTAGCCGTTCGGAGAGCTTCTGCGTTTCGAAGTCCACTGCCACAAAGTGAAGAGACTCCGGGACCACAACTCCACTCGCTTCAGCCAGCTCTTTCTTCCATGACTGCGTCGCAGGATGGTCAACCTCGTAGACCTCAAGCCCTGCGTGCGGATTTCTGAAGCCGAAGGTGTCGAGACCAGCTCCCAAAAGGACATACTGGCGAACTCCGCCTTCCACCGCGCGTGCGAGATGATCTTCAGCGAAGCGGCTGCGGGCTACCAACCACGCTCGCATCATCCGGGACGAGTCCTCATACAAATCTTCTTCGGAGTCAGCCAGGACTTTCGCGTACCTGCTCCCCAACAGCGGCACGGCAACAGGGTCATTCAACACCAATGGGCTTGCGTCATAGACCTGATGAGTCGCGCGTCGCAACGCCACACCGAGTGCGGTGCGCGAAGCCTGGCCTTTGTGCAAACTACGCTTGTCGCGACTCTGCTGTCCTGGTAGCTGCTTCAAAATGAGATCAATCTGGCCCAGATGATGAGACTCGTGTTCGCACACATGAAACCATTTGCAAAGGTTATTGGTAGCTCCCCAACTCCATGAGGGGTCGATCGCCATGAGCCATTCATCGTCTCGCTTGCTCAACTCCGACAGGGTATGTTCCCGTGTCTCAGACAGATGCGATATGTAGTACTGCAGATCAAATCCCTTATAGCGGACTCGCGCAGTCTGACCAAGGTTGATCGCCACACCCCACTTCTTGCGAGCTTCATAGGAGAAGCGGCCCCAGGGGACACCATCGAAGGTGTCCAAACCGTAGTAGACATCGGCGGCAGCGAGATGCATCAGCAAAGCACCAATCGAGTTCGCATCCGGATGCGGCAGCCAATCGAGTTCTTCAACCGACAGATTCTGCAAACGCGAGAGAACCACTGCGCGCATCCACTTGAGCTGCGACACAAGGAAACCAATCTGGGTACTGTATCCGTTGCGAGGTCCAAAAACAGAGAGAGGTTCCGCTACCGCGTCTTGCTGGGCAAAAATGCTCATAGCTCATTGTCTCGCGCTGCCGCATCTCCTAGGCCTTGCGTTAGGCCAGGCCACTCAAATTTCCTCCTGTGAAGTCGGCTTCTGTTGACTGATCACTGATGACGAGAAGCGCCTTTATCAGGAATAGCTGCCTCTCGGAGCGATTGCAGGGCTTCGCCTGTAGACTTTGAACCGAAAGGGAGTGCAACCCAACCAATACTATGACTTGGAACGTCGGCGCAGCAGCAGCTGCGTAGACAGACCTGAGGAAGGTTCGCCCAGTGCATCCTGTCAAGCCCTGCCACATCCATGATGCAACGTAAATAACGAGAAATAAACCACTTATATATCAATCGAACTTGGCGTACTATTTCGCCGAACTTGCTATCATAGAAATAGAAGGAATTTCCCTTAATGAGCGCCCGCCAAAAGCGGCGTTTTGCATTGGCAGACAGGGATCCCCCGCTAAGTGATTGAAAACACTAGAACGGCTCTAACTCGAATGAAATCAATGGGATACCAGGGGATGATCCCCTCGTAAGTGATTGAAAACAAATAAACCGGAGAAAATTAGAGGTAGGGGGAGGGGGATACGAGCCGCCGAGCGATCTCGCGCCCCTGGCGAACCAGGTCCGGAAGCCCGACGCCGTAGTAGGCATTCCCTGCCAGTTGAAGCCCGGGAAAGGCCCGCACCTGCTCATCAAGCCGTGCCATGCGCTCAGGATGCCCAACCGCATACTGCGGCAGAGAACGCGGCCATCGCCGGACGACAGTGAACGACGCCTCCGGCAAAGGCCCCAGCAACAAAGAGAGTTGCCGACGGGCAAGCGAAACAATCTCCTCCTCCGGCGCATCGAGCAGCCGCGGAGCCGCTTCTCCGCCAAAAAAAGCGCGCAGCAGAACCGCGCCTTCAGGCACGCGATGGGCAAACTTCTGCTCGACAAAGGTGCAGGCCAGCAGCTGCGGCTCACGATCCGGATCGGCAGCCTTCGTCTGCGGCACCAGAAACCCGAATCCGCGCGGAATCCGCAGCGATTTTGCCTTTTCGGGTGCAAATGCCAGCGCGACAACGATGGCCGAAGATGCGTCCATCGAGAGAAGCTTGTCGAAATCGGAATGGAGCGGCGCGAGCAGTGAACGTGTCACATCCGCCGGAGTCGCAGCCACAACCGCATCAAATTCCTCGGCACCGGAAGATGTTTGTATCCGCCACTTCTCACCACTCCGCGATATCCGTGTCACAGCATCGCCAGGTCGCAGGGAAGATGCAGGCAAAGCCGCAACCATACGATCCACGAGCGTCTGTAACCCTGATCGAAGCGTAGTAAAAACCAATGCGCTTCCACTGTGGCGAATACTCTTCTGCAAAGCGGTAATCAGGCTGCCATGCTCGCGCTCCATCTTCACGAACGCAGGCATCACCGCACGCACGCTCAACACATCGATGCTGCCGCCAAAGACACCGGCCAGCAGCGGAGCGGCAATCGTATCCGTCACCTCGTCGCCGAAGTGACGCCGCACAAAGCTCGCGACCGATTCATCCGCATCTTCCGCCAGCGCAGACTGCTTCAGCTCATCCGCACGCTTCGGCTCGCGCAAATATGCGAGCCTCGCCTGCCAGCTGAAGAGTGGCGAGCTCAGCAGCGGCTCCCACTTCGTGGGAACCATCATGCGCATGCCATCCGGCATCGCAACCAGTTCTCTTGCCTGCGCTATATAGGTACGTCGTAAATGGTCATTCGACGGAATGATCTCATCTGCGAGCCCCAGCTCCACCGCAAGCTCGCGCGCCCACGGCTTCTCCGTCACCCATGAGTCCGGCCCGCACTCGATGACGAAGCCATCGCGCCGCACCGTCTCCACAATGCCGCCCAGCCGATGCGAAGCCTCATAGAGCGTGAAGCCAACACCAGAGCGTGCCAACTCATATGCAGCAGAGACTCCGGCAATCCCTCCGCCAATGACAGCAGCCTTCATGAGCTTGCGAGTCTTGCCAGACCTTGCCGCGCAAGGTCAGCCAGCGCCGATGTCAGCAGCGGCGAATTGTTCAGCGAGTCGGGCCGCTCAATCCGCAGACCAAGCTTCGACGCAAACTCGCGGAAGCCGATATCGATGTCGTACAGAATCTCCACGTGATCGCACAGGAACCCGATCGGCTGAATCACGACTGCCTTGTTCCCTTCCTGATGCAGCGCTGTCAGCGTGTCCTCAACCGTTGGCCCAATCCACGGACCGCCCGACATGCCCTGACTCTGGAACGCAAAGCGCCACTCCTTCAAACCCGGCATGCGGTCCGCAACCATCCGGGCCGTCCGCTTCGCCTCATCGGCGTAAGGGTCAGCAGGCTTCGCAGGCTGATCCGCTGTCGCCGCCTGCGGCTCGACGGTTCTGATCGGCACGCTGTGCGCCGTAAACAACACCGGGACAGAAGCACCTGTTTCCGCAGATACCTTCTCCCAAACAGGCAGCAACCGCGCCGCAAATGCATCCGCCAGCAGCGGATGATCTGCCCATCCCTCGATGAAGTCGATCTTCATCGCATCGCCCGCCTCGGCATACACAGCCCGGCGATATAGTCCCACGCTGGTGCGCGAGTTCTGCGGCGCCAGACAGATCACCGCCGCTGAGGTAACGCCATCGCTACGCATCTGCCGGATCACATCCCCGATGTAGGGCTTCCAGTTACGCATGCCTACATACACCGGTCTGCCAATAGTTTCCGCCAACAGCCTTCCCTGCTCCTGCGTTAGCTCAGTCAATGGACTGTGGCCAATCAGCGAGTAGCGGTGCCGTATCTCTGTGATCACCGACTCCGGCATCGCCCGCCCGCTCGTCACATTCCGCAGGTATTCCGGAATCTCATCCAGCGTGTCCGGCGTCCCATGCGCCAGCAGCAACACCGCTGCATGATCAGCCACGCTTCACCTCTTCCGATAGCTCCCGCACAAACCGGACCACCGCCTGCACGTTCTCCACCGGCGTCTGCGGCACAATCCCGTGCCCCAGGTTGAAGATATGCCCGGGCCGGCCACCAGCCTGCTTCAAAATCTGCTTCACACGCTCACGAATTAACACCGGTTCGGCAAACAAAGTTATCGGATCAAGATTTCCCTGTACGGCGCATGCATAGTCAAGCGACTTCCATGTCGCTCCAAGTGGTGTTCGCCAGTCCAGACCCAATATATCGGCACCCGTCTCGCGCATCGCAGGCAACAGGCTTGCCGTCTCTACGCCGAAATAAATCACCGGAACACCCAGCGACTGCACCTCGCGCACCAGCGTCTTCGTGATGGGCAACACAAAGTCACGATAGTCTTCAATGCTCAACACGCCCACCCAGCTATCGAAGATCTGGATCACGTCCGCGCCAGCTTCCACCTGCTGTCGCGCATACTCGCGCAGCACGGCAACGAGCTTCTCCATCAGCATTCGCCATGTATCCGGCTGACGGTACATCATCGTCTTCGTCGCAACATAATTGCGCGAACTGCCGCCCTCGATCATGTAGCTTGCCAACGTGAATGGAGCACCACAGAAGCCGATAATCCCGATGCGGTCTTTGAAGTGTGCCACCACTTTCTCAATTGCCTCGGCCACGTACCCAAGCTCAGACGCGCGATCCGTGCGCAGTCGGGCAGCATCTTCGAATGTGCGCACTGGCTTGTGAACCACAGGCCCTTCACCCGCCTGAAATTCAAAGTCCAGCCCCATCGGCTCAAATGGCAGCAGCAGATCAGCAAAGATAATCGCCGCATCCACATCCAGCTTTTCCGCAGCTGTAATCGTCACTTCCGCTGCGAGCTCAGGCTTCTTACAAATTTCCAATAGTGAATGGTGCTTGCGCACTGCCTGGTATTCCGGCATGTAGCGCCCTGCCTGCCGCAAAAACCATACTGGTGTGCGATCGACAGGCTGGCGCAGGCACGCGCGTACAAAACGCGTCCCCGCACTAAGGTCAAGAGTGTTGTTTCCAGCCTCCTCAGGCTGGTGTTTTAAGTGGCTTCCGTGCATGGTGGAGATCACTCTTGAGGGTAGCATTCTCTCGCCGGATTATGCAGGCGTGCTGCTCGTTTGCATTCTCTTTCATGAAAATGCCCTCTATAAGAGGGACCTCCCGACTAGCTACTTCTTCGCTGTAGCTCCGGCCATCAGATATTTGTCATACCAGTTGAAATATCGCTCATAGCGATCGCGAATAAAGCTGGGGCGTGTAAATCCATGAAACTGCCCCGGATACACCACCAGTTCCGTCGGCACATTCAGACTGCGCAGCGCCTGATACATCTGCTCTCCACCCATCAAAGGCACGTTGAAGTCCTTATCGCCTCCCATAAACAGCGTCGGCGTATGAATGCGATCGGCATGCAGAAATGGATAGCCAAGCTTCTGGTACACATCAAAGTTCTTCCACGGCGGACCTAATTCCTGATCGTATTGAATGATGTATTGGTCCACTCCGTAAAAGCCAATTGGATTTCCGGTCCCGGCTCCGCTGATCGCTGCCTTGAAGCGATTCGTGCTGGCAATGGTGTAATCGGTCAGGATACCGCCATAGCTCCATCCGCCTACGCCGAGACGATCGGGATCGGCAACCCCCTCCTTTACTGCCTCATCCACGCTCGCCAACAGGTCAATCACTTCCTTGTCGCCCCAATCAGCGAAGATCGCCTGCTGATATAGCGCGCTGCGACCCGCGCTGCCGCGATAATTCACATTCAGTACCGCGTAGCCGCGACCGGCAAAGAGCTGTCTCTCGGGAACAAACATGTGGGCGTCCTGTCCATCCGGGCCTCCGTGAATTCGTAACAGCATCGGATACTTTTGTCCCGCCTGGTAGCCAACCGGAAGGGTCAATACCGCGTGCACATCCGCACCATCTTTCGTCTTCGTCTGCAGATCGCGTGTCTCGCCCAGTTTCAGCTGTGCAACCAGAGCATCGTTATGCGAGGTAAGCTTCCGCAGCTTGCCGTCTTCAAACGCAAAAACCTCGGAAGGCGCGGCGTCCGTGGACCATACGACGACCTCGTGGCCCCCGGCATGATTCTGCGCCATGGCCGAACCTGGACTCTCTATCAGCCGCTTCACCGTTCCATCGCTCAGCGATACAGAAGCGGGATACTCCGAACGGTCATCCGTCACCAATACAGTTACAGATTCGCCATCGCTCGCAAAAACAGGCGCGGAAACGGCACGATCGAGCTTCGTAGTCATTACACGGGGTTCGCCCTCTGTCGCAGGTACGATCGCCAGTTGATTCTGGTTGTACTCCAGATATTTCGGCTCGCTGCCATGCAGATACGCAATCAGACTGCTATCCGGACTCCATGCCAGGCGACCACCGTCCGGTCCGTTGAAAGTCGTCAACTTCTTCGCGGCGGAATTTGGCTTCGCTTCCACCACAAACACATCCGTATTGGTGCTCCGGTCCGGATCGGGATCGTGATTGCTGACAT
>Ga0206962_1149_pt1 | contig 21799 bp, 19 predicted proteins | sample Alteio_BWOrgHeat_27_FD_153241 | JGI IMG/M metagenome (GOLD analysis project Ga0206962, IMG submission 153241) | Enriched cells from forest soil in Barre Woods Harvard Forest LTER site, Petersham, Massachusetts, United States -... | ecosystem: Environmental > Terrestrial > Soil > Temperate forest >...
CTGCTTTGCCACGTAAATCACCTTTGAGTTCGGCACCAATCATGAGTCCACGCCCACGAATTTCTTTGAATATACCCAGCTCTTTATTAATGGCCTCAAGCGCCTTGCGTAATTCTGCGCCACGCACCTGCACATTTTTAATGAGTGTTTTTGATTGGAGTTTTTTGATTACTGCACCACCCACTGCTGTTGCCATGGGGTTACCGCCAAATGTGCTGCCGTGTGAGCCAAACTGCAACGTATTTGCTGCTTTTTCGGCGACCAACATTGCACCAATTGGAAAACCACCACCAAGGCCTTTTGCCATTGTTACCACATCCGGCTTTGCACCTTCATATTGCCAAGCAAAAAGATTACCGGTTCTTGCCATGCCGCTTTGGATTTCATCAAAAATAAGTAGCGCCCCTGCTTTATCACATATTTTACGCAGCGCCTTTAAAAAGCCCGGCTTCGCAGGAGTTATGCCACCTTCGCCCTGAATCGGCTCAACCATAATTGCACAGGTTTTATCGGTGACCAGTTTTTCCAGCGCCGCAATATCATTAAACGGTGCATACACAAAACCCGGCGGCAATGGCTCAAAACCTGCCTGATATTTAGGCTGCGCAGTGGCAGTTACCGTAGTCAATGTGCGCCCGTGAAAGGAACCGATAAAGGTTATGATTTCGCGTTTCTCTGCGGATTTTCCTTTGTCAGCAGCAAATTTACGAGCGAGCTTTATCGCAGCCTCATTGGCTTCTGCGCCAGAATTACAGAAAAATACTTGTTTTGCAAAACCCGAAGCTTTTACCAACGCTTCCGCCAGCATTATCGGTGGTTCGGTATAAAACACATTGCTGGTGTGCCAGATTTTTCTGGCCTGAGTGGTCAAAGCCTTTACCAAATCCGGATCACAGTGACCAAGCCCATTTACGGCAATGCCAGAGCCAAAATCGATATATTCATTGCCATCAATATCCCAGATGCGTGCACCCTTGCCATGATCAAGAATTGCCTCACGCGGCTTATACGTCGGCAGGTAATATTGCTTACCTTTTGCAACTAAACTTAAGGTTTTCTGCGAAGGTTTTTTGATTTTTGTTGATTTGGCTGGTTTTTTGGACATTTTATGCATCTATAAATGGTTGAAATATATTGTTTAGCACTATATATCAGCAGCCTGCTTTACTCAATCAGGAAATAGAGATGACGAAGCCATTTACAATCGGACTGATCCAGATGCGCATGGTGGAAGATGTGGCCGCTAATGTGGCGCATGCCTGCGACATGCTTGAGCAAGCCGCAAAAAAAAGGTGTGCAGGTTGCCTGCCTGCCGGAATTATTCCGTTCGCCCTATTTCTGCCAGAGTGAAGACCAGAATGTGTTTAATCTTGCCGAAGCAGTGCCGGGGCCAACTACAAAAATATTATCCGAAGTCGCTAAAAAGCACGATATGGTGATTATCGCATCACTGTTTGAAAAACGCACTATCGGCCTTTACCACAACACCACCGCAGTGATTGACGCAGATGGCGCGCATGTAGGCACCTATCGCAAAATGCACATCCCCGACGATCCATTATTCTTTGAGAAATATTATTTCACTCCCGGCGATTTAGGTTTTAAAGCGTTTGATACAAAATATGGAAAATTAGGCCAGCTTGTCTGCTGGGATCAATGGTACCCAGAAGCAGCACGCTTAACCGCTATGCAGGGCGCCAATGTATTATTTTACCCTACCGCCATTGGCTGGCACCCGCATGAAAAAGAAGAGTTTGGTGTCGCGCAAGCCGATGCATGGCAAACTATTCAGCGCAGCCACGCGATTGCAAATGGAGTGTATGTCGCCTCGTGCAACCGTATTGGGTTAGAACCCACCCCAAATAAAGCCGGTAATGGCATTGAGTTTTTTGGTAGTTCCTTCATCGCAGATCCGTTCGGGCGCATACTTGCCAAAGCTTCTCACGATAAAGAAGAGATCATCACCGCCGTTTGTGATCCGGCATTACAGGAATACACACGGCGCAACTGGCCATTTTTCCGTGACCGCAGGATTGATGCATATGGCGATATAACCAAAAGGTTCGGCAAATGAGAATGCCCGCTGAGTGGGAGCGCCAAGAGGCTATATGGCTTGCATGGCCACATAATAAGAATGACTGGCCGGGAAAATTTGAACCTATCAAATGGGTGTATGCGGAAATAATCAAAAATCTTGTGAGCGATGTGCGGGTGCGTCTGATTGTTAAAAACATGAAGGCGCTCGGAAATATTTCTGAAACACTCACCCTCGCTGGAATCGATTTAACAAAAATTGATTTTATTATCGCGCCCACTAACCGCTCGTGGCTACGCGATTCCGCACCTACTTTTGTCTATCAGGGTAAAAAACGTGTGGCACTGGATTGGAAATTCAATGCCTGGGCGAAATACGACAACTGGAAGTACGACGATAAAATACCAACGTTAGCCACAAATTTTTTGAAGATTCCCACAGTTCAGCCACTGCACAAAAATAAGCGTGTAGTGCTTGAGGGAGGCGCGATTGAGGTCAATGGCAAAGGCACACTTATTACCACCGAGGAATGTTTGCTCGATGCAAAGACTCAGGTGCGCAACCCCGGCTTTAAAGCCAAAGACTACGAAGAAATTTTCGCAAAATATTTAGGCGTGAGTAATACTATCTGGCTGGAAAAAGGCATTGAAGGCGATGACACACACGGCCATATTGACGATCTTGCGCGCTTTGTGAATCCTACGACGATTGTGACGGTTACCGAGAAAGATAAATCGCAACATAATCATACCATTCTACAAAATAATCTAAAACGCCTCAAAGCCGCCCGTGACCAAAACGGCAAGCAGTTCACTATTGTGGAACTGCCAATGCCACGGCCCATAATCTTTGAAGATCAATTGCTGCCTGCAAGCTATGCCAATTTCCTGATTGCCAATGATGTGGTGCTGGTGCCAACCTTTAACGACCCCAACGATCGCATAGCGCTGAATATCTTGAGCGAATGTTTTCCAAAACATGACGTAATTGGTATATACTCAGGCGACTTCATTTTAGGTCTCGGCACTATCCATTGCGCCAGCCAGCAGGAGATTGCTTAATGTTTGATTCTCTCTCTACCAAACTTACCGGCGTGCTTGGCAAATTGCGCGGGCGCGGTGTGCTCTCGGAAGCTGATATTGACTCTGCCTTGCGCGAAGTGCGTATTGCGCTTTTGGAAGCCGATGTTGCGCTACCCGTAGTTAAGAATTTTACTGCGAGCCTTAAGGAAAAAGCACTTGGCGCGAAAGTCGTAAAAAGTATCTCGCCTGCGCAGATGGTAATCAAGTTGGTGCAGGATCACCTGACAGAGTTACTCGGCAGTGAATATTCCGAACTCAATTTGAATGCCGTGCCACCCGTAGTCATTCTGATGGTGGGCTTGCAGGGTTCGGGCAAAACCACCAGTACCGGTAAACTGGCACTCCGCCTCAAAAATCGTTTTAACAAAAAAATTCTGCTCGCCTCACTCGACGTGTACCGCCCGGCAGCGCAAAAGCAGTTGGAAATACTGGCAGGCCAAGTTCAGGTAGGTTGGCTTCCGATAGTAGAAGGTGAAAAACCGCTCGATATCACCAAGCGCGCTCTTACCACCGGAAGGCTTGAAGGTTATGATGTCGTGCTTCTTGATACTGCGGGACGCCTACATATTGATGATGAATTGATGCGGGAATTGGAGAACATCAAGAAACTTGCCAACCCGCTTGAGACACTCCTCGTTGCTGATTCGCTCACCGGTCAGGATGCAGTTAATATCGCCCAAAGCTTCCATGAAAAAATTGGTGTCACTGGAATTATCCTCACACGCTTAGATGGCGATGGCCGCGGTGGTGCAGCGCTTAGTATGCGCTCAGTGACCGGCCAGCCGATTAAATTTGCCGGTGTCGGTGAAAAACTAAGTGACTTTGAAGAATTCCACCCTGCCCGCATCGCAAGCCGTATTCTTGATATGGGTGACGTAGTTTCGCTGGTGGAAAAAGCAGTTGAAAATATCGACAAAGCCGAAGCCGAAAAAATGGCTGCCAAATTTGAGCAAGGTTCATTTGATTTTGACGATTTACTTTCGCAGCTTCGCAACATGAAAAAAATGGGCGGTCTCGGTAACATGATGAATATGTTGCCGGGCATTGGTAAAATCAAAGAAAAAATGGCCGATGCCAATATCGACGAAAATGTGCTTGCACGTCAGGAAGCCATTATTCTTTCCATGACCAAGAAAGAGCGCAAACATCCGAAGCTGCTCAATGGCTCACGCAAGCAGCGCATCGCTAAAGGTTCCGGCACTACGGTGCAGGAAATCAACAAGCTGTTTAAATCATGGCAGCAGATGGAAGCGATGATGAAGCAAATGAAGAAGCTCGGTAAAAAAGGCTTCATGCGTGATGGGCTGAAAAACTTCCTGCCAATGTAGCTTATAATCTATTATAAACTTTATGCGGAATATAGTGGTGGCGTTTATCCGCATCTTCAATCCCGATCGTTACCAAAAATTTGTTGATATAGGTAAAGAGAGTTGGCGAAACAATTTGTGGATAGAGCCTATCAATACCGATTGTTTTTTAACCTGTCCATGCAGATCTTCACTGTTTAAAATTGCCACTTCCGACTTAAATATCTGCGAGGGATTAAACGGTATAGCGGTATTAGTACCGTTATCATTATTGGCAACTTCTGGCTGGTACACATATTCAGAGCCAAGCCGGACAATCAGTGAATTGCTAGATTTATAACGTGGTGTGGGAATAAACGATATCAGAACACAAACAAGAAACGGAATGAGAAAACTCAGAAATAGTCGCCTGCGATATTTATATAAAAATATCAGAAGTTCACGTTTGGTGACGCCGTGCTCAGGAATGACGGTCATTTGAAAATACCGGCATTGCTCTGGTTGATATAGACATAGCTTGCGCTTGTTCCAAACGGCAGAGCTTCACGAATATTTCTGTCTATCCAGCGATCAAATGCTACTGGATCTGAAGGCGGAACTAATACTATAAATCATTTGACTCGGGAGTATTTAATTCGGAGAATTTTGCGGGTTTAACGACTACAGGAGAGCATGAAAATGTTGCAATAACTAGAAAGATTAAAGCAACTATTCTCATCAGGTAATAACTTTCGTTGATAGTGAAAGGGCTTCTATAGGGTCGATACTGCCGTCATACAAAGCACGGCCAATTATAACACCCTCAATACCCGAATGCTGATGCTGCTTGATTTCGACAATATCAGAAATCTTGGATATTCCACCAGATAAAATGATGGGGGTGGATAAACGCTCGGCAAGCCTTGCGGTTTCCTCGATATTCGGGCCTTCCATTGCACCGTCGCGGTTAATATCAGTGTAAATGATGGCACTCACACCGGCATCTTCAAATTTAAGCGCCAAATCTACAGCAGAAACCTCGGAAACTTTTGCCCAGCCATCGGTTGCAACTTTTCCATTTTTCGCATCAATACCCACAGCGATTTGATCCGGAAAAGAGCGGCAAGCCTGCAAAACCAGGGCTGGCTTGGTGATGGCTATCGTGCCAAGTATCACGCGGTTTATTCCAACAGAAAGCCATTGTTCTATGGTTTCGATATCCCGGATACCGCCACCTAACTGGGTCAGCATGTTTACATTCTTCAATATATCGCTTACTGCTTTGGCATTCACCGGCTTGCCTGCAAAAGCACCATCTAAATCCACCAGATGCAACCAATGGAACCCCGCTTCTTCAAAGCGTTTTGCCTGTTCAAAAGGTTTGTCAGCAAAAACGGTCGCCTGTTCCATTTCCCCGCGTAAAAGTCGCACGCATTTGCCATCTTTTAAATCAATCGCGGGATATAATATCATGGGAATTAAGCGATCTTCATTATCGGTTTAATGTTTTTATAAAAATAATGTCCGGCAATCATCGTGTCGCCAACCATTTCGTAATAAGGCATTATACCCCAGCGAGTATAACCTGATTCATGATACAGTTTAAGTGCGGCTTCCTGAGTCTCGCGCACATGTAATGTAATGACCGAAAAACCCTGTGATTTTGCTTCGGTCTCCGCAGCGAGCAGCAATGCTTTAGCAAGGCCATGCCCACGCGCCCAGGGGGCAACGAAGTGGTAACCAATAACTGCATTGAAAGAAGTTGTCTCTTTAGAAGGGCCAGGTTTCAACAATTGAATGGAGGCCGCAAGCGTACCATCTAATCTGCCGCCAAAAAGCACACGCTCGGGCACCACCAAAACACCGCGCCAGAAAGTTTCAAGCACGTCACGTGGCGGTGGCAGCAACCAGTTAAACCCTATACCGTCACGTATGGCATCTTCAGTTGCCTGACAGAGGTCTTCCAGATCAGAGGCTTTGAGTTCAGTAAGTGTTTCTACTTTGATATTAGACATAGCTCTATTGCATGGGTTTAATTCATGGACTTCGTTGTAGGCAGAAATGGATTAAATACAAGCAAAATTAGGTGTCAATAGGGTCTAGCATATTTGCAGAAAATTCTTGATCAAACGCAATCCCGCTTCCTGACTTTTCTCAGGATGAAACTGAGTCCCCATGATATTTCCCGATGCTACAACCGCTGTAATCTCACCACCGTAATCGGTAGTGGCTCTAACATCAGACGGATTTTTGCATATTGCATGATAACTATGGACAAAATACGCATGATCACTGGATTTAATTCCATCCAACAAAGGGTGCTGAGATTTAATATGCAAATCATTCCAACCCATGTGAGGGATCTTAAAAGATGAATCCCGCTCAATCTTTCTAATCTCACCGGAAAGCCAGCCCAATCCCTTATGTTCACCATGTTCAAAGCCGGTATCAAATAACATTTGCATGCCGACGCAAATTCCAAGGAATGGCTTACGGCTACCTGTAACCTGCTGTTCTAATGCATCGCGCATACCAGAGAGGTTATTCAGCCCCTGCATACAGTCTGCAAATGCCCCAACCCCCGGCAATACAATATGGGTAGCTTTAGCCAGCTCGCTTGCATCGGAAGTAACCATAATATCAGAATTATTTGCGCTGCTAACACGTTCGAAGGCTTTTTCTACTGACCTTAGATTGCCCGATCCATAATCAATAATGGCAATCCGCATAATCAGGCAGAAAACGGGGCTTGCGCATGGGAAAGAAAATAGCGATCAAAGAACCGCTGCTCAGCACGTAGCAATGAATCACCACTTACAATATCAGCAATAATATATCCCTGCCTTTTAAGCTTGGCGCGATACAAGTCATTGGCAAACATGCCAATCGCTATTTGTATGACCAATTGTATAATCACTATGCCAATATCCGCTATAGCGCCAGAATTAGCTATATTTATGACAAACACATTAAGCAAAATTATCAGCACTGTTATAAGCCATAATTTTTTATATAACGACCACAGGCCTGTAAAAAAGAGGGCAGGCCAGTTAAAACCTTCTTCAACAAATTTTGCGTTTTCGTAAGGATCGGTTTGCGAAGGGTTAATATGTACAGTGTATATATGCGGACGGCTCATAAAATTTCCATTGATCATTGATTGGCACAAAATATAGCACTGCTTGCGCAAGAGGCAATACAGCAATTACTTACCCCATCGCCTGTGCACCCAGAACCATTGTTCGGGATTTTCACGAATCCATTTTTCGAACATACGATGAATATGTTCCATTGCATGCACTGGATCTTCGGTTTTTTTATAATATATAGGCGGTTGAATTGTCACATGAAAATAAGCTCCATCCGTACGCACTACATGCGCGAGTATGAGCGGAACCTGCAATTTGATTGCCATGTGGGTAGCAGCAGTTGCCGTCATGGCCTTATGGCCAAAAAACATCATTGCTTCGCCATCATTCATTTTCTGATCAATTAACATCCCCACTGAATTGCCAGCCTTTATTGCTTTAAGTGCCTCCTGCGCACCTTCCCGCCCTTTGTTATACATACTTAAATTATAGCGAGAGCGGATTTTACGAATTATCCAGTCAGCTACCGGATTATTTGCCGAGCGGTAAATAAGCACCAGCGGCAAGTGACATAAAGCAGCAACCAAGGGCGCAATTTCCCAATTAGCAAAATGCCCTGATATAAAAAAAGCACCTGTGCCGGATTTTCTGACTTCGTCAATATGCTCACGCCCTTCTATAACTATGCGGTTTGCCATCATGGGGCGCCCTAAATGTGGATATTCACACACTACACGCCCGAGATTATCCCACATATCTTTTAAAATAAATTCACGTTGCAATGGTGTTAGTTCCGGCATGGCGAGCTTTATGTTGTTTTCAGCAGTGATATGAGCTTTTGAGAAAGGACCAATGATTCTGCCCACCAAACCGCCGAGCGCGGACGCTATATCCAACGGCAAAATACGAAAAAATATAAGCCCGGTGATGAGCAGGATGGATTCAGCGGTATAACGTAAATATCGAAGCATTATTTTAATATGGTCTTCAGCAAAGTGGCATTGTCCTCAAATAAAATCTCAACCGGCACTTGTGTCACTTCCGGTCGCATATCCGCAGGCAACCGCACGTAATCCTTGGTAGTGGTCACCAGCGTTGCACCGAACTCTTTTGCTTTGGAACGTAAAAATTCCAAATCTTTGGGTTTGAAATTATAATGATCGGAGTAAGAAACACTTTTTCTTATTACACAGCCAATCTGCTGCAAGGTACGGTAAAATTTGCGCGGACGCGCTATTCCACAAAACGCCACCACTGGTTTGTCATGCAAAAAATGCGCTGCCGGTGTGGGTTGCAATTTTGCACGTAAGATTGGTAACGAAGACGGCACATGATGCAGCACTTCATTTTGGTCATCCCCAATCATAATGATGGCGGAAGCTCGCTCCATAGCCGCAGAAATCGGCTCACGCAAAGGTCCTGCGGGAAGCAGCCGTTCATTACCAAAACCATATTGGCCGTCTATAACCAGAAGTGATACATCTTTATGGAGGTAAGGATTTTGAAATCCATCATCCATGATAATAATTTCAGCGCCTGCCGCAATTGCTTCAACTGCACCAGCCACTCTGTCTTTGGCCACCCAGGTGGGCAACACTTCTGCCAGCAATAGCGGTTCATCACCTACTTCCTGCGCCGTATGTTTGGCAGGATCCACCAATAATACTCCATCGATAGCACTTTTATAGCCACGGGAAAGATAATGCGCACGTTTTCCAAGTGCCTTGAGAGTTGCGCCGATTGCCAGCGCCACCGGAGTTTTACCCGCACCGCCCGCCACAAGATTGCCTATACAGATGACCAGCACTGGCAATTTATGCGGTTTTACACTGTTGGTTTTGCGGCCTGAGACCCACCCATATACGGCGGACGCCGGCATTAAAGCCGTCGAAATTAATGTTTTATATTTCCAGAATATTGGTGCGTGCATAAATCTATTCTATATTTTCCGGGCTCACTATAAATAAACAAAGTTACGGCTGCAACCTATTCATATGGATAATTTGCCAGTATCCTTAATTGCAGCAATGATATCATTTATAATACCGCATTTTGAGTCAATGTATCGCTTAGCATTACTCACCATCTTTTTACCAATGCTCTCATCAGCAATCAGCTCTTTAAGGACTACAGTTAATTCCTCAGCGGTAGCCACTGATTTAATTGCTCCTGATGCTTGCATTTCTTCGACAATAGACAAGAAATTGCTCACATACGGCCCGATAATCACCGCACAATCAAGGCGCGCTGCCTCTAGTGGGTTTTGCCCACCATGAGTAACAAGCGAACCACCAATAAACGCTATAGGCGCAAGACGATAGAATAAACCCAGCTCTCCCATAGTATCGGCAAGGTAAATATCCGTGTTAGCTTCTATTGTTTCATTTTTTGATCGTTGGGCAATATTGAAATCAGGTAGTTCCTTTACAATTTCATCACCACGAATTGCATGACGCGGAACGATTATGGTAAGCAAATCTGCAAATTCAGATTTAAGCACCCTATGAACATCTGCGATTATTTGCTCTTCGCCCTCATGGGTACTTGCTGCCAGCCAAATATGGCGGTTGTTAATTTCGTTACGTAAATGCGTTAAATTACTCTCATCACAAGGCAATGGTGGCGCATCATATTTGAGATTCCCTATATGGATATCCGTAGTAACCCCGAGACGCGAAAGCCGCTCTGCATCTTGTGCGCTCTGAGCAAAACATAGGGTAAAAGACGAAAGAAGTTTCTTAATAAAAAACGGAAAAAACTTCCAGGCGTTAAAAGATTCTCCTGACATTCTGGCGTTAATAATCCCCATAACAATGCCACGTTTTTTGGTTTGCATAATCAGGTTAGGCCAGAATTCGGAATCTACCCAAAGCGCAATATCCGGTCGCCAGTGTTCCAAGAATTTTTCTACCGCATCAAGTGTATCCACAGGCGCAAATTGGTGAATCGCACGCGCAGGCAAACGAGTACCCATAAGTTTTGCGGAAGTCACAGTAACGGTAGTCAGTAAAATACTGAGAGCGGGATTTGCATTGAGCAGCCTTTCAATAAGTGGCAGCACTGCATTGGCTTCACCCACACTCGCCGAGTGAATCCAGATCAATTCTCTCTGTGGACGCATGACAGTTGCCAGTCCGAATCTTTCCTGCAATCGCTGCGCATCTTCCTTGCCACGCGCCATACGGCGATCAAGCAACGTCGGAATCAATGGCGTAACAATCTGGGTAGCAATCCGGTACAAGAAATATATCATTAGTCTATATTACTAAGTGAGAATCTGAAGTATAGTTTTTTAACTACAGAGTTGACCTATAGTTTATATGATAGTAGCCTTGCGACGTTGAATTAATTTCTTCGAGGAATATATTTATGAGAATACGTGATGGGCTTACCATAGCAATTCTAATGTTACTTACCGCCTGTGCCGCCCCTCATTCTGACCTCACCAGCCCATGCGTCGGGATCGAAGGAAGCCCGTGTGAGCATCACCCGGTAAATGACTGGTGGTTAAAACAGCGGGAAGACAGCTAAGTAATTAAACCTGCTGATAAGGAATTGGCATCTTTTTGATGGGATCCATAACCAAATCGCCATTTTCATACTGAGCAGCTATGTAGCGGCGGTTACGGTTGATAAAAAGAACCGGCTTCACTTTTTTACCGTTATAAACACGCAACTCGGTGATTTTGCCACGGTTTTCTGGGTTGTTCTTACTGCTCATAAATATCCTTGTTTGCTATAGTAATGCTGCAAAATCACCACGGTTACTTAAATAACATGATAAAATCGCAAAATCTTGATGAAAGTTGGCGCACTCTAGTGATATATTATCAATCTTGCAAGTATTTATTGCTCCCATAATGTATATCCCCCGGAATTCCCAAAAAAAATTTATGATTTATAATCCATTGAAAAACCTTAATATAAAACTAATTTTTGTTGCCCTGTTGATAGGCGCAGGTGCTTTTATATCGCTTCCTTCTTATAGCGAGCCGGTCGCCGACAAAACATCTGAGCCGGAAAAAGCGGCTGCCCCCAGGCACAGAAACCGAGAATTCGCCCGCAGATTCCACAGCAGAAACTTCTAAAGCCAGTGATAAGAATTCTCCCGCCATTTCCTATGGAGATTATCTCTCAGGAAGATTTGCTGCATCCAGTGGGGATAACAAGAACGGAATCCAGTTTCTGCGTGAATCTTTAAAACGCGACCCAGATAACAAAGAAATCCTTGCGAATCTTTATCATATGCTGATTGCCGCCGGACAAGCAGAAGAAGCGATACCTGTTGCCAGAAAACTTGCCGGAACCAAGCTTTCCGATGAAGACAGTGAATTCATGCCTGAGTTACTGCTTACCTTAGATGAAGCGAAGCAACAACATTACGAAGCAGCAGAGAAATACCTTCAGGCTGTGCCAAAATCAGGGTTTAACAGTCTTCTTGTGCCTTTATTGCAGGAATGGCTCAAACTCGGCAAAGGAGATATAAAAGCACCGGTAGAAGTAAAGGACATCCTTCCCGGCAGCAAAATGGTTTTACCACATGTGTATCTGAACGCCGCCTATATAAACGACATAGCGGGTTTCGAAGAAAAAGCACAGGAGCAATATGAACTGGCAACGAAAGATAACCGTATAGAAACGTTCCGCGCCGCCGAAGCGCTTGTTAATTTTTACGATCGCAAGAGTATCAGTGACAAGCGAGACGCATTCGTAAAGGATTATACCGCAAGTCATGGCGAGTCATTCATCGAAAGCATTCCTGCCAACAGTAATGCCAAGCCTTTAGTGGCGGATGTAACAGAAGGCCTTGCGGAAACTTTATATACGGTGGCTAATATTTTTCATGGCGTGCGTGCACCGGCCGATGAAATTACAACGCTGCGCCTTGCATTGTATCTGCGCCCAAATTTCCCCGCTGCAGAATTTTTACTGGGGAATGCTTATGAGCTCACCAATGATTATAAGAACTCTATAAATTCCTATAAAATGATTGATACAAAATCACCTTATTATTTTCATAGCCAGATACTGATTGCATATGATGAGAGTGAATTAGGCAATAAGGAAACCGCACTTCATGAGCTTGATATTCTTTCCAATGAAAAGCCCAATGAAATAACTGCATTGCTTACCAAGGGTGATATTCTGCGCGCGAAAAGCAATTATAAAGAGGCAATAGAAAATTATGACCAAGCACTTGCACGGGTGAAGGAAGCCAGAAAACCCCATTGGAGGATCTATTTCTCACGCGGCACTTGCTACGAAAGCCTGGGACAGTTTGATAAAGCTGAGGCCGACATGAAAACCGCCCTTTCCCTTGATCCTGGTGAGCCAGACATTCTTAATTATCTTGGTTACAGCTGGCTTATTCAACACCGTAATATACCGGAAGCCAGAAAAATGATCGAAGATGCTTACGATGCGCGCCCGGAGGATCCCAATATCATCGATTCGATGGGATATGCGTTTTATGTAGACGGAGATTACACCAGTGCTGAAGAATATTTTGAGCAAACTTTAGAGCGTACTCCCAATGATCCTACCGTAAATGAACATCTGGGTGATACCTATTGGCAGTTAGGCCGAAAAACCGAAGCACGTTTCCAATGGAACCGGGCGCTCACCAATAAGCCAAGCGCTGAGAATGAAAAGGAATTACATAAAAAGCTGGAAAATGGCATTCCATTGATTAAGTCAACGCATGTAAAAAATACTACTGAAGTTAAAAAATCTCCACCATTAAACCCCGAATCCCCAGTTGTTCAATGATTGTACTTAGAGAATTAGCTCCCGCTAAAATAAATCTTTATTTGCACATCACCGGCAAGCGTGCAGATGATTATCACCTACTCGACAGCTTAGTGGTGTTTGCCGATTTCAATGACAAGGTGGAAGTGTCGCCCGCAAGCACTCTAACGCTTGCTATTGAAGGAAAATACGCAAAAGAATTAAGTGCTACTGATAATACCGTATTAAAAACCGCAGAAATTATAAAAAAAACTTTCAATGTCTCTGCAGGCGCAGCGCTTACACTGCATAAAAATATTCCTATAGGCGCAGGCATAGGCGGCGGCTCAAGCGATGCAGCAGCAACCATGCGTCTGCTCATGCGCTTCTGGAAAATAAACCCTACCCCTAAAGAATTAAACGCTATTGCACTCTCAGTTGGTGCAGACGTTCCAGCTTGCTTGCGTGCCTCTTCACTCTATATGTCAGGTATTGGAGAAAAAATAGAACCGGGACCATTACCTACTGGATTCTCTGTAGTACTTGCAGGCATCGACAAACCACTTCTTACCAAAGACGTATTTGCAAAATATAATGGAAACTTCTCAAAAGAATCTAATCATCCTTTCAGTTTTCCTGCGTCTGCAGATTTTATAAAATTTTTGCAAAAAACTAAAAATGATTTGCAAGATCCTGCAATAAAATTAATGCCAGAGATTGAAAATATTCTTTCCGCATTATCGGCGGAAGAAAATTGCCTGCTTACCCGCATGAGCGGAAGTGGCGCAACTTGTTTTGGCTTGTTTGCAGATAAAGCTCAGGCAGAAGCCGCCGCCATCAGACTCGATGAACAAAATCCCACCTGGTGGGTAAAAACTGCAAATATACGATAACCAATGAGCAAACGTAATAAATTGCGCTATAAAAGTCGCGGCAACCAATTTCCAACACTCACATTAACCGGAAAAGTGTCTCTTCGCGATCTTGAGCAAGAAGAAGTACAGGAACCCGCAGAAATTACCGCAGAAAAAGACCCCAATGCAAAAGGTGATCTAAAAATTTTTCTGAGTACGGACTCCCTCGTTTATAATTCCCATGTAGGTAATTACGAAGCTACCGGACTTGAAGGTTATCTGAAAGCATCTGTTTTTGATGGCAAGGGCTGGAAACCACTATCTTTAGAAGAATTTTTTCCAAAACGAGAACATTATTTTGGCAAACGTGAACGCCCCATAGATACCTACAATTTCTGCTTAAATATACTTGAGGCTGCCAAAGGCACTATTCTGGCACGCACATACCGCGAACATTATAGAGTTAATACCCCGGGCGACGACGAAAATTGAAGAATTTGGTGTATTTTGCATACGACCAAGCCCTCAACCCAATACAAATTATAGAAAATTCAATAAAAACAATATATAGTGATAAATGACGCTCAATAATAAAATAGATAAAATTAATGCTTAATTAACCATTAAATTATATAATTTATTATTGAAATGAAGTTTTTATAAAGTGGATTGAGTGTCGATGATACGTATATTGCCATATATATTATTGGGCCTGTTGTTTTATATAGTGCTTTTCTATATGGAAGATTATCAACCAGAAATCATGAATGATGTCCTGATTAAAGTTGATGTACTGGGATTGACGAATGTAGCCAAAGAAGAGCAGGACAGAATTTACGCTATCAATAGTCTTGGAATCGATGTAACGCACCCGGAAAAAGCAAGCTCTGATCAATCACACCATATTTATGGGCGCTACTCCCGCAATGGTAGGGCTCGCACTGGGTGGTCCCAAAATACAAAAATGGAATACATTAAAAACCAAATTATATTATATCTATTATCTTCCCAATGATAACCGTCCAACAGTCCTGGTATTCAAGCAAGATACAGCAGGCCCAACATTTAAATTATATAACGCCTACAAAAGTTCTGCTCTAGATATAGCCAATTTACATATTGACGATACGCCTTAAAGCTAGTCTGTTAGGCACATGGCTCATAAAATCAGATATATTTTCTTATACATCATTGTCGCTTTTCTTCCTTTGAACGCTTATGCAGTTTCTCTGATACGTGATGCAGAGATCGAAGATACATTGCGTGCCTATGGCAACCCTATTTTCAAAGTGGCAGGACTTAATCCTGAAGCAATTCACATTTTTATTGTCGATGATCCCACTATAAATGCTTATGTGGCCGGTGGCTCCAATATGTTTATTCATAGCGGCCTCATCATCAGGACGGAAAATCCTGCTGAGCTGCTTGGCGTCATGGCGCACGAAACGGGTCACATGGCAGGCGGACATCTTGCACAAGGAACCGAAAAATTAAAGAATGCAGAAATAGGAACTATTGTAGCCGCTGTGCTTGGCGCTGCTATGGCAGTGGCTGGCGGTGGCCAGGAAGGTATGGCAGCTATGACTGCGGGTCAGCAAATAGCACTGCGCAATTACCTGCATTTCAGCCGCAGTAATGAAAGCGCTGCCGATCAGGCAGGCCTTAATTACCTTGATGAGCTTAAAATAACCGCTTCGGGAATGTTGCAGATTCTGGAGATATTACGTCAGGATGAAAATCGGAGCTATGGCACGCCCGACCCTTACACACGCACCCACCCACTGAGTATTGATCGTATTACCCATATACGTAACCACGTGATGCAATCTCCACTCAAGGACACCGATGTTCCCCCCGGTTTAGCCATGCGCCACGCCCGTATGGTCGCAAAATTGAAAGGGTTTATGAATCCGCCGGATCAAACGCTTCTGGAATATCCGGTAACCGATCAATCCGTACCGGCACGTTACGCACGCGCAATTGCTTATTACAAAATACCCGATTTAACGAAAGCACTTGCCGAAATGGATAGCCTGATTAAAGAACATCCGTCGGATCCGTTTTTTAATGAGCTGCGTGGACAGATATTATTTGAAAATGGTCATATAGCCGAAGCCTCGCAATCTTATAGTAAAGCCACTAGCTTGCTGCCTAATTCGGCGCTCATCCTTACTGACTACGGCAAAGTAATGAGTGCAACCGATAACAAAGCTGATATCACCAAGGCAATTAAAATACTCGAACACGCAAGTGTGATTGACAATAGTAATATTGACACCTGGCATTATCTTGCCATCGCCTACGGCAAACTCGGAAATCTCGGAATGTTCTACCTCGATTCCGCCGAAGAAGCCTCACTTGCAGACAATCCAAAAGAAGTCCTGCATAATGTGGATATGGCGTTGAAAAACCTGGGACATGACAGCCCGGCGCGCTTACGTGCTGGTGATTTAAGGCTGATTGCAGAAAAAGAAAAGCAGGATGAAGCAGGACAATAAAAAGATAGAAGTTGTAGAGTTTACAGATATGTGCAGACTCTGTTTTATATTATTCATTCAATAAGGATCGTTATGAAACATGCCCTAGCCTCTCTAATTATTTCGATATTTGCTACGAGCCTGGTATTGAGCAGCAGCGCTGCAAATGCCCAGGAAAAGCCTCTGACCGAGGCGCAGGTAGAAGAAATTGTGAAGAAAGTCATCAAAGAAAATCCTGATCTTATCGTTAAATCGGTAGAGATGTATCAAATGAAAGAACAGGCGGATTCGCTTTCAAAAGCAGCGAAGAATGTGGTTGCCATGCAAGGGGATCTGCAAAACAATCCTAATTCCCCTTCGATTGGCAACCCCAATGCAGATGTCACGATTGTTGAATTTTTTGATTATCATTGCGGATATTGCAAACGCTTCTTCCCCGTACTTACGCAATTGTTAGACAGCGATCATAATTTGCGTCTGGTGTTTAAGGAATTCCCTATTCTTGCAGAAGACTCAGCACTCGCCGCAAAGGCAGCGCTTGCGGTGAACCATATTGATAAAAATAAATATCTGCCATTTCATACGGTACTTATGAAAAGCTCAATGGGTTTTACGATGGAAAATCTGACTGCAAAAGCCAAAGAAATTGGCATAGATCCTGAAGACTTCAAAAAAGCGATGCAGAATCCTGATCTGGATAAGGAGATAAGCCACAATAAAGATATCGCACAGCAACTCAATATAGCTGGCACACCTGCTGTAATCATTGGAAACGAAGTCATTCCGGGAGCCATCACACTCGATGTATTAAAAGAAAAAGTGGCAGCGGCAAGAGCAACTAAATAGTGCCACTCTAATCTTTGCCTACTTCTTTTACCTTGGTCGCCGCTATAATAAGCTTCGGCAATGTGATTGCTTTGCCGGTTTTTAGCTCATCAATAAATCCGGCAAACCGTTCAATATCAGCCAAGTGTGCATTTTTCCATTCTTCGAGATTACCCTTCCCGTTGCCCATCACTGAGGCAGTAAGACGGCGCTGTTCATCAAACAACCCACTGACTATGGATTCTATTGCCAAATTGTCCCAATGCGAAGCAGAGGTAATGCGTGAAGCCTGTTGGCGAAGCCAACCGAGATGCAACATTGCACCAAGCTGGAAATATAAGCTGCCCACTTCAGCAAGTTCACGTTTGGACTCATTGCTCACCCGCACCACATCCGGAGCCGAAGATAATATTTCCAACATCGCGATTTCGCCGGCAAGTTTGGCGGGAACCTGTTGAACGGTGAGGGATTCCATTCTCTCTTTATGAGCACCCGCTATGGCGTGAGATATGATAGATTCGTAGCAATTTGCATAGGCTTTGATGCCGCTTTCAAATTCAGAGATAATGCGCGCTATATCTACCGGTTGCGAGGCATTGCGCAAAAACCAGAGAGTAAGTCGCTCGGTAAATGCATTGATATTTTTAAACAACTCCACTTGGGTAGCTACCGGAATTTTTCCGTCAAGCGCTTCAATATCAATCCATAAAATATTAAGTCTGAATAAATCACGCGTTACGGCAAAAGCGCAGGCTATATCCGCCACATCAATACCGGTATCTTCAGCAATCGTATGAATAAGGGTGATGCCCGTGTGGTTTATGAGATCATTGGTTACCACCGTTGCTATAATTTCACGTTTGAGAGGATGTTTTGATATTTCAGCCGCAAAATTATTTTGCATGGCGTCCGGAAAATAATGCATGAGATCATTATTAAAATAACCATCATCCGGCAAACGCGATTTAAGCAATTGCTGGTAAAGTGACATTTTACTATATGCCAATAAAACAGAAAGCTCAGGGCGGGAAAGCCCCTTGCCTTCGTTTTTAAGCTCAGCAAGTTGTTTATCCTGCGGCAGAAACTCAACGAGACGATTAAGCTCTCCTTTGGCTTCAAATACATGCATGAGATGAATGTGATCATCCAGCAGCGCCGCAGACTGCATTTGTATAATCGTTACAATCTGGGTCTGTAATGTATTATCCTGAAGCACGAGATCGCCCACTTTTTCTGTCATACTGGCCAGCAACGAATCACGTTTTTCCAATGATAATTTTCCGGTAGTAACCATGTCACCCAAACAAATTTTAATATTTACCTCATGATCGGAACAATCCACACCTGCAGAATTATCAATTGCATCCGTATTAATACGACCGCCGGTTTTTGCGTATTCAATACGCCCTTTCTGCGTAAACCCAAGATTGCCCCCCTCACCAACTACCTTGCAGCGCAGCTCTTTACCATTCACACGTAACGTATTATTCGTGCGGTCTCCAACCTGCTCATGGCTTTCGTCTTCTGCCTTCACATAAGTTCCTATGCCGCCATTCCAAAGCAAATCTACCGGCGCAAGCAACATAGCCTGTATCAACTCATCTGGTGATAATGCAGTTTTCTCTATGCCCAATATTTTTTGCACTTCGAGGCTGAGCGGAATGGATTTGCTGCTGCGTTCAAATATACCGCCGCCTTTGGAAATCAGCTTTGCGTTATAGTCTTTCCAGCTGGAGCGCGGTAAATCGAATAATCTTTTGCGTTCCTCAAATGATTTTTTTACATCAGGGTTTGGATCAAGAAAAATATGTACATGGTTGAATGCACCAAACAGACGAATATTTTTTGATAGCAGCATGCCGTTGCCAAATACATCGCCCGACATATCGCCGATGCCGATAACACTGAAATCTTGATTATATATATCCAGGCCGATTTCCCGGAAATGCCTTGCAACCGATATAAAGGCACCCCGCGCAGTGATAGCCATTTTCTTATGATCGTAACCGACCGAGCCGCCGGAAGCAAAAGCATCACCCAGCCAGAAATTATATTCTTTGGAAACCGCATTTGCATAATCGGAGAACGTCGCCGTTCCTTTATCGGCAGCAACAACAAGGTAAGGATCATCGCCATCAAGACGCACCACATTTTGCGGCGGAATAATTTTTCCGGCAATAATGTTATCGGTAAGATCAAGAAGGCCTGAGAGGAATATTTTGTAGCAGGCAATCCCTTCTTCCATAAAAGCATCGCGCGCTATGGGAGCTTGTTTCAACACAAAACCGCCTTTGGAACCGACCGGAACAATTACCGCATTTTTTACCATCTGGGCTTTCATGAGCCCCAAAACTTCTGTACGGAAATCCTCGCGGCGATCTGACCAGCGGAGTCCTCCACGCGCCACTTTGCCACCACGCAAATGGATGCCTTCTACGCGTGCCGAGTACACAAAAATCTCGGCGTAAGGCCGTGGCAAAGGTAATTCAGGAACTTTTGCCGAATCAAATTTCATCGATAAATAGGATTTAGGTTTTCCATCCGCCGCAAGCTGGAAATAATTCGTGCGCAGAGTCGCTGCAATTAAATCCACCACTCTGCGCAATATGCGATCATCAGCAATACTGGCTACATTCCCCAGTTGTTCCTCAATGGATTTTAGCATATCCGCGATATCTTGCGTGTTTTGAGGATCAAATTTAGTCAGGAAAAGTTCTATAATGGTGCGCGCAATCTTCGGATACGTTTTCAGTGTTGCAGCAATGGCATCAATGGCATAAGGAAAATTAATCTGGCGCAGATATTTTGCATAAGAGCGTATTACCACCACTTCGCGCCACGAAAACCCGGCGGTCAGCACTAATGCACCAAGCGCATCATTTTCACTTTCATGTTGCCAGACTTTGGCAAGCGCTTCTTCCAAAAGCGGTTTCACTTTCGTAATATCTGCAATTAAGGCAGCATCGGCAGACAGGATAAAATCACGAATCCACACGATACTAGAATTTGCACCCACTGGATTCACGAGATAAGGTTGCTCGTCTATCACCCGAAATCCCATATTCTCCAGAATGGGCAACACGTCGGAAAGCGGCACCTGCGAATTGGGATTATACCATTTTAAATGGATAATATTGTCGACATCGTTTCGGATACGAAACAAATCCAAAGACGCAACGCCCGATTGCATAACAGCGCTTATTTTCTGTATGTCATACACTGCTGCTGTAGCATCATGATCATTTATATAGGCTTTGGGGAAAGCATTGCCGTAAATCCGCATCATGGAGTAAGCAGATTCTTCGCCTAACTGATTATATAGCGCTTCAAACAGCGCATCTTCCCAACGATGGGTCATGCGCTCAATCTGTTCTTCAAGCTTTGCAATAACAACATCCGGAACGCTGCCCGGAGTGGTGGTGATGATAACCTGCAAACGCGCCAGCGGCGATTCGGTAATCTGGATATAATAAGAACTAACCGCACCTTCAAAAGCTTTGGCAAGAATATCCTGTATCTCTTCGCGCAGGCTTCCGCTAAAACGCTCGCGCGGCATAAATACCGTACAGCTTATGAAACGCTGAAAAATATCGCGGCGGACAAATAAACGTACACTTGGTTTTGATTCCAGCGATAATATACCCATCGCATAATCAAAGAGATCATCTTCAGAAAACTGAAACAATTCGTCGCGCGGAGTAAATTCCAGCGTGGCGCTCAAAGACTTTCCGTCATAACTTGCAGGATCAAAATTAGCACGCGACAAAACCCTTGCAATCTTACGGCGGATAAAAGGAATGTTACTGGCACTCTGGTAATACACATTGGAAGTAAAAAGCCCTAGAAAGCGGCGCTCGCCAATGACATTTCCTTTTTTATCAAACCGCTTGAGGCCAATATAATCCATATGCACCGGGCGGTGCACCTGAGCTTTTCTCATCGACTTAGTAATTTCAACGAGTTGCGGAACCAGTGCAAAATGCAGCACTTCCGGCGGCAATCCTTCCAAGCCTTTGGGTTTTAAATCCCCTTCATCGGCCTTAAAAATGCCAAGCTCAGAATCCGCCACTACTTTCAGTGATTTATTGCCTTTGGTATCGTAGAAATCATATTCAATATAGCCAAGAAACACAAAATTGCGCGCACCGAGCCATTCAAGAAAATCGCAGACCTCGGTAATTTCTTCGCGTTTGAAAGCAGGCGGTGCTTGCTTGAGCCCTGCGATACTTTCATCAATTTTAGCGCGCATGGCAGGCCAGTCGGAAACTGCAAAACGTACATTGGAGAGAACATTAAAAAGATCGGCAGTCAGCCTCTCGGGTCCGAAATCATCCGGCAAATTGGAGGTTTCTATGCGAATGAGTGACTCCGATTTATAACCCGCTCCTGATTCATTCAGAGTAGCAACATTGCTCAGGCTATTT
>Ga0206962_1146_pt1 | contig 21752 bp, 19 predicted proteins | sample Alteio_BWOrgHeat_27_FD_153241 | JGI IMG/M metagenome (GOLD analysis project Ga0206962, IMG submission 153241) | Enriched cells from forest soil in Barre Woods Harvard Forest LTER site, Petersham, Massachusetts, United States -... | ecosystem: Environmental > Terrestrial > Soil > Temperate forest >...
GATTCAAACTGGTATATGGGGGCAATCCAGTGTAAGCCGAGGGAGGGGAATTGACAAACGGCATTACTTGGACTACTAGCAGGCACACGGGTTCCGCCGTTGCCGATGTAATTGACCGGTTGCCGTTAAGGTGAAGATTCAAGCTTTTATTTAGAAGTTTCCTGTTCGAGTTCGGCGTTGACATGAACACTGCCGACGGTGGCAATCAGCTTGCGAGTCCAGGGTGTAAAACCCTTCTTCCTGATGCTGATGTCGTGTGGGCCGGGTGTGACGGAGATTGTGGAAGGAGTGTTGCCCACGAAAGCTCCATCGATTTCGATATCAGCTCCGACAGGGGTAGAGTCTACGGTCAATGAGGATTGCGCGGGAGAAGCCGCTGCGACGATTGGAATTGCAGCGGGGGCAGTCGAAGGAGGGGCTGGAGTCTTTGCCTTTGCGGCAAGGATATCGCTGCTATGAGTCGCCCAATGCTGAGTGATTCCATTGCACGCGTCTTCCACCGACCCACCAAGGGATAACGTCGAATGGCTAACGACAACATCTCCTGAAACATGTTCAAAGACGGCGACCTTATTCCGATGCCGGAGATAGCCCTTTCCGCCTTCATGATCCAGCACGACAATGTAGTCCGCTAAGTCCTGTTTGTTGTTAACAATCACCTCGGAGCAGCGCTCGCCAAACGTCTTGATGATCTCTGTAGTTTGGGGCCTAGCACCTCCGTGCGATTGTGCAGCGAAGGCGCCGTTGGCTCCGCCTGCCGAACCACTTACCTCCCATGACTGGCTATCCGTGATGAAAATTCTGGGCTTTCCCGCCGCCGGGACTGGCGTGCCCGATGGTGCCGGTGCAGGCTGCGGCGACGTCTCCTGAGCTGGCAGCGGTGTGATTTGCTGAGCGAGCGATAAGGTCAGGGCGACGGAGAAAATAGGTATGAAAATGTTGCGACGGTGCACAGGGTACTCCTGAGATGAAAACTGGCGTCTGGGGGCAATTCAGTGTAAGCCGGGAGTAGGTAAATGACAAACAGCGTAACTGATTCTCTGGGAGAGATAGATCGTGTTTGAATGGATCGATTCCCGATTTCGCCAAGGTGTGAGGAAGGAAATGAAATCAGCTGCGGTGATTCATCCCGGAGAGATTCTGCTGACGGAATTCATGGAGCCGATGGGGCTAACAGCCTATCGGCTGGCCAAAGATCTGAGCGTTCCGCAGCCGAGGATAGGGGACATTGTTCGTGGCAAGCGCTCAATTTCTGCGGGTACAGCTCTGCGGCTCGGCATCTATTTTGGATTGCTGGCGCAGTTCTGGCTCAATCTGCAAATGAGTACGATTTGCGCCTTGCGCGTAGCGCTTCATCATGGCAAAAAGTCAAGCCGAAAGCCGCATAGCCGGCGGTTTGCCCCTCCGCCGGGCCTGTGCTAATCTTGTATTCTGTGCCGCGGCTGTGGCGGGTGTTGGTGTGTCCGCTTATATTTGAGGCTACAGGCCGGTTTTGCGGCAGGTTTAGGCTGGCGTAGCTCAGCTGGTAGAGCATCTGATTTGTAATCAGAGGGTCGGGGGTTCAAATCCCTTCGCCAGCTCCACTCAATCCCGGCGTGAACTGCCGGAAACGGAAGATTGAGGCGGCAAAGTTTAGTGGATTGCCCGGTTTGCAGTCGGAAAGACGACAGGCTGTGAAATCGGAACGATCCAGTCCTCCGCGGTAATTCCCCAGAGGCGCAGGTATCAGTTTCGACTACTCCGGAAGCTTCCGGTAGCGGAGCGATGCGCTAAAGTGGACCACCGGCGGCGGATTTGGAAGATGGGCACAGGTGGCCGAGTGGTTAATGGCAGCAGACTGTAAATCTGCCGTCCTTTGGGACTACGAAGGTTCGAATCCTTCCCTGTGCACCAGTAGTTGGAGCAGGATGTGTTGAGGATTGGCGGGATGTCGAGCGAGCTTGTTCCGGCAGCGGATTCGGTCCAGAGGAGGGACCGGAAGTTCTGGATCGCAATGGCTCTCTTCGGCGTTCTCGCAGTGGTAATCTGGGTGACCATGGGCGAGGGTTCGGTACCTCTCTTTGGCAGGCAGATTGAAATCAGATGGATTCCGCTTTTCGTTATCGGAACCTTCGTCTTTCGGGCTTACGTAGCCCGTGAGGCAGACAAGATCCGGCGAGGCGATAGCGGAGCAGGTAAGTTGTAAGCAGGGCTGATGTAGCTCAGTTGGTAGAGCACTCCCTTGGTAAGGGAGAGGTCACCGGTTCAATCCCGGTCATCAGCTCCAGATTTTGGTTTTTCGTGTTGCACGAGCGGGAGTAACTCAGTGGTAGAGTCACAGCCTTCCAAGCTGTTGGTCGCGAGTTCGATCCTCGTCTCCCGCTCCAGAGATTGAAAGGCACGCAGGCCAGGCAAAGGAAATTAATGTTCGAACAGGCAACATTCGCAGTTCAGAACGAGCCGCAGTTTCAGCAGCTTTCGGCTAAGATCGATGCCGCGCTGGCTCCCAACCGGGCCGATCTGTTTCTGGCTTCGGTAGGGAGCAAGAAGCTGCGGGTCAGGCAGTTTCAAGAGATTCTGGCTGCGGGGCTTTTTGGCAAGGATGCTGCCGGGCTGTATGGCGGGCTTGCTATGAGCGACCAGTCTTTGATTCGGGAGAAGTACCTGGCGGCGGTTGAGAAGGTGCCGAACGGATTGCGGCAGAGATTTTTGAAGCTGTACGCGTATTACTGAGTTCGTGACAGGCAGCAGTTGTAGTACGGATTTGGGGCTGGAGCCGGGCAGCCGGCGCCTCTCGAGAGCAACGGGCGTAAGAGACTGAAAAGGATTTGGGGTCATCATGGCGAAGGAAAAGTTTGATCGATCGAAGCCGCACGTGAATGTGGGTACGATTGGGCATATTGATCATGGCAAGACGACGTTGACGGCGGCGATCACGAAGGTGCTTTCCAAGCACAACCCGAAGAACACGTTCCGCTCGTTTGACACGATTGACAACGCACCGGAAGAGCGTGAGCGCGGCATCACGATCGCGACGGCGCACGTGGAATACGAGACGGCCAACCGTCACTATGCGCACGTGGACTGCCCGGGCCACGCCGACTACATCAAGAACATGATCACCGGCGCGGCGCAGATGGACGGCGGCATCCTGGTGGTTGCAGCCACGGACGGCCCGATGCCCCAGACCAAGGAGCACGTGCTCTTGGCCCGCCAGGTCGGCGTGCCCTCGCTGGTGGTGTTTCTGAACAAGTGCGACGCGGTTGAGGACGAAGAGCTGGTCGAACTGGTGGAGATGGAAGTGCGCGAGCTGCTTTCGAAGTACCAGTTCCCGGGCGACGACGCCCCGGTGGTGCGTGGTTCGGCCCTGGGAGCACTGAACGGCGAAGCGCAGTGGGAAGCCAAGATCGATGAGCTGATGGAGGCGGTGGACAAGTACGTACCGCAGCCGGACCGCATGGTGGACCTGCCGTTCCTGATGCCGATCGAAGACATCTTCTCGATCTCGGGCCGCGGCACGGTGGTGACGGGCCGTATCGAGCGCGGCAAGGTGAAGGTGGGCGAGGAAGTCGAGATTGTGGGCTTCCGCGAGACGCGCAAGACGGTAGTAACGGGCGTGGAAATGTTCAAGAAGCAGCTGGACGAAGGTCTGGCTGGCGACAACGCTGGTCTCTTGCTGCGCGGCATTCCCAAGGAAGACGTGGAGCGCGGGATGGTTCTGGCCAAGACGGGCTCGATCAAGCCGCACACCAAGTTCAAGGGCGAGGTTTACGTGCTGTCGAAGGAAGAAGGCGGGCGTCATACACCGTTCTTCAACGGCTACCGTCCCCAGTTCTACTTCCGCACGACGGACGTGACGGGCACGGCGAAGCTTCCGGAAGGCACGGAGATGGTGATGCCGGGCGACAACATCCAGCTGGAGATCGAGCTGCACACTCCGGTTGCGATGGAAAAGGGACTGCGCTTCGCCATTCGCGAAGGCGGCAGGACCGTCGGCGCTGGAGCTATCTCGGAAATCATCGCGTAAGAACGAGTGTGAAGTGTGGAGTGTGAAAGACGCACCACACACTTCGCCCCCACACTGTAAGGAATTCAAGAAGATCGGCGCGGAGCATATCCGCACCGAATCAGTTAGGATAAGAAGATGCGGGAAATTGTGACATTGCAGTGCACCGAGTGCAAGGAGCGCAATTACACGACGACGAAGAACAAGAAGACGACCACCGGCCGTCTCGAGTTCGAGAAGTTCTGTAAGCGCTGCCGTTGCCACCGGAAGCACAGAGAAACTAAGTAAGTGTGGAGTGTGAAGCGTGGGAAGCAACGCAGGCCCACGCTTCACACTTGCACCCGGTTTTTAGGGGCGTAAGCTCAGTGGTTAAACTGTCGGTCTCCAAAACCGAACTCCTCGGTTCGAATCCGAGCGCCCCTGCCAGATTGAGTGCCGATCCGAGTGTAGTAACTCCCGGAATCGTTCCGGACAGCAGAAGGAAGTAGAAGTATGGCGAAGACAGCATTGGTCACGGAAGACAAACAGAAGGCCGCGAAGCCCAACGCGCTTGTCCAGAACACAACGACGAGCATCGAACGGGCGCGTACATTTCTCGGTGATGTACGGGCCGAGATGCGCAAGGTGGTTACCCCCTCGCGCAAAGAGGTCCAGGCGACTACGACGGTTGTGCTTGTGACGGTCTTCGTCTTCGCGGCATTTTTCTTCGTTGTAGACTACATTTTCTCCAATGGACTAGCTTTGCTCATGGGCAAACTGGTCGGCCCGCAGTAGTCGCACCGAAGTTGAAAAGAGATACAGGAATGACAGACGAATTGGACCAGGAACACGTACAGGAAGCGGCGGTCGAAGCTGCCGCCCCACGGAACGAGAACTTCCGCTGGTACATCCTGCACGCCTACTCGGGCTTTGAACGCAAGGTCAAGGAATCGCTGGAGAGCCGCATCCAGGCCTTTGGGCTGGAGTCGAAATTCGGCCGCATCATGATTCCCACCGAGCCGGTCACCGAGACGGTCAACGGCAAAAAGCGCACAATTGAGCGAGTCTTCCTGCCCGGCTATGTGCTGATCGAGATGGAGCTGGATAACCAGATCTGGCACATCATCAAGGAAACGCCGCGGGTCACCGGATTTCTTGGAACGGGCGATAAGCCGGTTGCACTGAGCGAAGAAGAGATCAGCTCGATCCTCTTCCGTTCTGAGGAAGCCAAAGAGAAGCCCAGGCAGAAGATCAGGTTTGAAAAGAACGAGTCCGTCCGAATTACCGACGGGCCCTTTGCCAACTTCAACGGCATCGTTGACGAGGTTAACGAAGATCGCGAGACCCTCAAGGTCATGGTGACGATCTTCGGACGCTCCACGCCGGTTGAGCTTGAGTTCAGCAAAGTCGAAAAGATTGAGTAATGCAGCTTCCAGCTACTAGCTTCCAGCTTCTAGCCGGATGGTCACCTAGCGATCTCTGGTTGTAGGCGAATGCGGCGGCTGTACTACCAAAATTGAACTGAGAACCAACAGCTTAAAGCTAGAAGCTAGGAGCTAGAAGCTGTTTCCGAAGGAAACATCATGGCACCTCCGAAGAAAGTTACAGGCTACGTCAAGCTTCAGATTGAAGCAGGCAAAGCTACTCCGGCACCTCCAGTTGGTCCAGCGCTTGGTCAGGCGCAGGTCAACATCATGGAGTTCTGCAAGCAGTTCAATGCGCGCACCCAGACCAAGGAGATGGCCGGACTGACGATTCCGGTCGTGATCACTGTTTATGGCGATCGCAGCTTTACCTTTGTCACCAAGACCCCTCCGGCTTCGAATCTGCTGCTTCGCGCGGCGGGTGTGGCCAAGGGTGCCGGCACGCCGAACAAGGATAAGGTCGGCAAGGTTACGGAAAAGCAGGTCCGCGAAATTGCCGAGACCAAGATGCCTGATCTGAACGCTGCCTCAGTGGAAGCCGCGGTTAAGAGCATCAAGGGAACTGCGCGCTCGATGGGAATTGAAGTCGTAGCGTAAGCTACCGTTAGCTCCCGACAAAGCCCTCTCCGTTGGAGAGGGCTTTTCGTTTCAATAGACTGATCGCAGGAAATGATCCCGCCATCTTCCATCGCAAACCGCAGACGCGACATACCGGCCGCGGTTGGGCTTTTCGTCGCGACTGCGGCTTTTGTGCTCTGGCAAAACTCGCGGGTCGCGGTGCTATGGGATCTGAGTTACCTGCTCGACGTCAGCCATCGCATCGCGCTTGGGCAGGTACCTTATCGGGACTTTCCGCTTGTGCATCCGCCGTTGACATTTCTAGTACAGGCTGCGCTTGAATGCCTCGGCGGACGCCATTATTTCCTGACGATCGGTTATGCGGCAGCGGCTGGTGGCCTTGGCACCGTCCTGGCGTGGCGGATCATTCTGCGCGTTCTGCAAATCCCAATGGCGTGGACGATCTCGTTGCTGCTGACTGCTCCGCTTTGTGTGTTGGGCGTCTACGGCATCTATCCGCATCCGATTTACGACTGCGATTGCGCGCTCGCGATTCTGCTCGCGATATTTCTGCTGCAGCGATGCCTGGTGGATAAAGAGCGAGGCTGGCGCAGCGCCGCCGTTGCTGGATCCGCCTCCGTTCTGCCGGTCTTCTTCAAGCAGAATATCGGCGCGCCTTTTCTGATAGCTGTGGTTGCGGGGCTACTCGTTTTGCTGGGCGCGCGGCGGTGGTCGAGAGATGCCGGCGCATTGCCAGAGCGAGTCATCCTGTTTCAGGTTTTATGCTCGATATTGGCCGGTGTGGTTGTGGGCCTGATTCTGATTCAGTCCATTTGGGGTCTGGGCAATTACCTGCGATGGACGGTCCATTTTGCTGCCGAGCGCAGATTGCCGGGGTTGGGCGAGATGTTCGCCGTCTATCGGCAGCCATCTTTCGTGTGGACGTTGCCAGTGCTTTCAGCGGGATTGTTGTTGCTTCATACAAGACTGGCCGCACGATGGTGGGGCAAGGCGCTTGCACTGGGACTTGCAGCCGCGCCGTTTGCGGGCAGCCTTGTGTTTCTTATCCTCGACGATGATCTCGATGAGCGCGCTGATAACCTGCTGGCGTTGTGGCCGCTGCTGTTGCTGGCTTGTGGAGTGATGGCGATCTTTGAATTAGGCAAGGGTTTGACCGGGGAGGGTCTGACGGCCGGACGGGTTATGCCCTTCTTCGTGCTGGCAGCGATTCATGGGGCGTTTCTCTCGCAGCAGCTCTGGGGGTCGACCTATGCCATCTGGCCGCTCCTGATGATTCTCGTCGCGTATCTGCTGGGTGCGCTGCCGCTTGGTTCGGGATGGGTGAGGCCCGCGCTGGCAGCGACGATCTGTACTACGTTCGCGGTGTGTGGAGGGCTGTATGCTGTGGGTCACGAGCGGCTCAATTACGCGCAGATTCCCGATGCTCCGATCATGCGGGCTGCGCTGCCCGCTCTGCATGGGATGAGCACGTCCGGGCCCTATATTCCCGACTTCGAGGAACTGGTGCGTTTCGCGGAGCGAGAGATCCCGTCGCAGGATGGCATCCTGCTATTGCCGGGGGAAGAGCCGTTCTACTATGCGACCGGACGCACGCCACAGTTTCCAGTGCAGATTTTCGACCATACGACCGATCCTTATTCGGCGGAGCAGCTGATGGCGGAGGCTCGGCGGCGCGGCGTCCAGTGGGTGGTCGTGAAGACGCGGCTACAGTCAGATGAGAATCCGCTGCCCGAGCGGGAGAAGACGCTGGAGCTGATCGCGCAGGAGTTTGCGCTCTATCGCAGGCTGGGTGCGTTCGATGTATATCTTCGCCGATGACTTTGATTTCAAAGGTGCGGCGAGTCCATCCAAGTTTATTTTTCCTGAAAAGAGTGAAACCGTGTCGTATCCGGGGACGTTTTTCCGATTTCCGAAGCAGAGAAATGCGCCAAATGATCGCGGCCCGGGTTCAAATCCGTTCCGCACAGAACGCCAAGCTCACAGAAGGAAAAGGAAGAATACCCATGTCAAGAATTGTTTTAGCAATGTTTATGATGCTCGCGTTGGCTGGAAGTGCGTCGAGCTTTGCCCAGGTAACCATGATTGACCAAAACGTTGTCCGCGATGAGGGTGGATTTCCATTCAAGATAAAGAAGCCGGGCAGCTATAAGCTCACGGGCAACCTTACAGTTCCGCGCAATACTGACGGCATCGTGGTCATGGCGGATCATGTGACGATCAACCTGAATGGCTTCAGCATCCTGGGGCCTGTTGCGTGCACAACAAACGATATGACGGGCGCAGCTGTTTGTCCGACTGGCGGTCAAGGTATCGGAATCAAGTCAGGAGACACGACCGGGGCTACACCGGGCACGTTGGACCTGAAAATCAGCAATGGGTCGGTGCACGGTATGGGATCCTTTGGAATCTTTGCCACCGGCGAAGGTGCCGTAATGGAGGAGGTTTCTGCCGACGGCAACGCGGGAGGCGGTTTTATCGTAGCGGGGTCGGTGCTGATGAGCTCAGCGACGGGCAATGGTGGAGTCGGAGTCCTGGCGCTCGTGATTCGCGAGTCGAGGGTCACCGGCAATACAACGGACGGCATAGATGTCGACGGCGCAGGAGGCGTAGCTATTGGTAATACCTCGTCCTTCAATGGCCGCGCCGGAATGAATTTGCCGAACGGTGTTGCCAACAACAACACAATCGTGCGTAACAACGGTGTTGGGATCGTGGCTAAGTGCCCGGCCGTAGTTACAGGCAACGTAATTGTCAACAACGTGGGCGGCACCCTGACCATGGACGGTGGGGATTGTGCGGTCGTTAACAACGCTACGCTGCCCCAAATCTAAAATTTTCCGCGGCAACCGTGCGTCCGTTTTATCTGCGACTGCAGAGAGATGGGCGCACGGTTTTTTGTCATAGTGCGGGGTATCACGTATATCGGCGTCTTTAACGCACTGTTGCCCGGGTGGGATTCTCCCGGTTGGTAACGCCGCCTAGGCTTTGGTGAAGGTGTAGCCGTCGAGGGTGGCGCCGCCGAAGTAGGTGCCGGGGAAGTCTCCGAAGCGGATAACGGACTGGCCGTTGATGGGGTCGAGGGTGACAAGGCTATCACCGAGCACCCCTGCGATGGCGACGACGTGGGAGTGTCCGTCAACGAACCAGGTGATGTCGACCGTGACGGGACGGCCGGCGTTGACCTCGGCTGCGATCTCGGCGAGCGTAAGGTCGGCACCGAAGGAGTCTGCATAGTTGCCGGTGACCGTGAGGGCGTCCGAGACCGCGCCGCCCCTCATGTAGTCGGGATCGATCTTGTCGATAGCTTCCGGGTGAACCAGCGTAAAGTCCATGCCCGGCTCCAGGGCATATTCGGCAGGATTGCTGTATGGGTCGGCGAGAATGCCGGCGAGCTCCGGGAATTTTGCGAGGATGGTGTCACTTGGGCATGCGCTTGTACCGGGCGCGAGCTTAACGATGGTCTGGCCGACGGCGGTCATTAGCTGGCACTGGGTCCAGGTGCTGGAGGGGTTATAGAAGTGGTTAACGCTGGTAGCGACGGCGATCCAGCACCACTCCTTCGTCTCCTGGTACTGGATGCGGAGGCCGATGCTGTTGGGCGTTGGGGGTACCCAGGTCTGCGTGCCGACGGGCTTGTTGTCGAGGACGGTGATGTCGGTGACGATATTGATCGGCGAGCCCCAATCTACATTCACAACGAAGGTGACGCCTTGATTGGGATCATGGGGCGGGCCGTGGGGGGCGATGTTGGCGACGGTGATGGAAGCTGCGCCGATAAAGCGGGCGTAGTTGCTGGCGTATTCCGAGGCCGTGATGAGCACGACGGAGTCGTGGTCGATGGCAGGCCAGTTGTAGTTGAGGGCGACTCGGCCCTTGTGGGCTCCCCAGTATTTTCGAATGGTCTTCGGCATCGCTGTGTCCCCTGATCCCGTGGCGTGAGCTGGCGCTAGTGATCCACCTCGATGGGTGGCGCGTCGAGGACGGTGATGTCGGTGACGATGGTGAGGGGCGCGGCCCAGTCGACGTTCACAACGAAGGTGACGCCGTGGTTGGAGTCGTAGGGCGGGCCGTGGGGCGCGATGTTTTCAACTGTAATGGAGGCCGCGCCGATGAAACGGTGCTCGTCGCCAGGCGGAGCGGAGGCGGCATATTCGGCGGCTGTGATGAGCACGACCGAGTCGTGGTTGATGATGTTCCAGTTGTGATTGAGGGTGACCCGGCCCTTCAAGGGCCCCCAGAACTGGCGGACGGTCTGTGGCATTTCCGGGACTCCCTAGGCTTGCAGTGGCGTTTGCGGACCTTTCGGTCTCTTCTGTTATGGAGGGGCGTGCTTCGCGAGGCTCTGCTGAAGGTGGGGCTCGCAAGCGTCGTGTCTGCGAAAGCGGTGACTCCCCGAGGCATCAGATGCGCCGATCGATGGTAGGAAATGACGATAGCACACCGAAGGGCGGGCGCAAATATGGATTTTGACGGAAAGATGGCTGCCAGCTTCCAGCCTTTACCCCTAGCTCAGGATGACAATTCAGCCATTGCGGTTCCCGCTCTTTGCTGCAAAGTGCGCAGCAAGGATGGGGCGCTCGATTGATCGCAACAAATGGAAAATCAGCGCACGAGATTTCCTTTGAGTTTGGCATCGCCCTGGGGTCCTTCCGGCCTTGGTTCCACGCTTATGAAAATCGTGGAGGTCGGGTGTTGTTCTCTAATTGCAGGAACGGACGATCTTGCCGAGTCAAATCCAAGCAAACGCAAAGCCTTGACCAATGCGTCGGCCGCAATTTCATAAGATTTCTCTCCGGTCGTACTCACAAAGACCCCCCTTGAGGGAGGTTGATTTTTTCCGACTGGAACCGGGCCTTCGGCCATTTTCATGATAGGTTCGGGCTCTGTAGGATTCCATTTGGAAAGTGCGCTCGCTAGGTCCGCGCCGAATCCAAAAGCCTCAATATCGTTGAGGTTATATATGATCCATGTTCTTGCTACCTGAAATCCTTTTAGATCATCAGCAATTTTCCCCTGCTGTTTTGCAGATAGTCTTCGCCAAGCCATTGCCTCTTCTAGCTGTACTCGCGCCAACCGCTCCGCCTCGGCTTTTTGCGTGGCCTCTGCCGCCTTCTGGTCGGCTACCGCAATGTCTTTCTCAAACGATTCTGCTGTCTGTTTAGCTTCCAATGCAGAACGCTCGGCATTTGCCGCCCGCACCTGCTGTTTTCCCAGCTCGGTCTTGGCTTCCGTGAGGTCTTTATCGAACTGACGCAATCTTTCAGCCTGGAGGGCGTTAATTATATTTCCAGTTATAAGCACGCCGGCGCCAGCCAAGAAGGTGAGAAACAACAGAATTACGGCTGCGACATCGAAAAGGGATTTCAGGGACTCTACCGACATAACGAACCTCCTCAACCGCATCTGTTTGGTTGCCGTCGCGACTGTGGGGGCATTGTTGTTGGGATGCGTTATCACTGCGCCTTCCGAAGTTACCAAAAGCAGGAGACAAAGGACAGATCCTGTTTGCAATAGAATGCAGTCGCAACGGACGGTGATCCGCATATTTGCGTGAGCGAACGATCTCTGTCATACTTGAAGAATGCGTCTGCTCCTAGATTTGTCTTTAGGGTAGGCCATCAATTGCACCACGGCATTTGGACCTGTTCGAAAGCCTGCGGCTTTCCGGGTTTCCCTGATTGGGACTGGCACTTGCGGTGGGAGATGAGGATACATGGCAAAGAAAGCCAGCAAGAATATTACGAAGGCGCGCGCGGCTGTCGAGTCGCGTAACTACCTGTTGCCTGAGGCCGTTGGGCTTCTGCAGAAGGTCAAGTTCGCCAAGTTTGACGAGACCGTCGATCTGACCATGCGTCTCGGCGTCGATACCCGTCATGCCGACCAGATGGTTCGCGGAACGGTTGTGCTGCCCCACGGACTGGGCAAGACCAAGACTGTCGCCGTGATCGCTTCGGGCGACCGGTTGAAGGAAGCCGAGGCGGCGGGTGCGGATTTCGTCGGCGGCGAAGATATGGTCGAAAAGATTCAGAAAGAAGGCTGGACGGCCTTCGACGCACTGATCGCGACTCCGGACATGATGAAGTCTGTCGGACGTCTCGGCAAGGTGCTCGGACCTCGCGGCCTGATGCCGAATCCCAAGACCGGAACCGTGACCCAGGATGTGGCCGGGGCGATCCGTGAGATCAAGGCCGGCAAGGTTGAGTTTCGCGCGGACAAGACGGCCCTGGTGCATGTACCGGTGGGCAAGCTGAGCTTTCCTCCGGAGAAGCTGATCGAGAACGCGACGACGGTTATGGCCAGCGTGATGCGCGCCAAGCCTTCGGCGGCAAAGGGCAAGTACGTCAAGGGAATCACTTTGAGCTCGACGATGGGCCCAGGTGTTCCGATTGATGGCGCCGTTGCGGATGCTGCCGGGAAATAGGCAGACTTTAGGAATTTTCCCGTTCTCCTCTTTTCAGCCTCTGCGCACCGGCCTTCGATAGGTAACCGGCTGAAGCAGGAAGAGATGAGTCTGGCCCGATGGGGCCGGCGGGGCAAAACATGATGAGCTGGGCCCGATGGGCTGGCCAAGCGGGGCAGGAGCAATCGAATGGCATTGACGAGAGCGAAAAAGACGCAAAAGGTTCAGGTTCTGGCGAGAGAGCTGGAAGCCTCTACGACAGCAATTATCGGAACCTTTGCCAAGTTGACGGTGGCGCAGGATTTTGAACTGCGCAAGGTGGTTCGCGGGGCGGGCGGTAAGTATCGCGTGCTGAAGAACAAACTGGCTGCGAAGGCGAGCGAAGGCACGAGGGTTGAGGCGGCGCTCAAGGGGCTCAAGGGAGTCAGCGCGGCGGCATTCACTTCCGGTGATCCGGTCGAGCTGGCGAAGGCATTTTCGAAGTGGGTTGGCGACAACGCCGAATTCACTTTCAAGCTGGGCATCGTTGACGGCAAGCTGATCACGGTGGAAGAGGTCAAGGCCCTGGCGACGATGCCGGCCAAGGAAGAGATTTATGCGAAGCTGCTCTTCCTGATCAACGCTCCGGCGCAGCGCCTGGTGACCGTGCTCAACGCGACCGGCCGCGATCTCGCGGTGGTGGTCAACGAAGCGGTGAAGGGCGAAAAGTTCAGCGGGGCAGCGGCGGCTCCTGCGGTAAAGGCGGAAGCGCCTGCGGCTCCGGCAGTGGAAGAGACAAAGGCTGAGCCGGTTGCGGCGGCAGAGCCTGAAAAGCAGGCAGAGGCGGCGTCTACGGAAGCCCCGGTTGAAGGGGAAGTGATTCCCGAACCGGCAGCGGTCGCGGAGCCGGAAAAGCAGACTGAAGCAGCCGCGACAGAAGCTCCGGTTGAAGGCGCGGTGGTTCCTGAAGCGCCGGTCGAAGCAGAGGTCGCAGCGGCTGAGCCTGAAAAGCAGGCAGAAGCGGCGGCAACCGAAGCTCCTGTTGAGGGTGCGGATGTTTCCGAGGAGCCCACGGTTTCGTAACAGGTTTTCCGCCGAAAGGGCGGCAAAGGGTGCCGGGTCTGGGCACGTCGGAAACTTTGCAGCCGGGACGAGCGGTGCAGTAGCAACATTTAACAAGATTCTGGATTGGAGACGAACATGGCGGATTTGAATCAGTTGGAAGAGCAGATTGTTAGCCTGAGCCTGCTGGAAGCAGCAGCTTTGGTGAAGGCGCTGGAGACGCGTCTTGGCGTTTCGGCGGCAGCAGCGGCCCCTGTGGCGGTTGCGGCTGGCGGCGGCGCGGCAGCAGCGGCAGAAGTGGTGGAGCAGACCGAGTTCCAGGTCATCCTCAAGGATGCCGGCGCGAACAAGATCAGCACCATCAAGGCCGTACGCGAAGTCACTTCGCTGGGTCTGAAGGAAGCCAAGGACCTGGTCGATGGCGCTCCCAAGGCGCTGAAGGAGAACGCGACCAAGGACGAGGCCGAGGCCATCAAGAAGAAGTTCGAAGGCGTCGCGACCGTCGAAATCAAGTAGTTTTTCCGAACACGCATTTGCAATCAGGGCCAGGACGCGCTACTATAAAAGTTGCGCGTCTTGCCGTCCTTTTTGTACTCCCTTAACTTTTTGGGTCGAGACGAGTAAGGATGCGTACTCGGAGAGAATACACGGCGGAATGTAAGGTCATGGCAAGTGGAGTCTCGCGTACGGGGTAGCCAAGCCCTCCGAACGTGAACACCGCGTGGTTGTAAATGCCATCGGGCTGATGATCGATTGTGGAACGATTGTCAGTGGGTAGCTCCAGCGGGCGGGCATGCCAAAAGCGAGCTTTGGGATCGGCGAGCGTGGGGAATAAACTCGGAAACAGGGCACAGATTAAAGACTGCGCTCGTGGGACATTCTGTCCTCACGAGCCTTGCGTCGCGTTTGGCAAAGCTTATCATGCCGCATCTTCGACGCGTGTTTCCGATTTCTTCGCTCCTCGCAATCTGACGCAGACTATGCCGTCCTGGTTGCCTGTGCCATTGCCCAAGCTCCCGATAACCGGGAGTTTAGCCTTGGTCGCGGATTTTCCGCAAGTGTAATCTTTCGAGTTTTTGCATTTTGCCTGGTGCTTGCAGGTTTGAATCGCGTTGCGAAATGTAGTTTGCAAACGCGAATTGCTGAACGAATCCTGTCGGGAAGATTCCGATCTGGATCCAATTGCGGGACAGCTGTTCCGCACGAAACACCATTCCGATGTACGCCGGCGGCCGTGGGACTCGGGTTGCTGGTGCTCCAACCTGAAAGGGTTGGGACCTCGGGGATACGAGTCTCAGGAGTGAAGCATGCCGAACGAGAATCGCGCCATTCGCAGCCGACTCGATTTTTCCAAGATTCCTACCGCCATCCAGATTCCTAACCTGATCGAAGTGCAGCGTCGTTCGTACGAGCGGTTCCTGCAGATGGACAAGCTCCCCAACGAGCGCGACGACAACGGTTTGCAGTCCGTGTTCACGTCGGTCTTTCCGATTACGGACTTCCGAAACATCTCGCAGCTCGACTTTGTCGATTTTTCTATCGGCAACTGGGAGTGCAAGTGCGGCCACCTCAAGGGGCTGCATCACCTGCGCACGGCCTGCGTCAATTGCGGATCGATGGTGATCACCGATCCCTTTCACCCGGGCGATGTGCTCTGCCAGCACTGCGGCACGTACAACAAGAACACTCCAGATTTCTGCAACAAGTGCGGAGACCCGGTCGGTTTGCAGTTGAAGTATGACCAGCAGGAGTGCGAAGAGCGCGGCATGACCTTCTCTGCGCCGCTCAAGGTCACGGTGCGCCTGACCATCTACGACAAGGACCCCGAGACGGGTTCGAAGACGATCCGCGACATCAAGGAGCAGGAAGTCTTCTTCGGCGACATTCCGCTGATGACGGCGAATGGCACCTTCATCGTCAACGGCACGGAGCGCGTTATCGTTTCGCAGCTCCACCGCTCGCCCGGCGTCTTCTTTGAGACGGCGAACAACCGTACTTACTTCCTGGGAAAGATCATCCCCTACCGTGGATCGTGGGTCGAGTTCGAGTATGACCAGAAGAACACGCTGTATGTGCGTATCGACCGCAAGCGCAAGTTCCTGGGAACGATCTTCCTGCGCGCTCTCGGTCTGCGTTCAGACGAAGAGATTCTGAAGACCTTCTACACGGTGGACAAGATTCAGCTTGCCGACAGCAAGATCTTTTGGACCGTTCCGCAGGCGACGGGCGTCGCGACGCACCTGCTGGGCGCCAAGCCCGCACATGCTGTGATCGTCAATGGTGAAGAGATTGCGCACTCGGGCCGCAAGGTTTCCGCGTCCATTCTCAAAGCGTTGCGCGCACACAATGTTGACAAGGTCGAGATCGAGAACGCCGAGCTCGATGGCGCGCTGACTGCTGCAGATGTGGTCGATCTGAGCACCGGCGAAGTCGTCGTTGAGGCCAACACGGAGCTGACTGCCGATCGTCTGCACAAGATTCAGGCCAGCGGTGCGGCCGTGATCGAGGTCTTCTTTCCTGAGCGCGACGACGTGGGCAACATCATCACCAACACGCTGCGCCGCGACTCGGTTCGCAAGCCTGAAGAGGCTTTGATCGAAATCTACCGCAAGCTGCGTCCGGGCGATCCGCCGACGCTCGATACGGCGACTGCGTTGTTTGAAGGCATGTTCTTCGATCAGCGCAAGTACGACTTCTCGCGCGTGGGCCGGCTGAAGTTCAACATCAAGCTCTACGAGAACCAGGATGCTTCGCAGCTCGACAAGCGCACCCTGACTCCAGAGGACTTCTACGCAACGATTCGCTACCTGCTGAAGCTGCGCAAGAACATCGGTGCGGTGGACGATATCGATCACCTTGGCAACCGCCGTGTTCGCGCCGTGGGCGAGCTGATGGAGAATCAGTTCCGCATCGGCCTGGTCCGCATGGAGCGAGCCATTAAAGAAAAGATGAGCGTCTATCAGGAGCTCTCGACGGCGATGCCGCACGACCTGATCAACGCCAAGCCTGTGATGGCGGCTATCCGCGAGTTCTTCGGATCGTCGCAGCTTTCGCAGTTCATGGATCAGACCAACCCGCTCTCGGAGATCACGCACAAGCGACGTCTCTCCGCACTTGGGCCGGGCGGTTTGTCTCGTGAGCGCGCAGGCTTCGAGGTGCGCGACGTGCACCCGACGCACTACGGACGTATCTGCCCGATCGAAACGCCGGAAGGTCCAAACATCGGTCTGATCTCGTCCCTCAGCTGCTTTGCGCGTATCAACGAGTACGGCTTCATCGAGTCTCCTTACCGCAAGGTCAAGGATGGCCGCATTCTCGACTTCGTTGAAGTGGTGAACGCGGGCGACAGCGGCATGCGCGTGGGCGACAATCTTGAGAAGCAGTCCGCGCTCGATATGAATACAAAGCTGGAGAAGGATGGCAAGCGCACGATCGACTGGGCCCCCTTCAGCTTCTATCAGTCCGCGTGGGAAGAGGATCGTCACACGATTGCGCAGGCCAACATCAAGTTCGATGGCAACGGCGTGATCACTGACGAACTGGTCAACGCGCGTCGGCAGGGCAACTTTGTCCTGGTCAATCGCGCCGAGGTCGACTTCATCGATGTCAGCCCGAAGCAGCTTGTTTCGGTGGCTGCCTCGCTGGTGCCGTTCCTCGAGCATGACGATGCAAACCGCGCGCTGATGGGCGCGAACATGCAGCGTCAGTCGGTTCCGCTGCTGGTTGCCGAAGCTCCGCTGGTCGGCACCGGCATGGAAGGCGTGACGGCCCGCGATTCAGGTGCGGTCATTCTGGCCAAGCGTAACGGCATCGTGGACTCGGTCGACTCCGAGCGGATCATCATCCGCGTCGAAGGCGAGCATCATCCTACGCAGTTGTCGCGCGAAGTCGGTTCGGATATCTATCAGCTGATCAAGTTCAAGCGCTCGAATCAGAACACCTGCATCAACCAGAAGCCGGTTGTGCGTGAGGGTGAGCGCGTGGTCAAGGGTCAGGTCATTGCTGACGGTCCATGCACAGAGCAAGGCGAGCTCGCACTCGGCCGCAACGTGCTGGTGGCCTTCATGCCGTGGCGTGGATACAACTTCGAAGACGCCATTCTCATCAGCGAAAAGCTGGTGCGCGAGGACTACTACACCTCGGTGCACATTGAGGAGTTCGAAATCGAAGCCCGCGATACCAAGCTCGGGCCTGAGGAAATCACTCGTGATATCCCCAACGTTTCCGAGTCGGCGCTGCGCGACCTGGACGAGAGCGGCATCATCCGCATCGGCGCCCAGATCAAGCATGGCGATATCCTCGTCGGTAAGGTAACGCCCAAGGGCGAGACTCAGCTGACGCCGGAAGAGAAGCTGCTGCGCGCCATCTTCGGTGAAAAGGCCGGCGATGTTCGCGATGCTTCGCTGACGTGCCCTCCGGGTATCGAAGGCACTGTGGTCGACGTCCGCATCTTCAGCCGCAAGGGTCAGGAAAAGGACGAGCGCGCCAAGCAGATCGAAGCGGAGAATACCGCGAAGCTCGAGAAGAACCTCGGCGATGAGATTCGTATTCTCACCGACGAGCGTTTGAAGCGCCTCGACGCCATCCTTGGCAACAAGGAAGTGCTTGCTGATCTGCATGACGAGCGTACCAACAAGCGCCTGCTGACGAAGGGCAACATCCTCGATCGCGAGACCATCGAGCGGATCTCGACGAAGAACCTGAAGCGCATTCGCTTTGCGGACAAGGATCCGCGCGTGAATGAGCAGATCGACGAGATCGAAGAGATGACTTCGCGCCAGATCGAAGTGCTGCGCAAGATCACCAACGAGCGGGTCGCCAAGCTGCAGAAGGGCGATGAGCTTTCGCCGGGCGTCATCAAGATGGTCAAGGTGTACATCGCGATGAAGCGCAAGCTGTCGGTCGGCGACAAGATGGCAGGTCGCCACGGCAACAAGGGCGTGATCGCGCGCATCCTTCCTGAGGAAGACATGCCGTATCTGCCCGATGGAACCCCCGTGGAGATCGTACTCAATCCGCTCGGCGTGCCTTCACGTATGAACGTCGGACAGATTCTCGAGACGCACCTCGGCTGGGCTGCTGCTGAACTCGGCAAGAAGATTGCGGAGATCGTCAAGGCCAACAGCGATGCCGAATATCTGCGCGAGCAGTTGAAGGTCGGTTTTGCGAACACTGCGACGCTGCGTCATCTGCTCGAGCTTGATGACACCATGCTGATTCGTGTCTGCAAGGGCATGGAGCGCGGCATCTGGTTCGGCACCGCGGTCTTCGACGGCGCGCAGGAGAGCGAAATCAAAGCTCTGCTCGCTGCTGCTGGACTGCCCAGCTCGGGAAAGTCGATGCTCTTCGACGGCATGACCGGCGAGCAGTTTGAACAGCCGGTAACTGTGGGCTATATCTACATGCTCAAGCTCTCGCACCTGGTGGACGACAAGATTCACGCTCGTTCCATCGGACCGTACTCGCTTATCACCCAGCAGCCGCTGGGCGGCAAGGCGCAGTTCGGTGGCCAGCGCTTCGGTGAGATGGAAGTGTGGGCGCTCGAAGCTTATGGCGCGGCCTACATTTTGCAGGAGCTGCTTACCGCCAAGTCCGACGACGTATATGGCCGTACGAAGATTTACGAGGCTATCGTCAAGGGCGAAGCGGCAATTGAGCCGGGTGTGCCGGAGAGCTTCAACGTGTTGATCCGCGAGCTGCAGGCGCTTTGCCTGGACGTCGAGCTGATCAAGCGCGCTGATCTCAAGAAGCTGCCTGCTCCTGAGCTGATCGACGTAGCCGTAGCCGATTAGTGGCTATCCCACCCTTGCCGCAAAAGCCGCGGCAAGGATGGGGCACCCGGTATCGGTTACACAGCTCCACTGTGATTGAGGGAACTGCCTGGAGCGGCGCAAGCCGCCTCCCAGGGTGAGGCAGAAATCCCGCAGTAATTTCCCTGGGATGCAGCGACGGCTGTGCCGGAAGGCAAGCCAAGGAGGGTCGCCTTGTTCCGTTCTAATCCGTTTGAACTTACCAGCCCGATTAAGGATTTCGATGCAATTCGCATCATGCTTGCTTCTCCGGAGAAGATCCGGAGCTGGTCGCATGGCGAAGTGACGAAGCCCGAGACGATTAACTACCGTACCTTCAAGCCGGAGCGCGATGGACTTTTCTGCGCCCGCATCTTTGGACCCGTGACTGACTGGGAGTGCCTCTGCGGCAAGTACAAGCGCATGAAGCACCGCGGCGTCATCTGCGACAAGTGCGGCGTTGAAGTTACTGTTTCCAAGGTGCGCCGCGAGCGCATGGGCCACATCGAGCTCGCATCTCCGTGCTCGCATGTCTGGTTCTTCAAGGGCCTGCCTTCGCGTATCGGCCACCTGCTTGATATTTCGCTGCGTGACCTCGAGAGCATCCTCTACTTCGAGTCGTATGTGGTCGTCGATCCGGGCGACGCGCCGGTGAAGGAGCGCGAGGTCATCAAGGACGAGAATCGCTTCCGCGAGCTCGACCAGCAGTATCGTCCCTCCGGCTTCAAGGCCATGATGGGCGCTGAAGCCATCAAGGAGTTGCTGAAGCGCGTCAACGCCGACGAGCTCGCCATCGAGATGCGCGAGAAGATGCGCAATGAAACCTCGGTGCAGAAGAAGATCAAGTACTCGAAGCGTCTCAAGGTCGTTGAGGCCTTCCGCAAGAGCGGTAACAAGCCGCAGTGGATGATTCTCGACGTGCTGCCGGTCATTCCTCCGGAGCTGCGCCCCCTCGTGCCTCTGGATGGCGGCCGCTTTGCTACCTCTGATCTGAACGACCTGTATCGCCGGGTCATCAATCGTAACAACCGGTTGAAGAAGCTGATGGACCTGCACGCTCCTGAAGTCATTGTGCGCAACGAAAAGCGCATGCTGCAGGAAGCTGTTGACGCGCTGTTTGATAACGGCCGCCGTGGCCGCGTGCTGCGCGGAGCGAACAACCGTCCGCTCAAGTCGCTCTCCGACACGCTCAAGGGCAAGCAGGGGCGTTTCCGTCAGAACCTGCTCGGCAAGCGCGTCGACTACTCTGGCCGTTCGGTCATCGTGGTTGGCCCGGAGCTGAAGCTGCACCAGTGCGGATTGCCGAAGAAGATGGCGCTTGAGCTCTTCAAGCCCTTCATTTATCACCGGCTGGAGCAGACCGGGCACTGCACGACCATCAAGCAGGCGAAAGAGATGGTTGAGATGCAGGAGGCGGTGGTCTGGGACATTCTTGAAGAAGTCATCAAGGATCATCCGATTCTGCTGAACCGCGCCCCAACGCTGCATCGCCTTGGCATTCAGGCTTTTGAGCCGGTGCTGGTCGAAGGCAAGGCCATCAAGATTCATCCGCTCGTCTGCACCGCGTTCAACGCGGACTTCGACGGTGACCAGATGGCTGTGCACATTCCTCTGTCTCCGGAAGCGCAGATCGAGGCTTCGGTGCTCATGCTTGCGGCGCACAACATTCTGTCGCCCGCATCAGGTCAGCCGATCACCGTTCCCACGCAGGATCTTGTCCTCGGTCTCTACTACCTGACCAAGTCCAAAGCCGGCGCGAAGGGTGAGGGGCGTACCTTTGCGAACGCAGAGGAAGTCCTCATGGCTCTCCAGGCCACTGAGGTCGAAACGCTGTCGCCTATTCGCCTGCGCTACACGGGCCGCGTGTTGGATATGACGACTGCATACGACGACCAGGACCTGATGCATACCGATCCTGTGGAGTTTGATAAGCAATACATCTCCACCACTGTCGGCCGCACCATTCTGAACGACGCTCTTCCTGAAGGCATGCCGTTTATCAACGGCCTGCTCAAGAAGAAGGGCATCGGCCAACTGGTGAGCTATTGCAACCAGAATCTTGGTCTCGAAATTACAGTCAAGATGCTGGATCGCATCAAGGAGCTTGGCTTCCAGTACGCCACTCGTTCCGGCCTCTCTGTAGGCCTGGATGACATGGTCATTCCTGCGAGCAAGTACACGACCGTTGCCGATGCCGACAAGAAGGTGATCGAGGTCCAGCAGCAGTACCTGGACGGCGCCATCACCAACGGCGAGCGTTCGAACAAGGTCATCCAGATCTGGTCCGCTGTGACCGAGCAGGTTGCCGACGAGATGTTCGGCAACATGAAGCAGGCCGACAAGGACGGCGCCATGAACCCGATCTACATCATGGCCGACTCCGGAGCCCGCGGTTCGAAGCAGCAGATTCGTCAGCTCAGCGGTATGCGCGGACTGATGGCCAAGCCCTCGGGCGAAGTCATCGAGACCCCCATCACCGCGAACTTCCGTGAAGGACTCACCGTGCTCGAGTACTTCATCTCGACCCACGGCGCTCGTAAGGGTCTGGCCGACAC
>Ga0206962_1150_pt1 | contig 21743 bp, 18 predicted proteins | sample Alteio_BWOrgHeat_27_FD_153241 | JGI IMG/M metagenome (GOLD analysis project Ga0206962, IMG submission 153241) | Enriched cells from forest soil in Barre Woods Harvard Forest LTER site, Petersham, Massachusetts, United States -... | ecosystem: Environmental > Terrestrial > Soil > Temperate forest >...
GAATCCGCAAAAAAGAATGATCGCCCTGCGCTCAGATCTGGATGCTTTACCCATCCAGGAAGAAAATAAAACAACTTATAAATCTACTGTTCCGGGTGTCATGCATGCATGCGGACATGATGTTCATACAGCCTCTTTGCTGGGGGCTGCAAAAATTCTGGAAGAGCTGAAGGACACTTTTGAAGGAACGGTACGTCTTATCTTTCAACCCGGAGAAGAAAAATTGCCAGGAGGCGCTTCTCTTATGATCAAAGAAGGAGTGCTGGAGCACCCGCGTCCTGACGCCATTTTTGCCCAGCATGTATTTCCTTCCATGGAGACCGGTAAAGTTGGTTTTCGAAAAGGGATGTATATGGCATCAACAGATGAGCTGTATATTACCGTACGAGGAAAAGGAGGACATGCTGCCATGCCTGCTGATTATAACAACCCTATTTTTATTGCAGCCGAAATTCTGCAACAGTTGCATAAGGAGTTTAACACAAACCCGCCTGCACCTACTGTTCTTGCTTTCGGCCGTTTTATCGCTGATGGAGCTACTAATGTAATACCAGCCGAAGTTAAAATAGAAGGAACCTTCCGTACGCTGGATGAAAAATGGAGAAAAGAGGCGAAACTGAAAATGGTTCAGATGGCAGAAGAAAAGGCCCTTCAGCTGGGAGGCAGTTGTATTTTTGATGTGCGTGATGGATATCCTTATCTCACTAATGAGGAAACAGTAACCGCCAGGGCAATAGTTTGTGCCGAAAAATATATGGGGAAGCAATCGGTTGAAGAATTACCCCTTCGGATGACGGCAGAGGATTTTGCTTTTTATTCGCATTATGTACCAGCTTGTTTTTACCGACTGGGAACCGGGAATAAATCAAAAGGAATTACGAGTGGAGTGCATACCTCAACATTTGATATTGATGAACAGGCCCTTGCCACCGGAATGGGGCTGTTGGCCTGGATAGCCTGGAATGAATTGAATTGGAAATGACCGACAAAGAGAAAGATCAACTAGGGAGAGGAGAGGTGCTGCCCCTCATGGAGGAATTCTACACCATACAAGGTGAGGGATTTCATACGGGTAAGGCTGCCTATTTTATCAGAGTTGGGGGATGTGACGTAGGTTGTCACTGGTGCGATGTAAAAGAAAGCTGGAATGCAGATTTGCACCCAGCCACTTCTGCCGACTTAATTATTGAACATGCCGCGGCGCAACCCGCTAAGGCGGTGGTCATTACAGGAGGAGAGCCGGCCATGTATCAGTTGGATTACCTCACAACCGGATTGAAGAAAAAAAACATTCTTACTTTTTTGGAGACATCCGGTGCGTACCCAATTACCGGAACCTGGGATTGGATTTGTCTTTCGCCCAAAAAGACGATGGCTCCTTTGGAAGAAAGTCTTAAAAAAGCCGATGAGCTTAAAGTAATTATATATAATAAGAATGATTTTGAGTGGGCTGCTACGCATGCTTCCAGGGTAAGGCCCGATTGTAAACTGTTTTTGCAACCTGAATGGAGTAAGTCCGCTCAGATTATGCAGGACATTGTAGATTACGTATTACTTCATCCCAACTGGAATATTTCACTGCAGACTCATAAATACATGCATATTCCATGATGGATAGAAAGCGATTGTTCAGTTTGTTTGCTCTTTTGTTTTTGTTTTTTATTAAAACAGAGGCACAAGGCCCTATGCCAGGTAAGTACAATACCATGGATGAAAAGGCGATTAAACATTTTGAGTCGGCTCTGAATAAATACAAAGGAGGGGATGATAAAGGAGCACTGGAAGATTTGGATAAGGCGGAAAAACGCGATCCTGGATTTTCAGAAGTGTATGAACTGCGGGCCAATATATTTGTCGATCACAGGGAGAATGAAAAGGCAATAGAGCAATATCAAAAATTGTTTGCGCACAATCCCCGCCCGCATTGGCAAACTTTTTTTACCTGCGCCAACATTGAGTTCCATACAGGCCACTACGAAGAAGCAAAAGCACATTATGAAAGGTTTTTGCAAGCCCCTAATATGGACCCTGATATGGAGCTGCTTACGCGACAGAACCTGGCCAGTTGCAAGTTTGCAAGTGAAGCGATAAAGCAACCGGTTAAATTCAATCCGGTAAATATGGGCCCCAATATCAATACCAACAATCATGAATATTTTCCTGCAATAACGGTGGATGGAAATAAGTTTCTATTTACAAGAAACTTCAGGGTGAATGGTCAGGCTTCTCAGGAAGATTTTTATTGCAGTGAAAAGAAAGACGGACAATGGCAAATGGCTCAACCCATAAAGGAGCTAAATACGCCTTACAATGAAGGAGCACCTTGTTTTTCGGCCGATGGAAAGATCCTGTTCTTTGCATCCTGTTCGGAAGGGCGCGGAGATAATGATTACGGCCCTACACGGAGGGGATATGGCAGCTGTGATATTTTTTATTGTGTTTGGCAAAACGGACATTGGTCTCAGCCTCAAAATGTAGGTCCTCCGGTATGTACGTCTGATTGGGAGACTCAGCCTTCTTTTTCTTCCGATGGAAAGGATCTTTATTTTGTGAGAGGACATGTAGGGAAAAATCATATGCGGGAAAATGGACATATTTATGTTTCTCATCTTAGCGATGATGGTCAATTTATGCCCCCTGTTAAACTGAATGACAATATAAATTCTCCGGGAAGCGAAGAAAGTGTGTTTATTCACCCCGATAATATGACCTTATACTTCGCCTCTAACGGACATGTAGGAATGGGCGGTCTTGATATCTATATGAGTAGGCGTCAACCAAACGGAGATTGGGGAGAAGCTGTCAATCTGGGCTATCCTATCAATACCTGTATTGATGAAAACAGCTTCCTGGTGGACCCTACTGGTAAGATTGCCTATTTCTCTTCCGAACGTCCGGGAGGATTCGGCGGGCTTGATTTTTACACGTTCGAATTACCTGAGAATTTGCGTCCTGAAAAAATCACCTATTTCAAAGGAAAAATTTATGATGCGGTGTCTAAAAAGCCACTGGAAGCAAGTTTTGAACTGATAGATCTGGAAACGCAAAAGTCACTATATACTTCACTTTCCGACAAAGGCAGCGGGGAGTTTTTTATGACCTTGCCTTCCAATAAAAATTATATGTTAAATGTATCACGCCCCGGATATCTTTCTTACTCCGGTAATTTTTTTATGAAAGATTCTATTGACAAAACAAAGCCTTATTTGATGGATGTGCCGTTACAGCCTATCGATGTGGATAAAGTGGAAATATTGAAAAATGTATTTTTTGAAACGGACAAGTATGATCTTAAGCCGGAATCAAAGGCGGAGCTGAATAAATTGGTGCTATTTCTGAACAACAACAAAACACTGAAGATAGAACTGAGGGGGCACACGGATAATAAGGGCGATAAAAAGAAAAATCTTGTTCTTTCCGACAATCGGGCCAAAGCGGTGATGGATTATCTGATTGCAAATGGCATTGTAAAAGAAAGACTTGCATTTAAGGGTTTTGGAGACACAGTTCCTGTGGTGGCGAACGATACGGATGAGCATCGTCAGTTGAACCGCCGGACAGAATATAAGATTACTGCAAAGTAAATTCCTGTTGAATTTATTGAGTTTCTGATACTTTTACCGGTGAAAGAACCGGTAAAAGCATCCTTTTTTTCGGCTGAAAATCGGTAGGTATCTTGGTCTCTAGCAGAAACGATTTTACATTTGCCCCATGAAATCAATCTACCCCATTTCAAAAATCATCCTTCTGCTTTTCCTTTTTGTAGGAAGCGAAAGAATTTCAGCCCAGACAAAAATTACCGGAAAAGTAACAGACGGCTCCAAGCATCCCCTGGCAGGTGTAAATGTCTATGTAAAGGATAGTTATGACGGAACCAGTACAGGGGCGGATGGCTCGTTTTCTTTTATGGCTGCCGATACCGGAAAGGCAACGCTTGTGGCAAGTATGATTACGTTCGAGAAAATTGAAAAGCAGGTAGTTTTACAAGGAAAAGATATAGCGATCAATCTCGTATTAAAGGAATCGTCTAATCAGCTAAAGACCGTTGTTATTTCGGCGGGTACGATGGAGGCCAGTGACGAGAAAAAAGTAACGATTCTAAAGCCATTGGATATTGTTACAACGGCAGGGGCTCAGGGTGATATAACCGGTGCTTTAAAAACGTTGCCTGGAACGCAGCAGGTGGGAGAATCGGCTGGATTATTCGTTAGAGGGGGAACCGGGAACGAAACAAAGACAATTATAGACGGTATGGTGGTGGCCAATCCCTATTTTTCAGGGGCACCGGATATTGCTGCAAGAGGGCGTTTTTCCCCGTTTTTGTTTAAAGGAACCGTATTCAGTACCGGTGGTTATTCGGCTCAATATGGACAAGCCATGTCATCTGCACTGGTTTTGGAAACACAGGACTTGCCTGAAAGTTCTTCGGCTACCGCAGCCATCTCTTCGGTGGGTGTTGGAGTAGGGATCAATAAATTATTTAAAGACAGTACAACCTCGGTGGGAGGTGATTTCAATTATACCAATCTGGGGCCTTATTATAACCTGGTACCTCAGGATGTAAAGATGACACAGACGCCCATATTTACAGGGGGCTCGCTCAACTTCCGGCAGAAAGTAGACGAAACAGGTATTCTGAAATTTTATGGGTATGTAAACACCAGCCAGCTGGGTGTGAGCCGGCCTAATCTGGATAGTACAAACGGGTATATGGATAATTTCATCCTCAAAAACCAGAATTATTATACCAATCTTACCTTCAAAGACAACCTGAATGGGAAATGGAAGTACTACCTCGGTGCTTCTTACAGTTACAATCTGGATGATATAAAGCCCGATAATTTGCATGTGCTCAACAGCAATGAACTTGCGCAGGGTAAAGTGCTTTTTACTCGAAGCATTGGAAACCTTTCATTGCTTAGGTTTGGTGGAGAATATCAGGATAATCATGATATCAGCGATATTCAAAATGGAATTTATCATTCCGTATACAATATCAGGGATGAGTATACAGCAGGGATTGTAGAAACCGATATTTTTCTGAGCTCAAAAATTGTGGCCCGTATAGGAGGCCGGTATGAGTATAGTTCCCTACAAGAGAAAAGTAATATTGCACCCCGTACTTCGCTCGCCTTCAAAACCAGCGCCAATGGTCAGATATCGCTTGCCTATGGAGATTTTTATGAACGCCCGGAAACCCGTTATTTACTTGAAAAACCCAGTCTGAATTATGAGCGGGCCACGCATTACATCGTTAATTACCAAGTGGTGCAGGAGCAACGTACATTTCGTATAGAGGCCTACTATAAGAAATACCAGGACCTTGTTACCACGCTTCCAACCAATCTGCAAAACCTTCAGGACTCTCTGCACAATAACGGGAGCGGATATGCACAAGGGATAGACATATTCTGGAGGGATAAAAAAACATTCAGGAACTGGGACTATTGGGTATCCTATTCCTATCTGGATACAAAAAGACAATATATTAATTACCCGGAAGTGGCCGAACCTATATTTGCAACTCCACATACTGCATCCCTGGTGGTTAAGCGGTTTATTCCATCCATACTTGTTAATCTGGGGGCTACTTATACTTATGCCACGGGGAGGCCTTATTACAATCCAAACAATCCTGTTTTTCTGGGCGACCGGACACCGGAATACAGTAAATTGGGCTTTACAGCCAGCTATGTCCGAAAATTCGGAAAGGCATTTTCTGTCTTTGTCATAGGCGTTGATAATGTGTTGGGCACAAATAATATATATGGATACCGTTATTCCACCGATGGTACCCGCTCGGCCCCTATTACAGCTACTGCTTCCCGAATGTATTTTATTGGTATTTTTATGAGCTTTGGAATAGATCGCACACAGGATGTATTGAATAATAATTAATTGAAATAATAACGTGTTAATCACGATCAATATGAAAAACAGCATTCTTTTTTGTCTCGGTTTTATGTTCTTTTTGCAGGTTGGCGCGCAAAATAAGCGATATGTGTCATCCATGGAAAAGAACCTGAAGATGATGGATACCTGTAAGTCGGCCCCATCTTATCAGCAAACAGCAAATGGGTTTGAACGCATAGCCAATGCTGAAAAAAAGGAGTGGCTGCCTGCTTACTATGTATCGCTTTGCAATGTGTTTATGGCTACCACCATGAAGGGAGATAAGATAGATGAGTATTGTGATATAGCCGAAAAGTATGCAAACAAAGCCGATTCGCTCAGTCCCAATAACTCGGAAGTTTATGCGTTAAGAGCATTGATTTATTCCTCCAGAATAAGTGTTAATCCGATGCTTAGGGGTGCCAAATTCGGCGGTATGTCGGGAGAGATGAGTTCAAAAGCAAAAGAACTGGACCCGAATAATCCGCGTCCTTATTTATTACAAGCTCAGGGAATGTATTATACTCCTCCTCAGTTTGGTGGAGGAAAAGATAAAGCACTTCCACTATTGGAAGAGACTGTTAAAAAATATGAGGCGTTCCATCCTGCCAGCACTATTCACCCGGATTGGGGTAAAGAGCGTGCCAAAATGCTTTTGGACGAGTGTAAGAAAAAATAAATTAGACTCAGTATTGCCTGAATTTCAGCTGGGGAATGCTTTTGGGCATTCCCTTTGCTATTGGCCCCCCGTATAAATACGTAGGAAGAATACGCGTTTTACCCGATGATATACAAAGTCCTCCTTTTTACTTTTGCCCGAATGGGGGAGTGAGGTCGAAAGTGACTTAGGTAATCCGCCCGAAAAAACAATTAAGTTTCATATTCAAAACAATTCTATATGCGTTTTATAACCTATCGTTTACTAAGCATTATTCTCTTCTTTTCTGCGGCGTCGGATTTGGTTGCTCAAAAGGAAGGTGCATTATTAGCCTTTACAGAAGTAACTGTAATCCCCATGGATAAGCAAAGGGTGCTGACGAATCAGACTGTGCTTATTCAAGGCGACAAGATTCTGGAAATCGGTAATTCCGGTACGGTGAAAATTCCGGCCAGTGCAAAGGTGGTGGCCTCCAAAGGTATGTACCTTATGCCAGGGTTAACGGATATGCATGCGCACCTTCCTACAGGCGCGGCAGATGAAATTGGTCTGACCGATTATCTGGAGATGAATGTCCTTAGAGGTGTTACTACCATCAGAAGCATGAGAGGTGCGCATAGTCACCTGGCTCTTCGTGATAGTATCAACAGCGGTCAAAAAATCGGCCCTTCGCTAATATTGGGCTCGCCGGTATTGCCACAGGATAAGGATTTGGATCCTGATAAGGCCAGGACATTAATCCGTCAATATAAGCAGGAGCATTATGATTTCGTGAAATACCTTTATTCATTACACCCGGCATTATACGATTCGGTCATGCAAATTGCCAAACAGGAGCAAATCAGGGTTGCCGGACATTGTCCAAAAGCGGGTCTGGAAGCGGCTTTAAATGCAGGACAAGCATCTGTCGAACATCTGGACCCGTTTCTGAATGCGTATAAAAGTGACAGTGTTAAATTCAGAAAGACAGTCAATAAGATGGGTAAGGCAGAAATTTTTGCCTGTCCCGATTTGCAATGGTATTACGTTACCTGGTTCCAGTTGACACTGGAGCAATTGGATGCGCATCCGGGAATGAAATGTCTGCCACCTTCTCTGGTAAACACGTGGGATTCCCTATACAAGGATGAGTACAAAGAAAATATGAAAAAGAAACAGGACTTTATTAAGCAACGAATGGATCATCGTAAGGATCTGGAGATGACGCTGAGGATGATGAAAAGCATGCAGGAAGAAGGGATCCCGATGCTTCTGAGTCCGGGAGACGGCCCCTTTTTATTGCCGGGTTATAGCTTGCTGGATGAGTGCAGGAATTTTGTGGAAGCGGGTATCAGTCCATATGAAACATTGAAAGCGGGGACTGTCAATGCTGCGGCATTTGCTCAGGCATCGTCAAGTTGGGGTGTGGTTGAAGCGGGTAAAAAGGCGGATCTCCTGTTATTAGGTGCCAATCCATTGGATAATATTGATAATCTGGATAAAATAAATGGGGTTATGACACGTGGAATCTGGTATTCGAAAGAAGACCTGGAAAGGATGGAAACAGAAATGAAAGACAGATATAACCGTCAGAAATGACCCTTCATGTATTGATATGATAATCGGGTAAATGCTTACTTTTGGATATAAACTAGTTATATGCCAGACTTAAGCATCCGCCAGAATTTTCTTGAAGCTCAGACTATACTTTCAGCATTTATTGCTGATGAAAGAAATATGCAAAAAATAGCAACAGCCGGCAATTTGATGGTAGAATCCATGGCAAACGGCGGAAAGGTCATTTCCTGTGGAAATGGCGGATCTATGTGTGATGCTATGCATTTTGCCGAAGAACTGAGCGGACGTTTTCGCAGTCACAGGCAGGCATTGCCAGCCATTTCCATTTCGGACCCTTCGCATATTTCCTGTACGGGAAATGATTACGGATATGAATATGTTTTTTCCAGATTCATTGAAGCGTTGGGCAAGCCCGGTGATATATTGTTGGGTATTTCGTCCAGTGGTAATTCGGAAAATGTATTGCATGCTATTGCTGCTGCCAAAGCAAAGGGGATGAAGGTAGTGGGCCTCACAGGCAAAGACGGAGGAAAAATGGCAGCGGGCTGTGATGTGGAAATCCGCGCTCCTCATTCCGAATTTGCAGATCGTGCACAGGAAATACATATTAAAGTTATTCATTCCCTCATTCACTATATTGAATTAAACCTCCCGCCGTCTCAGGCGCTCTGATCATTCCTGTCAGCCTCCACCTGAACAGGTATTTACTCCTCTTTTTCAGGGCGGGAAAGCTAACACATCATGTTTGTAAAAACTTTTGGCAGTGCCGTCAGTGGCATTCATGCCACAACCGTTACCGTGGAGGTTAACATTTCGGATGGAATTAATTTCCTGCTTGTCGGTCTTCCTGATAGCGCGGTGAAGGAAAGCCACCAGCGCATAGATGCTGCACTGAAAAACAACGGTTATCGGATCCCTGGCAAGGCCATAACCATCAACATGGCCCCTGCCGATATCAGAAAGGAAGGCGCCTCCTATGATCTTACCATTGCAATGGGGATTCTTGCGGCTTCCGGTAAAATAAAAGCGGAAAAGGCGGATCGTTTTATCATTATGGGTGAACTGTCCCTCGACGGTAGTATACAACCTATCAGAGGTGTATTGCCAATCGCCATTCAGGCTCAGAAGGAAGGATTTGTTGGGATGGTAATCCCTAAACAAAATGGGCAGGAGGCCGCAGTGGTGGAAGGCCTGGAAGTATATGGAGCCGATCATATACAGGATGTGATTGCATTCTTTAACGAAGAACATTCCATGGCAAGGGTTCGGGTGGAATTCGGGGCCAATGAAAATCAACGTACCGGTAGCGAACTTGATTTTACAGATGTAAAAGGACAGGAGAACATTAAAAGAGCCTTGGAAATAGCGGCTGCAGGAGGACACAATGTTATTCTTATCGGTCCGCCTGGTGCCGGGAAGACGATGCTGGCTAAACGCTTACCTACCATTCTTCCTCCAATGAGTATTCATGAAGCCCTGGAAACAACCAAAATTCATTCCGTAGCAGGTAAAATGGGAAAATATATGGGTCTTATTAATCAACGCCCCTTTCGATCACCTCACCATACCATCAGTGATGTAGCATTGGTGGGCGGTGGCAGTGTTCCCCAACCCGGTGAAATTTCTCTGGCTCATAACGGAGTTTTGTTTCTGGATGAATTACCTGAGTTTAAACGAACCGTGCTTGAGGTGATGCGTCAGCCTTTGGAAGACCGGGTCATTACAATTTCGCGAGCGAAACTCTCTGTTGAATATCCGGCCAGCTTTATGCTGGTGGCCTCTATGAATCCATGCCCTTGCGGATACTATAACCACCCGGAAAAAACATGTATGTGCGGCCCAGGAGTAGTACAGAAATATCTGAACCGTATTTCGGGTCCACTTCTCGATAGGATTGATATCCATGTGGAAGTAACACCGGTTCCGTTCCGGGAACTGTCTGGAAAATCACAATCCGAATCCAGTGATACAGTAAGGGAAAGAGTGATGGAAGCTAGAAAAATTCAGGAATCAAGATATGCAGAGCAGGAACGGATTCATTGTAATGCGCAAATGAGCAGCCGTCAGCTGCCTACTATTTGCCGTTTGGATGACACAGGAGTGCAACTGATCCGGAACGCCATGGAAAAATTGGGACTTTCCGCCCGGGCTTACGACCGGATTTTGAAAGTAGCCAGAACCATTGCCGATCTGGATGCATCGGAAGTTATCCTTTCCAATCATTTGGCCGAAGCAATAAATTATAGAAGCCTGGACAGAGAAGGGTGGGCGGGGTAATTTTTTGATAAACTCAAGCCAGCTTGCCTGAAAGGATTTCGTTGTAGTATTGTTCAAACACATCTGTTCTTTTGGCCAAATTAAATTCATTCTCCACTTTCTCCCTGTTCTTTTTTAAGTAACCGAAGGATTGAATATCCTTCATTCTTTTAGCAAGAGCATTTATATCATTTTCTGCCACCAGGAAACCATTCACACCATCTTCCACCAGTTCGGGAATGCCGGCATGGAGTGTAGATAAGACAGGAAGCTCCATGGCCATAGCTTCTGAAACAGCGGTGGGGATACCTTCTGTTCTTCCATGAATGGTGCGGCTGTGTTGTACAAAGCAATTCGCGTATATCATCAATTCCCTCGATTCCGTGGGTGTTAACCAATTGCGGAATTCAACGTTGTCCTGGATGCCCAATGCCGATGGCAGTCTCCTCATCTCTGCGCAAGTATTATCATCATCACCCCCGGCAAAAATCAGCTTAAACCGCTCGGGATCCGCAACGGAATCCAGAAAGAGTTTAAAAGCACGAATGGCAATTTCCTGCCCTTTACGGTAAGAGAACGAAGCAATCTGAAGAAAAATAAATTCCTTATGATTGGGGTAAACTCCTTTGCGATCAAAAAAAGCAAGATTCACTCCCGTGTGAATAATCTTATTGTGACGAAAGAAAACGTTTTTTGCCTCCAGATTTTTTCTCAGAAATGTCGTGTTACAAGTGGCGTATACAGAAGGCCGTTTAGTAAGGGCTATCAACTTGCGCACATAGGAACGCCTTGTAAGTTGCTCTGAGGCATCATATCCTAAAAAATTGATTACAAGAGGTATGTGTTGATTTGCACTATTCAGATTGTCAGTAAGTCTTAACGCTTCAATTCCAAAATTACATTGGATCACATCCGGTTTAAACGCTTCGATTATTTTATTCACTCCTTTTGCAAAATCCCTATCCCTGTTAGTTAAATACCATCCGTTTTTCTCCAGTATCCAGCGTATTTTTCGAACAATCTTGCTTTTTGAATAAGCTACCACATCTACATCCTTATACTTAAATGTGCCTGTCGGGTCAATGGCCGAACAGAGATATTTGACGGTATGTTTTTTAGCGAGATCAGTCAAATCATTTTGAATGAAGGTGGTGGTAGGGCCGCCAAAATTCTCGCTGTACATTAAAATTTTCATAAGCTGTCGGAAATCAATAATTAGGCTCTCCTTCCTGCTGTTTATGCGGCAAAAGAAAGTGGCTTACCAATATGTTTTAGTTTGAAAAAATGAGTCTGTTTGCTATTCATATTGCAGGTTTAAATTTAGCAAATATTTGAAAGGCGTGAGTCATACAGAATTGCCGGGGTTTGCCCCTATAAAGAATCTCGAGAAAGTATTTTGTTGGTTGGAAATAAGGATAAATACGTTCGGGAATATGACCTTGGTCATAGTTTAGAATCAGTGATGAAATTACCTTTATAACTGTCAGCTAATCTTCTAAACCTAAAGGATAGCGATGCACGTCATGTACAAATCAAAATGGATTTTAGCGGCTTGTTCTTTTCTTATTCTTTTTATAGTGATTCAGTCCTGTACAAAAACGAATCAGAATGATGTGAAAATTAGTTCCAACGGGGGACATAGCCATCATCATGGAGAAAATTGTATGAATTGTCATAAAGATGGTGGTCCAGGTGATGGTTGGTTTACTGCTGCCGGCAGCGCCAATGACAGCTTGAGTGGCAATCCGTATGCAAATGTAACCGTATCCCTTTATTCCCGGCGCAATGGGCAAGGAATTCTTAAACACACCCTTAACGGAGACGGGTCTGGGAATTTTTATACCACAGAAAACATTGATTTTTCAAGCGGCGTTTACCCGGCCGTAAAAGGTGTGAACGGAACACGTTATATGCAGACATCGATCACGATGGGCCAGTGTAACAGCTGCCATGGCGTTTCTACGTTTAAGCTGATGGCTTATTAACCCTCGTTTCGGCTTCCCTAAATAGCTTAACTTTGAATGTTCAATTCAAACATTAAGCATCTACGTATGATTCTGGTTCGATTTACAGGAGGTTTGGGTAATCAGTTGTTTCAATATGCGCTTGGCACTTGTCTTGCCAGCCATAATAAGACAGTGCTTAAAATTGATACCACTCTTTTAGAAGATAGGAGTCAGCCTCACGAGGTGGTTACCCACCGTGATCTGGATCTGGATCATGTTTTTGATATAGCCCTGGAGCAGGCAAGTGTGGGAGAAATTACCTTGTTCAACGGGAAATCATATAATCATATACCCGGAAAACTCTACAACAAATTTTGGTGGAATCTGCAAGGAAAAAAGAATCTGATTGTTGAGCAGGGTAGAAATTTCCATTCTGAAATTCTGAAGCTAAAGGATAATAAATGCCTGGTAGGTGCCTGGCAAAGTGAAAAGTATTTTAAGGAGAAGAAAGAACTCATCCGTGAATTGTTGGTATTCCGGGATTCGCTTGGTGGGGCAGCAAAAGAACTTGGAATAAAGATTCAATCCGGAAACTCGGTATGTATCAGTACCAGGAGAGGAGATTATGTTACGAGCCCTGTTTATAGCAAAACCCTGGGTGCCCTGCCTGCCGAATACTTTCATCGCGCAATAGCCGAGCTGCAATCCAAGCAACAGATTGATCATGTATATGTCTTTACGGATGACCCCGAATGGAGCCGTTCCAATCTGAAGTTCTCTGTTGACACGACGTTTGTAGGGGAGGAATACAATGGCCCGAGGTATGCTACAAAATTTCAGCTGATGACTCTTTGCCGGCATTTTATTATCCCCAATTCCACCTTTGGGTGGTGGGCTGCATGGTTGGGCACTCACCCCGATAAAACAGTAGTTGCGCCAGCCAAATGGTTTCTTGATCCCGCCTATGACGATTCCGATCTGGTCCCTGAAAACTGGGTTCGTATTTAAGGCCTGAAGGCCTCGATCAGCTCAGCCACCCTTTTTATTTCTGTCAGTGGAACCGATGCTTCACAGGATATTTCCAGTATAGCGGGTGCTTCTTTTAAAAATACCGGATAGTTTCCGAATCGTTCCCGTTCTAACACCAACGAATCAAAAAGACAGAAATAAGGCACCTGGTTTTGGTGCAGGTATTTCTTCAACAGCTCAGGCTGGCAATTGGAATGGACAATAAGCTTGAAATAAAGGCCTCTTCCGTCATCATAACATATTTTAAGCTCGGCGTTTTTTTCAGCGGCGGTGGCCAGCAGCGTATAGTTGGCTTTGCGTTGTGCAATTTTCTCCTGCACCAGCTTCATTACTGCATTTGCTGCCTGACGCTGGAATAGCGTCATTGCTGTAATGCGTTCCAGGTTATGTTCTGCAGGAAGGAAGCGTTGTACTAGTTTATCTTTCACACTGAAACGATATCCATAGAGTCGGGATTTCAGAAATAGTTTAGGACGTTCTTTTACTGAAAAAGATTCGGATGTAGCATTCACTTCTTTGTTGTAATAGGAAGATGATAACCCTTCAGCAATAGCACCACAGGCAGCTGTGGAGGATTTCCCCGGTCCGAAAGAGTATACAGTGCCATTTCCATAGGTGAGTGCAGATACGTTTATCCCATAGCTCTGAGCAGCATCATGTAAAAGAGGAACCCGGTTGGTTTGACAGAATTGCATGATGGCATCCGTATCGGGATGCAGGAATCCATATAAATGCACCAGGATAACGGCTTTAACATGTGCGGCTTCCAGACTTGCAAGATTATATTCCGACCAGAATGAAGAACCTGGTTTCAGATCCAGGTAATAGGGGGTTAAGCCTTCTTGGAGAACGGCCTGTTTTAACGAATCGCAAACATATAAAGGGAGTGCTACGCAGGCACCCGGTGGCAATTGATAACTGCGCAGCAAGACCCGGATAGCCTGTTCTCCACTGGCAAAGGAGAAAGGTAAATCGTCAGATACTTGCTTTGTAAATTCCAATGAAGGAAGCAAAGAAGGAAAATAATAGCTCATTCCAATGCACCGTTACGGGGTCATGTAAAAGTATTCAATTTTATGATTTTGGTGTAAGTGCAGACGGAATGCGAGGTCAGTTTTGAGTAGACTGTATTTTTTGGAGGTGGTATCGTTTGTAGTATAACATGAACTGGGCAAGCGAGGCGTAATAATCCCGTAAGGTGCTAATGGTTATAGCGGGGTTCGTGCGGTCCGGAAGAGGAGGCGACCCAAGATATTGTGACATATCCGGAAATTGGGTCTTAATTTCCAGTGTTATGGCAGAGATTGCATAAAGAAATTCCTGCTCGGATTTCATATTTGCGTTTTTATATTGTTCAGGAAGCTTAGCAATGCAATGCATAATATTTAGCGTTGGCAGCCTGCTCTTCAAATGCCATGTGCATAAATCCCTGTGCCTTTAACGAGCTTTCTGCTCCATTTACATGATCTCCGGCTTGATAAAAATCGGCTGCCATAGTATGAAATTTAGCAGCTGATTCTAAATACTGAGCTGCCAGCCGGTGGTTGGCAATTCTGGTGTCGTTGAGAAAAGAAGCATCTTTCTGTTCTGTTAGTGTCAAAGGAGTTTCAGGAGTCATCGGATTAGGTTTAGTGGTGTTAAGGGGTGGCAAATATGGTGAATGGATCTGGTTGCTCTCTTGCACTTGTTTTTAAATAGTTTACATAGTTCCCAGATTTTCGTGTAAAAAGCAGCAGCGCCCTCAATCTGTGATAGATGTAACTTTTCTAACAGGTTGTGTAAGGACAATGAATGTCAAAAATCCACCTTTGTATCAACAACCTACACGTCGTCTTTTATTATTAAATAATAACTATAACACCACCTACTATGAAAAACGAAATAACCTGGTCTATTGACCAAAGCCACAGTGAGATTGCTTTTATGGTGAGGCATTTGATGATAGCCCATATAAAAGGATCTTTCAAAACTTTCGAAGCGAATATTGTTACAACGGAAAAAGACTTTACTACGGCAGTAATTGATCTGAGCATTGATGCAAGCTCCATCTCTACTGGAGATTCTAAAAGAGACGAGCATTTGAAGGGAGAGGAGTTCTTTGATGTTAAAAATCATAAACAGCTTAATTTTTCATCCAATACGATTGGAAAAGCAGATGCAAACGGGAATCATGAATTGTGGGGCGATCTGACCATAAAGGGCGTTACCAAGCATGTCAAGTTAAGTGCTCAGTTTGGAGGAATGGCCAAAGACCCATGGGGAAATGAGAAGGTAGGTTTTACCGTAAGCGGCATTATCAAAAGAAGTGATTGGGGTCTTACCTGGAACGCAGCAGTAGAAACAGGCGGGTTTATGGTGAGTGAAGAAGTAACCATTGCCTGTGAAGTGGAATTGACCAATCAAGGCTCTAAAGCTATTACGTTGGATGGCAGTGAAAAAGAAGCCGCCAAGCCTGTCGCTTAATACAAGCTATAAAATAATGAAGAAGCCCTCGTTAAAGGGCTTCTTTTGTTTTAGTACGAATTCAGTAAATACTTGTTTTTAGGATTACTTTCCGTGGCAGTTTTTAAATTTTTTGCCACTGCCGCAAGGACAAGGATCATTACGTCCAATCTTAGGATCCTGACGAACTACCTGTTCCACTTTTTGTTTTTCCTGCTGAGGCTGCTGGGCTGCACCGGTTGATTCGGTACGGCTGGTTTGAAGCTTCTCTTTGGGTTGCTGCTGAGGTTCGTTTACCTGTTGAACTGCATTCTCCTGATCATTCGGCAGATTCGCTTTGGCCAGGAAGGAAACAATATCCTTATTGGTTCGGGCCATCATCTGTTTGAACAATTCAAAAGATTCGAACTTATAAATCAGCAGGGGATCTTTTTGTTCGTATACGGCATTCTGAACGCTCTGTTTAAGATCATCCATCTCGCGCAGGTGTTCTTTCCAGGCGTCGTCAATAAGAGCCAGGATCACTCCTTTTTCCATGCCCAATACAAGGTCTTTACCTTTTGTATCGTAGGCCTGTTTAAGATTTACAAGTACCTGCAGGTTACGTATGCCATCACTGAACGGGGTGACAATGTTTTCAAAGTTATCGCGCTGGTGTTCATACACATCTTTGATAACAGGGAAGGAACGTTCGGCAATTTGCGCCGATTTGCGGTGATAATGTTCCAATGCCTGGTGGTATACCTTTTCGGTGATATCGGCAGGCGGAAGTTTAAGGAAATCCTGCTCTTCCAGCGTAGGTTCCATGCTGAAGGCCCGGATCATTTCCAGTTTAAACCCTTCAAAATCACTCTGACCGTGATATTCGGAAACGATATTTTCGCTCACATCAAAAATCGTGTTGGCGATATCGATGGCGAGACGTTCGCCGAACAAGGCATGCCGACGTTTTTTGTAGATCACCTCGCGCTGGGCATTCATCACATCATCGTATTCGATGAGGCGTTTACGTATGCCGAAGTTATTTTCTTCCACCTTGCGTTGTGCACGCTCAATGGATTTGGTAATCATGCTGTGCTGAATCACTTCCCCTTCTTCGATTCCGAAACGGTCCATCATTTTGGCAATACGATCGGAGCCAAACAAACGCATCAGGTTATCTTCGAGAGAAACAAAGAACTGAGATGTTCCAGGGTCACCCTGACGTCCGGAACGACCACGCAGCTGACGATCCACACGTCTTGATTCGTGACGCTCTGTACCAATGATAGCAAGACCACCGGCTTCTTTCACTCCTGCACCCAGCTTGATGTCGGTACCACGACCGGCCATATTGGTAGCAATCGTCACCGTTCCCGATTTACCGGCTTCTGCAACAATGTCAGCTTCTTTCTGGTGCAATTTAGCGTTCAGTACATTGTGTTTGATGCCGCGCAGCTTAAGCATACGGCTCAGCAACTCGGAAATTTCAACCGATGTAGTACCCACCAGCACAGGACGTCCTTCTTTTACCAGTTTGTCAATTTCACCGATAACGGCATTGTATTTTTCACGTGTTGTTTTGTATACCAGGTCTTCCATATCCTTACGGGAAATGGCTCTGTTGGTAGGGATCACCACTACATCAAGTTTGTAAATGGACCAGAACTCCCCTGCTTCTGTCTCCGCTGTACCGGTCATACCGGCCAGCTTGTTGTACATACGGAAGTAATTCTGAAGCGTGATGGTTGCATACGTTTGTGTAGCATCCTCAATCTTTACATTTTCTTTTGCTTCAATAGCCTGGTGCAGACCATCGGAATATCTCCGGCCTTCCAGGATACGACCTGTTTGTTCATCCACAATTTTAATCTTGCCATCCATTACCACATACTCCACATCTTTTTCGAAAAGGGTATATGATTTCAGCAATTGATTCATGGAGTGGATGCGTTCTGCTTTTACGGCATAATCGCGGAGCACTTCTTCTTTACGGCTCACTTTGTCTTCATCGGTCGCTGTGCTGCGTTCCAGTTCGGCAATCTCCGAACCGATATCGGGGAGGACGAAAAATTTATGGTCGTCGGCATTGGAGCTTACAAGCTCAATCCCTTTTTCGGTCAGTTCTATGGTATTGTTCTTTTCATCAATCACAAAGAAAAGCTCTGCATCTACTTTATGCATTTCCTTGCTTTGATCCTGCATGTAATAGCTTTCTGTTTTCTGAAGCAGGGCTTTAACACCTGTTTCACTCAGAAATTTGATAAGGGCTTTGTTCTTTGGCAAACCGCGGTGAGCACGGAGTATAGAAAGACCGGCTTCCTTTTCTTTTTTATCGGCAAATAATTTTTTGGCGTCGGCCAGAATGGTGTTTACATAATTACGCTGAGCCGATACAAGCTTTTCAACTTTCGGTTTCAGTTCGTTAAAGAGGTGATTACCGCCTTTAGGAGTGGGACCGGAAATGATAAGCGGGGTACGGGCATCATCAATCAACACGGAATCGACCTCATCCACGATGGCGTAGTTATGACGACGCTGAACCAGATCTTCCGGAGTCCGGGCCATATTATCTCTCAGGTAGTCGAAACCGAATTCATTGTTGGTTCCGTATGTGATGTCGGCCATATAAGCCTGTTTGCGCTCGTCGGAGTTAGGTTCGTGTTTATCAATACAATCTACCGTAAGGCCATGAAATTCAAACAAAGCACCGTTCCATTCGGCATCCCGTTTGGCGAGGTAGTTATTGACTGTAACCACGTGAACTCCTTTGCCTGGAAGAGCATTGAGATAGAGGGGCAGGGTAGCCACCAGGGTTTTTCCTTCACCCGTAGCCATCTCAGCAATCTTACCCTGATGCAGTACCATACCGCCTATGAGCTGTACATCGTAATGTACCATGTCCCATTTAATTTCGGTTCCGGCAGCATCCCATGAATTTTTCCAGAACGCTTTATCGCCCTGAATGGTGATATGCGCTCTTTCAGTAGCCAGACGTCGGTCGTTATCGGAAGCAGTTACTTCGAGGGTTTCGTTTTCTTTAAAACGGCGGGCTGTTTCTTTTACAACGGCAAAAGCCTGGGGCAGGATCTCATTGAGTACTTCCTGAGTTTTTTCGGTAATCTTTTTTTCCAGAACATCGATCTTCTCATATTCCCGTTCTTTTTGTTCTATATCAATATCCGGTGCTTCGGCTAATGCTTTCAGATCGGCAATTTCTTTTTCTTCCTGCTGGATATATTCCGCAATCCGTTTTTTGAACTCAGCCGTTTTTGCCCTCAACTGATCATGGGTCAATGTATTCAGGGCAGCAAACTCCTTATTTACATCCTCCACAATGGGGTTCAGTACCTTGATGTCGCGGTCTGATTTATTGCCGAAAAGATTGGTAATGCTCTTGGTAAGAAAATCTAACATGATAGAAGGATCGGTTTTATCTATTATAATTCAAAAAAAGGAGAACAAAAGTACTTTATTTACAGGAGAATATGAAATAGCTTGCCTCCTGTAAATGAAACTTTTAAGCCTCTTCCGTGCGTTCCCGGACGGATGTTATGGTGCGTATCACCAAATACCGTACAAACCGGATGGGGGCTGACGCATTGACAGGTTTGAGGAGGCGAGGAACAAAAAAAGGAGCCATTTTGTGGCTCCCTGTAATACTAGCAGATCATTGAAAACGGATCAGTATTCATCTTCATTAAAGAAAAAGTCTTCTTTGGTAGGGTAGTCAGGCCATATTTCTTCGATGGATTCATACGCTTCTCCTTCGTCTTCAATTTCCTGAAGGTTCTCGATTACTTCCATAGGGGCTCCTGAACGAATGGCATAGTCAATCAATTCGTCTTTGGTGGCGGGCCAGGGAGCATCTTCAAGATAAGAGGCCAATTCGAGTGTCCAGTACATATTATTAAGACAATTTACTGTTAGAACGAAAAAAGAGGACGCTTGTTACAAATGAATCAAAAAAACCGGTAGTAACTTATCGTCCGGAATTCGTGCAAAAGTAGAAATTTATTGATAGCCTGAAAATTTCCTGTGAAAAAAAAGAAAAATCAGCAAAATTGATTTACATGCGTGGTTTCCAGGGAGTTTCGATTGCATGGAGCTCCTTACTCACTGCACGGGAGAGTACAAAGAGATAATCCGAAAGCCGATTCAGATATTTAACCACCAATTCGGCCACAAATTCATTTTCTGAAAGACGAAGGACAGCCCGTTCTGCCCGTCTGCAAACACAGCGGGCAATATGGCAATACGATACGGTGGTATGTCCACCTGGCAGTACAAAGGAGCGCATTTCAGGCAGGGATTCATTCAGCCTGTCCATCTCCTTTTCCAGCAGCACCACATCTTCCTCTTTTAAATCGGGGATTTTCATTTTTGATTTATCGGGGTCGGAAGCCAGGGAAGAACCAATGGTAAATAGTCGGTCCTGAATCTCTATCAGTAGCTCTTTTGCTTTTGCATCTACAGGTTGGTCGCGGATAAGACCTATCCAGGAGTTCAGCTCATCTACCGTGCCATAGGCTTCTATACGGATATGATGTTTGGGGACGCGTGTTCCGCCTATCAGTGAAGTCTGGCCTTTGTCGCCTGTCTTGGTATAAATTTTCATGCGTGCATGATTAAGGTGTTGAGGGTATCGCTTTCGATGAGCCCGTCTTTAAGCCTTACAATCCGGTGTGCATATTTGGCAATATCTTCTTCGTGGGTCACCAGGATAATGGTATTTCCCTTACGATGTATCTCTTCAAAAAGCCCCATAATCTCAACCGATGTTTTGGAGTCCAGGTTACCTGTAGGCTCATCGGCAAGGATAATGGCAGGATGGTTTACCAGGGCTCTGGCAATAGCCACCCGCTGACGTTGTCCTCCGGATAGTTCATTGGGTTTATGATCCATCCGGTTACGCAGTCCTACCTGATCCATGACTTCTTTTCCACGTGCTTCCCGTTCGGCTTTTTTAACACCAGCATACACCAGGGGCAGGATAACATTATCCAATGCGGTGGATCGGGGCAGGAGATTAAAAGTCTGAAAAACGAATCCTATCTCTTTGTTCCGGATCTGGGCCAGCTCATTATCACTCATATTGGCAACAGAATGTCCGTTCAGAATATATTCTCCCTGACTCGGAGTATCCAGACATCCGAGTACATTCATTAATGTCGATTTCCCGGAACCCGAAGGACCCATCAGGGCTACATATTCATTTTTTCCTATCTCCAGGGAGATGGATCGCAATGCATGAATTGTTTCCGTGCCGATCACATAATTTCTGGCAATCTGACTCAGTTGAATAATCGAAGACATATCGTTTAATATTGGAATAAAGATAAAGAAATCGTTCCGAACTAATAGCGGAGTACAAAATGCTGTTTTTCCTGTCCTTTTCTGAAAAAGACGAGACCCATAAAAAACAAATCGGCCGTCACGGTCACAGCCGGATGTTGCTGAATCTCTTTCCAGGCTGTTTCCATTTCATCAGACCAATGGATATCATCAAAAATAAAAATGGAGCTTTCGTGTGCCTTCTCCAGACATTGATGAAAATAATCCAGGGTAGGAGCCAGGCGGTGATTGCCATCGAAAAAAACAAGATCGGCTTTGGAAATATTTCGGAGTGCTTCCGGAAGCGCCTGCTCAAAACTTGCCTGAACAAGGGAAATGTTGGAAGCGCCCGATTTTTTGAAATGCTGTTCTGCCTTTGCTGCTATGGCTGCACATCCTTCTATGGTTGTGATATGCGCTTCGGGTTGCGCCGCATGTAGATAAAGGGTGCTGATGCCGAAGGAGGTGCCCAGTTCAAGGATTTCGGCCGGTTTGAAATGTCTACAAAGACGATAAAGCAAACGTGCATAGCGGGCCGGTTTAGAAGCTGTTTTGGCAATATCGCGTATACTTCTTTGTTTTTTATCGGTGGACGTGCTTCCCGCTCCCAGGTCATTTACTTCTATAATGTCATTGCAATGCAGTAATTC
>Ga0206962_1152_pt1 | contig 21635 bp, 14 predicted proteins | sample Alteio_BWOrgHeat_27_FD_153241 | JGI IMG/M metagenome (GOLD analysis project Ga0206962, IMG submission 153241) | Enriched cells from forest soil in Barre Woods Harvard Forest LTER site, Petersham, Massachusetts, United States -... | ecosystem: Environmental > Terrestrial > Soil > Temperate forest >...
AATGGTAAATTGGTGCAGACCGGAATTGTGATCGGGCAGATTCAGTAATTGTATCTGCTGACCCAAGACATCCACTAAAGAAATGGTAACGGGTGTGTTTTCAGCAAGAGAATAAACAATGGTAGTGGAACTTCCAAATGGGTTGGGGTAAGCCATGATGGAAGTAACAGGCACCGTGATGTTTTTTATTCCTGTGGTAGCCCCTGCATAATAATCTCCATCGGAGCTTACAATGCCGGAAACTAATCCTGCCCCATTGGTTACCTGCACACTGGTATAATATGTTTTGCCTACCACCAAACTTAACGGAGTGTTGGTAACAGCAGTATCCTGCAGATTGCCGGTCCAGCTAACCAGATCGGTGGCACCAGCACTGGTACCCATGGCATAGGTATACAGATTGACTCCGGAATTGGGATCGGACGATGAAGCCCATACAGCGCTTAGCTGAGTTCCTACATAGGTGGTATCCTGATCAGCGCCGGTGCCATCGTTAACCCAAATGGGATTAACAGGAGGTGTCCAGTCTACATTGATATCCTGACTCACGATGGTGGAAAAATTATTGGCCGAGTCGCGTACAATGGATTTTACTTTTCCTGCCGGCGTGGAAGGGTTTTGGTTTTGGTAACGCAGCATACAAGCGGGGCAGGTGCCCACACTGATGGCTTCGGGAGTGTTAGCCGCCCGGGAACGGTATACTTTAAAATTCTGTATTTGCCAGTCGCAATTACCGCTTCGGAAAGAGATATAACTTCCGTTGCTGATCGGAGTTGGATCCGTATAACTGCCTATGAAAACATTATTCTGAAAAACTTCCAGCTTACCGGTAGAACGATCGTAAACCACTTTCCAATCGTACCACTGCCCGGCAGCGGTGGTCATGGCCACTGAATTGACGAGGCTGAATACATTATTGGTGGTTTTATAAAATTCACATACACTCTGATCCACGCGGAACCAAACGAAGTAGTTGTTTCCGCGGTTGGCAAGTCCGGCACTGTCGCAGAAGATATGAAGACCTGCACGCCGGTTCGTACCTGTACCGCTGATCATTCCCGACCAGTTGTAGAGGTATACATTAGACAGATTCTGCGTAAGCGATGCATAGATATTCGTATTGGCATTGGTCTGATCCGTTTGTTCCAGACTCACATTGGTGGTGTTAAGCAGCCAGGTACCCACGGATGAAGTCCATTCGGGACTGATAGCCGATTGATTAAAATTATCGCTGAAAAATCCTTGTGTATTATTGGCTCTCCAGTCGGTGCCGTTCAGATCAATGACCTGATAAAAGCTTTTGAAAAGTCCGCTGCCACCTGCGTTATCGGCTTCGGTAAAAGAAGCGTTGAAACTGGCCGTTTGCCAGATTCCCGGAATATTTACGAGGGTAGTGGGGGCAGTATTGTCTGGTCCTGGAGCTATACCATTGATGCTCCAGGTGGCAGCCCATCCCGGAGAAGTACCGGTACAGGAAGAACGGAATTCAGCCGTGATGGATCCTCCACTGGAAGTAATGGTACCGGGACTCGTGGTGCCCGTGTATTTACCAATGAGGGGGGCATTGATGGAATTGCCGTCGTACAAAAACAGATAGTCGTAATTTTTGGTGGTATTAAAGCTGGAGAAATTAAGAGTTACCGTAGTGGCGGAGGTTGGACTGATGGTCCATACCGATCGTTCCAGACTGGTATAATTACCTGACGATCCACCGGAATCATAAAAATTACCTGTAGCGGTCGTATAAACAGTGGCTGTTGGAACAGTACTGTTTACCATGCGGTAATAAGTTTCCCAGTCCCAATTAGCACCCGGATCGGTATGTGTTTGGTTGGGATAATGCTGATGTCCTTTAATGGTGGTGCAGGTATTGGGAGTGCTGGTGCCGTTGTAATCGGTAGTGGCGGCCCAGGGCCAGAAAGCCAGATTTTTAGGATTGATACCATAACCGCTGTTGCAGATATCTTTTACCAGAGCAGAAGAATTGGTATACATAGCGGTGGTATACCATCCTGTTTGAGCGGCATATCCTTCGTGTTCTATACCTATTGTATAACCGTTTTCCGAACCTACATGCCAGGCTTTATTGGCCTCGAGTACCATTTGGGTAACCTGCCCATCGGAAGAACGGATTACATAGTGAGCGCTGACAACGGAAGAACAGTTTTGAAACCAGGCAATGGATGCGGCATACGAACCTTCTGTATCATGGATAACAACCGCCGTGATGGCCATGGTACGGCCTACATTGTAATTACACGTTGCTGCCGGATTCCAGAGGGCGGGGGCATAATCGGGCGATAATACTCCGGTTCCGATATTCGTATTGCTGTACTTGTGACCTTGCTTATTGCTCACTCCTTTATTACCAACAGTAACCGTTGCTGCACTCAGGATTTCGTAATTGGAACCAAAGAGAGATGGAATATCCAGCTGATAATCGGGGAAATTGAAATTGCGTTGGTATCCTTTGTCGGAGAGAAACATGGCCAGGGAATAGACAAACGACTCTCTTGCAAAATTAATAACCATATTGCTGTTATCCACCGGTAATTCGCTTACCAGTAAGGTCACTTTCAATTGTGCTTCTACCGGATCGGCCAGTGTGATATGTTGTGATAAAAGCATTCCATAAAGCATGGAAGCATAGGAAAGAATATTTTTTTCGGGATCGGAAATGATTTCCTGAACTGAATAGCCTGAAGCAGTGGATGCGATTAACAGATTGGGACTAAAAAAGCCTTTGCCATCCTGCATCATTCCCATTACACCTATTGCATGCGGAATGCCCATGCAGCTTTCAGGTCCATTGGCAGGAAGATGATGAAAGCGGGTATTGGTAAAAGCAACGGCTTCCAGCACGCCGCGTTTGATAAGCGGGTATTGTTTATACGCTTTATCGAAAGAAGCCTGGTAAGGGTTTTCCGTTATGAAGTCGTTTGGATTGATGGAGGCATGGAGTATACATGCTGTAAAAACAGCCAGGAGGGTAAAAACTTTTTTCATGGATTACTTGTTGGAGTAAGCCAAATGTAACGAAAAATCCGGCAGGAATCCGGATATCAGATACTGATAATAGTCTGGAAATAAGATCAGAAGAGGAGATGAAGGAATCCTTCTAGAAACCTACGCCGAAACCAATAGTATAAAGAAAAGGAGAAGGAAAAAGAGAACGGGCGGGGTCATAGTTGAGATCATACAGGATCATGGCAAACACCGAACTTCTGCTTCCCATTTTGCTTCTGTATCCGCCGCCTACCAGGAAAGGATAAATAGTAGAGCGATCTCCATCGGCCCATGTACCGTTCAGGAATTTGGTCTCTACATGAGCAAATACATTTTGGGTGACAAAATATCGCGCAAAAACTCCGGCACCATAGATGTTATCGGTGAAATTTTCCCCGTATACATCAATGAAGTTATAATACATATAGGTGAAGGTAACCCCTGCAGAGAGTTTATCCGTAAGGTGGTAACCTATTATGGGGTCTGCTTCGAAGAAAGAAAAGCCATGCCCGAAATTCAGTCCTACATTTCCTCCGAAATATATTTTATCCATGATGTCGGTTTTAGGGGCATCGTGGTGAACGGGTCGTGGTTTAGGTACAAAACCATCATCATCCTGTGCATTGGCAACGAGGTTAAAACCAAGCAGACCAATGAGAACAAAAAAGAGGGATATCTTGCGCATATTCATAGGGATAAAGATACAAAATTTTAGACGAAAAGGAAATGGGATATATTGCATCTGACTGGAGCGTAGGACGGAGTTTCTGCAAACTTGTTTAATTTAGAACCCACAAAAAGGCAATTTCTATGAATATTCTAATAACTGGTTGCGGGCGTGGGATAGGATATCAAACAGCATTGGCATTATCGGCGCATAAAGACGTACATGTTTTGGCTCTTTCCAGAAATAAAAAAAATCTGGAGCGCTTGCAGGAAGATGTCATAAAACAGAATAAAGAAGCCGTTTTTTCGCCCCTTCTGTTTGACATGGAGAAAGACAATTTTTTCGGATCTGGTTAACAGGATTGTGGCGAAAGCCCGAAAGATAGATGTGTTGATTAATAATGCAGCCACTATTGTAGTAAAGCCTTTTGAAGAACTGACAGAACAGGAGTTTGAACAGGTATACCGTATTAATGTTTTTAAAACGGCAGCCCTGATAAAACACTTGATTCCATTGATGGAAAGAAGGGGAGATGAAAAATCACATATTGTGAATATTTCCAGTATGGGAGGTTTTCAGGGGAGTGCCAGGTTTGCGGGGCTTTCCGCTTACAGCTCCAGCAAATCTGCTTTGAGCGGACTTACGGAATGTCTTGCAGAAGAATTTAAAACCATGCATATTGCTGTTAATTGTCTTTGCCTGGGTGCAGTGGATACCGATATGCTTCGCGAAGCATTTCCCGGATACAAGGCTTCTGTTACGGCTGCGGAGATGGGTAAGTATATAGGTTGGTTTGCCATTAACGGGCAGCACTATCACAATGGAAAAATTATCCCCGTTTCATCAGGCACACCTTAATAAAATAGACCGCAGATTATCATGATTGTCATGATTTTCTCGGATTATCAGATATCGCAAAATCATAATTAATCATGATCATCATGAAAATCAGCGGCCAATCACGTATGGACGTCAATAACCTTAAATCCTGATTCCTATGCTTCCAGTTCCATTTAAACACACGGTTACCGAACGCTTTCTGCGTTACGTGCAGATAGATACCCAGAGCGATCCGTCTTCTCCTACCTGTCCTTCCACCATGAAACAAAAGGATCTTGGTAAGGTACTGGTGGAGGAATTGCATGCCATGGGTATTACAGATGCTGAGTTGGATGAGTATGGATATGTGTATGCCACTATTCCGACGAATACAACTAAAACAGTACCTGTTATTTGTTTTTGTTCGCATATGGATACTTCTCCGGATTGTACGGGGGCGAATGTAAAACCCCAGATTCATAAGAATTACGGGGGGAAGGATATTGTCCTTCCGGCCGATAAGACACAGGTGTTGAAGACGGCAGATCATCCGGAACTGCTGCAACAGATTGGTAATGATATAATTACTGCCGACGGAACCACCTTATTGGGGGCTGATAATAAGGCAGGGGTAGCGGCTATTATGGATGCTGCACATTATATAATAAAGCATCAGGAAGTAAAGCATGGTAAAATCCGGATTCTGTTTACGCCTGATGAGGAGATAGGAAGGGGGGTAGATAAGGTGGATATGAAAAAATTGGGAGCCGATGCGGGTTATACCATTGATGGGGAAACAAGGGGTCATATAGAAGATGAAACTTTTTCGGCCGATATGGTGACCATCCAGATATATGGAGTGAGTACACATCCTGGTTTTGCAAAGGGGAAGATGCAAAGTGCGTTGAAAATAGCTTCCGAGCTGGTTTCTTCTCTGCCTAAGGACAGGATTTCTCCGGAAACAACGGAAGGAAAAGAAGGTTTTGTGCATCTCATACATATGAGTGGTACGATAGAGAAGACTACGCTGCAATTCATTATCCGTTCTTTTTCGAGACAGGGGCTTGTTGATCTGGAGCAGGAATTGAAGGAGATGACGGCTGTGGTGATGAAGAAATATGCCAGATCAACGTTTGATTTTACGGTGACGGAGCAATACAGGAATATGAAAGAGGTGCTGGAAAGCCATCCCAGTGTGGTGCAGAATGCGGTGGATGCAATTGAGCGGTCGGGTATAAGTCCGCATCTTTCCAGTATACGCGGAGGTACAGATGGATCGCGGTTATCATTTATGGGCTTGCCTTGTCCCAATATATTTGCCGGTGAGCATGCTTTTCATAGTCGCCAGGAGTGGGTATCGGTACAGGATATGGAGAAAGCAGCGGAGGTGGTGGTGAATTTGGCTATGATATGGGAGGAGCGGGCTGAGTAAAAGGCGGCAGGAGGCAGGTGCAGGAGGCAATGGGGGCGTGGGATGGAGGGATAGTTAATAGAATAAGGATTGGGCTATATAAAGGTTAGTTTAAATATTTTTTAAAAAAAAAGTTGCAGGAGTGTAAAATGTACTTACCTTTACGCCCCTTACGAATCAAGCACGTTCTTTCACAGAAATAAAAATCAAAAAAAAGTCAGAAAAGTTTTGCAGAATCAAAAAACCTTTCTACTTTTGCCTCCCCAAATAAAAGAAACGTTCTTTAAAAAGGGGTTTGAAAATTGAAATGCTGAGCCTTCGGGCAGAATATATAAGCATCCGTTCTTTGAAAATATTGAGAATATAGCTAGAAACAACAAGTCCCTCATTCCGCCATACCAGCGGATGAGAGGTAACAATTCCTTGAGACAACTCCCGATCCCCCCGGATCGGGAAAAGAATACAAACTTACAATGGAGAGTTTGATCCTGGCTCAGGATTAACGCTAGCGGCAGGCCTAATACATGCAAGTCGAGGGGTAACAGGGGTAGCAATATCTGCTGACGACCGGCGCACGGGTGCGTAACACGTTTGCAACCTTCCTTTAACTGGGGAATAGCCCCGAGAAATCGGGATTAACACCCCATAACATTACGAAGAGGCATCTTTTTGTAATTAAAGCTCCGGCGGTTAAAGATGGGCACGCGTAACATTAGCTAGTTGGTGAGGTAATGGCTCACCAAGGCTTCGATGTTTAGGGGACCTAAGAGGGTTAACCCCCACACTGGTACTGAGACACGGACCAGACTCCTACGGGAGGCAGCAGTAAGGAATATTGGACAATGGTCGCAAGACTGATCCAGCCATGCCGCGTGAAGGATGAAGGCGCTATGCGTTGTAAACTTCTTTTATACGGGAAAAAACCCTTGGATGCGTCCGAGGCTGATTGTACCGTAAGAATAAGGATCGGCTAACTTCGTGCCAGCAGCCGCGGTAATACGAAGGATCCAAGCGTTATCCGGATTTATTGGGTTTAAAGGGTGCGTAGGCGGTTTTGTAAGTCAGTGGTGAAATCTTCGGGCTTAACCCGGAAATTGCCATTGATACTGCAGAACTTGAGTACATATGAAGTGGGCGGAATATGACATGTAGTGGTGAAATACTTAGATATGTCATAGAACACCGATTGCGAAGGCAGCTCACTAAACTGTAACTGACGCTGATGCACGAAAGCGTGGGGATCAAACAGGATTAGATACCCTGGTAGTCCACGCCGTAAACGTTGATAACTAGATGTTGGCGATACACTGTCAGCGTCTAAGCGAAAGCGATAAGTTATCCACCTGGGGAGTACGACCGCAAGGTTGAAACTCAAAGGAATTGACGGGGGCCCGCACAAGCGGAGGAGCATGTGGTTTAATTCGATGATACGCGAGGAACCTTACCAGGGCTTGAAAGTTAGTGACCGGTGCCGAAAGGTACTTTTCAGCAATGACACGAAACTAGGTGCTGCATGGCTGTCGTCAGCTCGTGCCGTGAGGTGTTGGGTTAAGTCCCGCAACGAGCGCAACCCCTATCTTTAGTTGCCATCAGGTAATGCTGGGGACTCTAAAGAAACTGCCCGCGCAAGCGGTGAGGAAGGTGGGGATGACGTCAAGTCATCACGGCCCTTACGTCCTGGGCTACACACGTGCTACAATGGCGAGTACAAAGGGCAGCTACATAGCGATATGATGCTAATCTCTAAAACTCGTCTCAGTTCGGATTGAAGTCTGCAACTCGACTTCATGAAGCTGGATTCGCTAGTAATCGGGTATCAGCAATGATCCGGTGAATACGTTCCCGGGCCTTGTACACACCGCCCGTCAAGCCATGGGAGTTGGGAGTGCCTAAAGTCGATCACCGCAAGGAGTCGCCTAGGGTAAAACCAATGACTGGGGCTAAGTCGTAACAAGGTAGCCGTACCGGAAGGTGCGGCTGGAATACCTCCTTTCTGGAGAGAATTGTTCGTTCCGATTCGTAAGAATCGGAAAGGTACTTGTTGTTTCTACTATATCTCAATTATTTTATTTATTTATACCCACACGAGCTCAGAAGTGTTTTGCCACACCGAGCTATACGGATTGACGATTTACGAATTACGGCTAAGATTGAAAAATCCTAAATCGTAAATCATAAAATCGTAATTTAAAAATAGTCCCGTAGCTCAGTTGGTTAGAGCACTACACTGATAATGTAGGGGTCAGCAGTTCAAATCTGCTCGGGACTACTAGTTAGTCATATAATTACGGGGGTTTAGCTCAGCTGGCCAGAGCACCTGCCTTGCACGCAGGGGGTCATCGGTTCGACTCCGATAACCTCCACTACCAACACAAGCAGTCGAGGTTAGTGAAATTAGATTGAAACGTTCTTTTACTATTTAAATAGAGGAAAACGACCAAGTAGGGGTCGGATAATCCGAAGTAATTCGGAAATTCATCGGTTCGAATCCGGGTTTTTCAGCGAATCCTTGCTATAAATGCATGGAGACGTTCTTTGACATATTGAGAAAGAGAATACAAGAGTGTTACCAGGAAATTGGTAACAAGAAAGTAAATAAGGGCGTATGGAGGATGCCTTGGCTCTTAATGGCGAAGAAGGACGTGATTACCTGCGATAAGCATCGGGGAGGAGGAAATATCCCGTGATCCGATGATGTCCGAATGGGGCAACCCAATAGACTGAAGGTCTATTATCCGAAAGGATGCTAACCCGGAGAACTGAAACATCTAAGTACCCGGAGGAAAATAAAACAATTCAGTGATTCCCTTAGTAGTGGCGAGCGAAAAGGGAACAGCCCAAACCAATTTTGTTTCGGCAAAGTTGGGGTTGTAGGACTGCAACGTGTGTGCAAATTCAAGTGGAATCAGATGGAAATATGAACCATAGTGGGTGATAGTCCCGTACACGTAAAAATTTGTACACTAGCAGTATCCTGAGTACCGCGAGACCCGAGAAATCTTGTGGGAATCAGCCAGGACCATCTGGCAAGGCTAAATACATTTAAGAGACCGATAGCGTACTAGTACTGTGAAGGAAAGGTGAAAAGAACCGCGAACAGCGGAGTGAAATAGAACCTGAAACCATACGCTTACAAGCGGTAGGAGCCACTACGTGTGGTGACTGCGTGCCTTTTGCATAATGAACCTACGAGTTACTCCTCTCTGGCAAGGTTAAAGACTTAAGGTCTGAAGCCGAAGCGAAAGCAAGTCTGAATAGGGCGAACAGTCAGAGGGGGTAGACGCGAAACCTTGTGATCTACCCATGGCCAGGATGAAGTCTCAGTAAAATGAGATGGAGGTCCGAACTGATAAGCGTTGAAAAGCTTCCGGATGAGCTGTGGGTAGGGGTGAAAGGCTAATCAAACTGGGAAATAGCTCGTACTCCCCGAAATGTTTTTAGGAACAGCCTTGGAGTTAAGTATTATAGAGGTAGAGCTACTGATTGGGCTAGGGGGCTTCACCGCCTACCGATCCCTGACAAACTCCGAATGCTATAATATATATCCAAGAGTGAGCCCATGGGTGCTAAGGTCCGTGGGCGAAAGGGAAAGAACCCAGACCAACAGCTAAGGTCCCAAAATCTATGCTAAGTTGTTAAAACGTGGTCCGATTGCATTGACAGCTAGGATGTTTGCTTGGAAGCAGCAATTCATTTAAAGAGTGCGTAACAGCTCACTAGTCGAGCGATTGGGCGTGGATAATAATCGGGCATTAAGCATAGTACCGAAGCTTTGGATTTCGTAGCAATACGAAGTGGTAGGGGAGCATTCTGACATCAGTGAATACGAAGCGTGAGCTTTGTTGGAGAGGTCAGAAAAGCAAATGTAGGTATAAGTAACGATAAGACAGGCGAGAAACCTGTCCACCGATAGACTAAGGTTTCCTGATCAACGTTAATCGGATCAGGGTTAGTCGGGACCTAAGGCGAAGCCGAATGGCGTAGTCGATGGATAACTGGTTAATATTCCAGTACTTGTTTACAATGCGATGGGGTGACAGAGTAGTGAAAGTTCCGCGTTCTTACGGAATAGAACGTTAAAGCCAGTAGATATAGGACCTGTAGGCAAATCCGCAGGACCTGTCGAAGGTGATAGTACCGCAAGGCTTCGGCTGCGTGGATAGTGAACCTAATCAGACTCTCAAGAAAACCCTCTAAGCTTCAGTTGTAAACAACCCGTACCGCAAACCGACACAGGTAGTCAAGGAGAGAATCCTGAGGTGCTCGAGTGATCCGCGGCTAAGGAACTAGGCAAATTAACCCTGTAACTTCGGGATAAAGGGTACCCTCTTCGGAGGGTCACAGTAAAATGGCTCTGGCGACTGTTTATCAAAAACACAGGGCTTTGCAAAATCTAACGATGATGTATAAGGCCTGACACCTGCCCGGTGCTGGAAGGTTAAGAGGAGAGGTCAGACGCAAGTCAAAGCTTTGAATCGAAGCCCCAGTAAACGGCGGCCGTAACTATAACGGTCCTAAGGTAGCGAAATTCCTTGTCGGGTAAGTTCCGACCTGCACGAATGGTGTAACGATCTGAGCACTGTCTCAGCCGCGAGCTCGGTGAAATTGTAGTATCGGTGAAGATGCCGATTACCCGCAACGGGACGGAAAGACCCCGTGCACCTTTACTATAACTTAACGTTGATTTTGGATAAACAATGTGTAGGATAGGTCGGAGACTTTGAAGTGGTGTCGCTAGGCATCATGGAGTCAACCTTGAAATACGACCCTTTGTTTATTCGGAGTCTAACTCCTAACGGAGGACATCGTTTGGTGGGTAGTTTGACTGGGGTGGTCGCCTCCAAAAGAGTATCGGAGGCTTTCAAAGGTACCCTCAGTACGCTTGGCAACCGTACGTAGAGTGCAATAGCATAAGGGTGCTTGACTGTGAGACCGACAAGTCGAGCAGGGTCGAAAGACGGATATAGTGATCCGGTGGTTCCGCATGGAAGGGCCATCGCTCATAGGATAAAAGGTACGCCGGGGATAACAGGCTGATCACTCCCAAGAGCTCATATCGACGGAGTGGTTTGGCACCTCGATGTCGGCTCGTCACATCCTGGGGCTGGAGAAGGTCCCAAGGGTTGAGCTGTTCGCTCATTAAAGTGGCACGCGAGCTGGGTTCAGAACGTCGTGAGACAGTTCGGTCCCTATCTGTTGTGGGCGTTTGATATTTGAGTGGCGCTGACTCTAGTACGAGAGGACCGAGTCGGACAGACCGCTAGTGTACCTGTTGTAGTACCAACTGCACCGCAGGGTAGCTATGTCTGGATGAGATAAGCACTGAAAGCATATAAGTGCGAAACTCACCTCAAGATGAGATATCATTTAAGGGTCGTTATAGACTATGACGTTGATAGGCTACAGGTGTAAAGACAGCAATGTCAAAGCCGAGTAGTACTAATTACCCGTAAGCTTTTTGTGAAGAATCTCCTGGTAACATTTTGTATTCCCTTTCTCATATGTCAATCTTATTTTGATCCGCAAATACGGCCCTAGATTTTAGGTGACTATAACGGTGAGGTCCACCTCTTCCCATTCCGAACAGAGAAGTTAAGCTCACTTGTGCAAATGGTACTGGTATACTAACCGGGAGAGTATGTAGTCGCCACTTTTAAATGAAACCCTGACGTTTACGTCAGGGTTTTTTTTTGACCTCTCCTTAAAATATACAGGCACAGTAGTTGCAGGAGGCTTTGTTGTTTTGGATTTACCCATACCTTTGTCTGCAATGAATTGCTGGATCCGGATACTTTTTTTCCTTAGTTTGTTTTTAATCCCCCCCTTAACAGCCACTGCCGGCAATCCACGGGATACCGTCAAAGGATCCGTCATGGATACATTCCATGTAAAATACTATACCGGCGAACTTTTTAAACCGGCCGATCAGAAAGACCCATATAGCCTTAAAGGATTTGAACATTACGACCAGAGAGGATACCTCGGCAATACAGGCCAGGCGGTAACCAACTATTATGTGGATCACCCTATTGATCATCTGGGCTTCCGATATTTCAATAATGATTTTGCCTCTAATCTGATCAACAACGATAGCGTCCGGTATTTTGATACACACCACCCGTATACAAACCTTTTTTTTATTGCCGGACAGCAAAAGGAAGCCAACTTCAGCTTTACACACTCGCAGAATATAAACAAGAACCTCAATTTTACAGCTTACTTTAAACGAATCAGATCGGATGGCACCTACCTTCAGCAAGCCACCAACTTTACTACGTTTTACATTAGCAGTAACTATAAGTCGCCAGGAAGAAGATATTACCTGCTGGCCAATGTTATTTATAATGTAGATAAACCCCAGGTGAACGGTGGAATAAAAAATGACAGTACACTGGAATACAATACATACGGCACAGACAGAAAGGTAATCCCCGTCAATCTGATGGGAGCTCAACGCAGATACCGGGAAAGAGCTTATAATATGACCCAATTTTTTAACCTGGGCTTTCATCCTGCCATAACCGACTCTACGCATCCTCCGCGTTTTTGTCCAACCAGCGCCTTCTCGTTAAGTACAAAAATTTCTGATGAAGCCATCACCTATTCAGACCTGTATCCCGATTCCGGATTTTATTCGAATCAGTATTATAGCAAACTTCTTACCCACGATTCGGTTTATTTTTATCGCATCCGGAATGCATTGGGATGGAATACCTGGGAGAAAAAACGGTCCGGCGAGAACAGGAAGTTGGGGATGTATTTAAATGTGGAAAATGAACTGATCCGTATAAATCAGCTGGCCGGAGATACTGTCATTATGAACTGGATTGCTAAAGCCGGAATTTTCACGTATTCGGATACCGCCAGAAGTACAAGAATGAAGCTCACGGGAGAGTATGGACTGGCAGGATATAATTCGGGTGATTATAGAGGTGAATTATCTGCACAACAGGGATTATTTAAAAAACGGATGTATGTTGGAATAAATGGGGTAGCTTCTTTGGCACGGCCCGATTTTATGTCTGAAATATATAGTTCCAATAATTTTATTTGGAGAAATCATTTTGAAAAAGAAGGCATTTATTCAGGAAAAGCTTTTCTGCGTTCCGATAAATATTTTTTTGAACTAGGGGCTTTTGCAAGACGAGAAGATGACCCTGTATTTTATACCTCGGCAGCACTGCCTTTGCAGCTAAATTCGGCAGTTAATATGACCGGAGCTTATGCCTACAAAGAGTTAAATCTGGGGAGGTGGTGTTTTTCTAATCGCGTTACCTGGCAATCTGTTCCGGTTACCGATGCAGTTCGCTTTCCGGAATGGGTTACCGATCATTCCCTCTATTATCATCATAATATTAAGAAGATACTGTATTATCAGCTTGGGTTTGATGTATTTTATTTTTCTTCCTATTATGCCAAAATATACATGCCTGCAACAGGACAATTTTATGTGCAGGATCAGAAAGCGATCGGAAATTATCCCTACGGTGATGTGTTTCTCAATGTACAAGTAAAGACTGTTCGGGTTTTTGTTAAGTATGAACATGTAAATTCAGGCTTTCCTTCCTTTGCTTACTATGCAGCTCCACATTATCCTGTTCCTGACAGGTCGCTTAAATTCGGAGTTTCCTGGATTTTCAATAATTAAATCTCTACCGGGAAGTAATATGATTTTTCAGATTTTTTTTTATCTTCGGTGTAGATGTTCTGGCGTATTGTAGCTGAGTGTTTTGTGCAAGTCCTAATTCATGATTTTTATGGGTAATTGGCTCAATACGGCGGTTTATACAAATACAGAGCTAATCCTATTCGGGGCGGGGGCCTTTTTCTGGCTTTCCTGCTATTTGCTCGTTATCAGAGGTATTGTTCGTTATAAATTTGTTGGTATTTCGGCCGCTGTTGTAGGGGCCAATATTGCCTGGGAATTTCTATGGGCCTTTGTTTATAGGCAAGACATGGGAAACCTGATTCAAATAGGCTATTACGGATGGTTTTTTCTGGATTGTTTTATTGTCTTCAGTATGTTCCGGTATGGCGACAAACAGGTTTTACCGGAGAATAGGAAATACTTCAAGCTTTTCTTTGCTTATTCTATTGTGGGTTGGCTTGTTGTATTGTGTTTTTTTATCGGCGACAAATTCGACAACCCGATTGGAGCCAATTCGGCATATGCCATACAACTCCTTATTTCGGCATCTTGTTTGGCTATGATGCTGCGGCATCCACTCGAAAAAGGGATCTCCTATCTGGCGGCCTGGTGCCGTATGCTGGGAAGTTTATTTTGTGGCCTCATGTGTATTCTCCATTGGCCGGGTAATCATTGGATCGCCTCGATGGTGGTGATTTATATTTTCATAGACATTTTTTATCTGGTAATTGCTACCCGAAATCTGAAAGTAACAGGTATAACCTGAACAATTCCCTGACAGGAGGAAAAGAGGAGTAAACCGTATGAGTAGTGAAACGGGAAATATCCATTTGCAGAGCGAACAGGCCCGTTTGAGGGCTATCAATCTTTTTTGCTGGGTAACGGCAGCCTGTGCCACCCCCTACCTTTTTTTTCTGCGCATGACCGAGGATACAAGATCTATCCTGGTAATGTGCGGTATTATTGCTCTGTTTATTCTGAGCCCTATACTCAACCAAAAAGGATTAAAAACAATTTCCCGAACGCTTATTGTTTTTGATACAAACTTCGCCGTGCTTTATTTCAGTTCTGTTCTGGGATATAATTCGGGTATCCATCTTTATTTGTTTACATCCCCGCTCATCGTATATCTCCTGTTTGATTTTAAACAGAAAGCAAGAATTATCCTTGCTCTTTCATCCTATTTACTCACCTTTATTATTGTATACCTTCAAAGCCGTTATTCGATTTTTCCTGCCAGGCCGATGAGTGAAGATTTCACACATCTTCTTTATGGGATTAATTTTTGTTTCACCCTCTTTCTTTCTTTTGTGCTTATCATCTATTTTGCGAATAACAATGCGGCATATAATCATATACTTCAGGAGCGGAATGAATTCTTGACCGTGCACCAAAGCGCCCTTATGACTCAGATTGCAGACCGTATTACTGCGGAAGGCAAACTGAGGGAATCCCTGGCTGAGAAAAACATATTATTGTCTGAAATCCATCATCGGGTAAAGAATAATCTGGCAGTAGTTTCCGGATTGCTCGAATTGCAAAGTATGAATACCGAGGATGAAAAGGTCAGGGAGATTTTTGCAGAAAGCCGCAATCGGATAAAATCACTGGCCCATATTCATGAATCGCTCTATCAGAACGAAAATCTCGCATTGATACGTCTGGATAAGTATTTGCAACGTATACTGCCCGATATTAGCAACTCCTATGCCGGATTAGCGGGTGCCGTTAAGCTGGAAATGGACATGGAACCCATTGAGCTTGGAATTTCGGAAGCAATTCCTTGCGGTTTGCTGATGAATGAAATTATTTCCAACGCCTATAAACATGTATTCCGCCACAAGCCTAACGGGATCTTAAGCGTAGAGTTAAAGAGAGAAAAGGATGAAATATACCTGATGCTGAAAGATAATGGGCCTGGTTTTCCGGAAGAAAAAAACAAACGAACCGATACATTAGGGTTAACATTGATTGACGCATTCGTAAGACAATTAAAAGGCCGGTTAAGTATGACGAATGAATCGGGGGCCGTTTTCAGAATCTGGTTTCCTGTAAAGAAATAATGTACGAGGAACAAAAAATTATGACAAAAAGAGCGCTGATAGTTGAAGATGATATGATTCTTGCAATGATTAATCAGAAATATCTGGAAAGGATTGGGTGTGCCGTTCTGAGATCAGTATCCAACGGACTGGATGCTATTACGGCAGTTAAGGAATTGAACCCCGACTTTGTCTTGATGGATATACGGCTTGATGGAGAAATGGATGGTATTGAAGCGATGGGTTATATCCGCGAATTTTCTAATGTTCGGGTGATCTATGTTTCCGGGAATTCAGAATCTGAGATTAAACAAAGGGCAGAGAAGACAAATATGTATGCTTTCCTGATTAAACCCCTCGATTTCGGCGAGCTGAAAAAATTGATTGATAAACTCTAGGTTTTCTGCTTCTTTTTCTTGGCAGCAGGGAACAGGACGTTGTTCAGGATAAGCCTATAGCCGGCTGAATTGGGGTGCAGGCTCAGATCGGTAGGCGGTTCTTCCACATGGTGTTCATAATCTTCCGGATCATGGCCTCCGTAAAAAGTCCACATTCCTTTTCCGAATTCACCGTGAATATATCGGGCTTCATTGGCCGATTTCATTTCACCCATGATTAAGACACCCGGTTTTATATACGTCTTGTCGAAGGCAGTTGTTTGTCCGTAAAAACCTTTGATAAGCGTTTCATGATTCTGGCATAGCATGGAAGGCACAGGATCCCATTTGGCAGAGAATTCAAAAAGCGTGAAATAATCGTTTTTCTCTGTGATATGGTATTGTGTTTTTCGTTTGGTTTCGGAATCGATCTCACTAAATTCATAGATACGAGGGTCTGTAACCAATTTAAAATTCTGAAAAGCAAAACATTTGGAGTAGTCGAGCTTACTATTCTGATTAGGGTCTGCCGGATCGCCATCGAACATGGTTTCACAAATGTCAACACCTTCTGCTGCTAAAGCGATATCATAGGTGTCGGTAGCCGAACACATGCAAAAAAGAAATCCTCCGCCCGCAGTGAAATCGCGTATTTTTTTGGCTACAGCAAGCTTGAGTTGAGAAACCTTTGCAAAGCCCAGACGGGCAGCTGTGCCTTCTGCCTCTTTTACCTGATCTTTATACCATTGAGCCTGGCTAAATCCATTCCAGAATTTTCCATACTGACCGGTGAAATCTTCGTGGTGTAAATGAATCCAGTCATACATAGGCAGCTTGCCCTGAATGATTTCATCATCATAAATTTTGTCATAAGGAATCTCGGCATACTGAAGAACCATTGTAACCGCATCATCCCAGGGTTGTTTAGATTTAGGGGTATATACCGCTATTTTGGGAGCCTTCTCCAGTTTTACGACATCCATGTTTGCTTCCGGATTCGCAATTTCGGCAATGATAGCATTAGCCCGCACATCTGCAATTACTTCAAAAGAAACACCCCGGACAATACATTCGCTCTCAAACAGTTTGTCGTCGCGAAACATAAACGCTCCTCCACGGTAATACAATAACCATTGAACATCTATGTTTTTAGTCAGGGCAAAATAAGCTATCCCATAAGCCTTCAGATGATTCTTCTGAGAATCGTCCATAGGGATCAGAATGGAAGAGGCATTTGCCTTAAGAAAAGAGCAAAGAATAATAAAAAGAAGGGAGAAGCGCTTCATAAACATAAAGTTACGATTAATTGTTCAGAGCGGAAAATTAAGAAGGAGTCCCTGAATTTTAAACTCAGTTGTCTGGTTGTAATGGTTGAAACCCAATCTGTTTCCTATTCTCATTGTTTGTTTTCTTTTCTATCAGCTCGTCCAGGTATTTAAATACCACTTCCAGGTTTTTGGTATTATTATCTGTCTTTCTTTCCAGTTTTTCAAGAGCTAACCGAAGTTCTGTGTTATCGGTCAACATGGAATGAATGCGTGTAAAAACTCTCATTATCCGAATGTTAACCTGGATTGCTTTCTGACTATTTAATACACTGGACAGCATCAATACCCCATGTTCCGTAAAAACATAGGGCGATTTTCTCCGGCCTCCCCAACTTGATGTCACAGATTGTGACATCAAGTTTTGCCATTCATTATCATCAAGCCGAAACATAAAATCTACAGGAAATCGATCTACATGCCGGTTTACGGCTTGATTTAAGACCCTGGTTTCTACTTCATAAAGCTCGGCCAGATCATTGTCAAGCATTACTTTATGACCACGGATGAGATAAATCTTGCTCATCACTATTTCATCGGGGATAAGGGGAGCGATATTTTCTTCCGTCATTTTATATGCGTTTAAAAAATGGGAAGATAGTTTCCATGTGTATTCTTGTCAAATAATCTTTGTGCCATGATTTGGTTTGGAGCAAATAAAAAAGAGGCCTGAGCCTCTTTTTTAAAGAATTATATAATACATGATGGAATAACTAGCAAACAAATCAGAACGGCTCTTCTTCAATATCATTCATTCTGGAACCGCGTATTACGGTGCTTTTATTTACGGCTCCGAAATCCGCATTAGGTTCCAGTCCGCCGGCTGCATCATAGTTCGTATTTCCATCCGACTGAAAGCTATCAGCATCTGTGAATTTGGCAAGGCGATCGATAAATTTAAGGGTCACACTTCCTACCTTTCCATTCCGGTGTTTGGCAATAATAATTTCTGCTTTGCCCTGGGTGGAGTTCCCGGCTTCATCCGCTTCCAATCCGTAATATTCGGGACGATGTATAAACAATACCATATCGGCATCTTGCTCAATAGCGCCGGACTCACGCAAATCGCTCAGCTGTGGTTTTTTATCACCCCCTCTTGTTTCAACCGCACGACTGAGCTGTGAAAGTGCTATGACTGGGATATTCAGTTCCTTGGCAATACTTTTAAGTGAACGGGAAATGCTGCTGATTTCCTGCTCCCGGTTACCATTGCGGTTATCGCCACCGGCAGTCATCAACTGGAGGTAATCCACTACAATCATGCGGATACCATGCTGCTGATGAAGTCTGCGTGCTTTTGCTCTCAATTCAAAAATGGAAAGGGCAGGGGTGTCATCAATAAAGATAGGCGCTTCAGCCAATTTTCCGATTTTGGCATTCAGTTGTTCGAATTCATGATCCTCTAATTGTCCTTTACGGAGTTTTTCTGCATTGAGTTCAGATTCGCTGGAAATCAAACGACTTACAAGCTGTAAAGAAGACATTTCAAGTGAGAAAACGGCAATAGGTTTGCCAAAATCAACAGCTGCATTTCTTCCGAGTGATAAAACGAATGCTGTTTTACCCATGGCAGGGCGGGCTGCGATAATGATAAGGTCTGAATTTTGCCAACCCGATGTAATCCGGTCGAGCTCCGTAAACCCGCTTTCCACACCGGTAACACCTGTTTTTTGCCCACGTGCTACTTCAATTTGTTTGATGGCAGCCCCGATAAGGGTACTCATCTTATCGTAGTTTTTACGGATGTTAGTTTCTACTACCGAATACAAAGAGCTTTCGGCATCGTCGAGCAGGTCGAATACATCGGTGGTGTCTTCGTAAGCCTTACGGATTGTTTCGGTTGAGATCCGGATGAGCTCGCGCTGAATGTATTTTTGCGAAATGATACGGGCATGAAACTCTGCATTTGCAGCAGAAGCCACCCGGTTGGTAAGCGAAGTAATATAATAGGCACCTCCAACAATTTCCAGCTCTCCGGTTTTTTTAAGCTGATTGGTTACCGTCAGAATATCTACCGGTTCACTGTTATTAAAAAGCGTTTGGATGGCGCCGTATATCCGTCCGTTACTTTCTTTATAAAAGCTTTTAGGTTGCAGAATGTCAATGACATTGGTAAGTGCATCTTTTTCAAGCATCATGGCTCCCAGCACCGCTTCTTCCAAGTCAGTAGCCTGAGGAGGCAGTTTTCCAATTTCAAATACCTGCTGATGCAAAGAGCTGATCTTTTTCAGACCGGCACGTGTATCCTTACGTTTGTCGTCAATTTCCTTCATCTCAAAATTTTATAATGATATTCCTCAGAAAGCAGGAATCAGATGTCTGTATAAAAAGGGGAGTCAAAAATAAGTTAATTCATAAGCGCTGGATTTTCAACTTTTGAACATTTGTTAAACAAGTAATGAACAGGAAAAGAACGCGAATTTTCTGCATTAGCTTGAGTATCTGCCCTTTGCATTTGCAACTGAAAAACATGTTAAAAGCTCCCATCTCTTTTTCCTCTTCGGATTCCTAAGTTCAAGTTCTAAAGTGGTTTGATCAGCGGACAATTCATATGATACTTTGTTCTTTGAAATGAACGCGCAGAAAGCTTCTCTTACATTTCGAATGAATGGTTAATATACAAAAAAGAAAAAAACAAACATGAAAAACATACAAATATCCTTGCTTTTTATTTTGATGCCCTTGTTTTCTGTCCGGGCTCAGCATACTTTTTCAATTTGTGCAGTGGATACGCTAACCGGGGAAGTAGGGAGTGCCGGAGCCTCCTGTGTGGATAATATAATGGCTCCGGGAAGCAACGGAGCTGTTATCATATCTTCCGTACATCCCGGGAAGGGGGCTATTCATACCCAGGCTGCGTATCTGCCTGCGAACCAGATCTATGGTGATACGTTGATGAACAGGGGGTATACGTGCCGTCAGATTATTGATTCTCTGCTGAGGCATGATGCTCAAGGGGATACCACGCAAAGACAATACGGTGTGGTAGAGATTAAAGGCGGCCACGCCACTTCATTTGGCTATACCGGCCCCAGTTGTCCTACATATAAGAATCAGATTTCCGGAAAAAAACTTTTCCATACAAGGCAATACGTTGTTGGGCGCAAAGATTCTGGATTCTATGGAAGCCAGGTTTATAAGAACAAATGGCGACCTGGCTTGTAAACTTATGGCTGCCATGCAAGGCGCAAAAGTGGTAGGTGCTGACAGTCGTTGTGCGCCCAGCGGAAATTCCTCTTTGTCTTCTTTTTTAAGAGTTGCTTGTCCCCAAGATGTTTCACCACATTATACGCTTAATTTGGTAGTGCCGGAAGGTCCATATGGATTCGAACCAATAGATTCTCTTCAAAAACTGTTCAATATTGCACACCCTTCTTGTGCCAGCCCCATTGTATGCTCTGCCACAGGATGGATGCAAAATGAAAGCGAAGTTTGGAAGTCGGACGTATTTCCGAACCCTTCCGGACAAGATGTAACGATACGTATATCAGATGGTGCGGAGGGGGACTGTACATTGGAAATATTTTCTGTAGAAGGTAAACTTGTGTTGAAGAAACAACTGAGCAATATGAAAGAACTCGTAATTAGTAAACTGGAAGTTGGGAGTGGAATGTTTTTTTACAAAATAAGTAATGCTGCAGGTAAGAATTCAACAGGCCGGTTTGAAATTCTGTAATTCATATTCATCCGGTAGCAGAGAAGATCCCAGTTTTAGGATGCAAAAAAGGGAGGCTGTTCAGTCAAACAGCCTCCCTTTTATTTTTATTGATTATCTGAATTATAGAAGTTTGGTACGGATGGTATTGAGGGCATCTTTCAAACGTCCTAGATCTTTGTCTCCGATATTAGGTGCATTTGCATAGTCGTTGAATACTGCATTGAATGGTGTCAGTTCATCCAGCACTTTTTTACAATCGGCATCCTTTTCATATTGATGTAACAAATCCTGTACATTCTGAAATGCATACACATGCACATAGATTTCATGATAGAGGTCTTTGTTTTTATCGTCTTTGGGTTTGGAACCGATAGCTTCAACAGCAATATGAAGACCTTCTATCCAGCCTCCTGCAATTACGATAGCAGCAGTAGCCATACGATCATTGGAGCGCAGGTTACGTTCTGCTTTTGCAAAAGCCTGATCCAGCATATCGTTTATAGAATCACCTTTTGCGGCTCCCATTTTTTGAAGGAAGGCAGGATCAAAAGCGCTTTCGATTTTGAGCTGTTGTGCAAGTTTGGAAACCTGAGTAAGGTATTCGCTGGCATCGCCGTTTTGATTATAGGCTCCAATATAACCCAGATCTGCTCCGTAAGCACCCATACCGAATGCAGCCTGG
>Ga0206962_1156_pt1 | contig 21272 bp, 19 predicted proteins | sample Alteio_BWOrgHeat_27_FD_153241 | JGI IMG/M metagenome (GOLD analysis project Ga0206962, IMG submission 153241) | Enriched cells from forest soil in Barre Woods Harvard Forest LTER site, Petersham, Massachusetts, United States -... | ecosystem: Environmental > Terrestrial > Soil > Temperate forest >...
GGGTGCGTACGTAATTCTTCGTGGCACAGCCGGACACGCCGACCAGAGCAACCGCCAGGACTGAGATATTCAAAGCGTTCATTCGTTGCGTCGCCATTTGCCTTCCTTATTCCCGGTTGGTCTCTGCGCAGTAATCTCTGGCAGAGTTGTGGGATCAACTTTCAGTGGAGATATGGCACGTGCGGTGCCAAAAGCCGTAGAATTCCTAAGCCACTGAATCTATTTAATTTGTACGATCATATACCTGCAAAATCACGAGAGCGCGCTATGTAATTTTTACGTGGTACGGTAAGGGTTACGCGCCTGGCAGTCTTGACAGGCACTAGCCGAATGGGAGGATACAAGTGAGAGGATGGGCATCTCGCATTTTCCTGTGCCTTTGCGCGGCGCAGGGTCTGCTTGACGGAACAGCGGCGCGACCTCAGGAAGGTTCCTACTCGCTGTACGAGCAGCCGGGCCGTATGGTAAGTCTTCCGGAGGGTAACCGCTTAAGCCTCTATTGTGCCGGAACGGGCAAGCCGACAGTTGTGCTGGAAGCCGGGTTCGGCGGCGGGGCCTATGCGACGTGGCACGAGCTGCAGCCGCGACTGGCGAAATTCACACGAGTCTGCTCATATGACAGAGCGGGATACGGCTTCAGCGAGCTCGGAACGGATCTGCCAAGGGATATTCAGCATGATGTGAACGATTTGCATGATCTGCTGAAGGCGTCCGACGAACCGGGACCGTACGTGCTGGTTGGACACTCCGACGGCGGGCACATTATTGGGGCGTATTCGGATGCGTACCCACGAGAAGCAGCGGCGCTGGTGTTCCTCGATGCCGCCGTTCTGATCGATAAGGAGCAGATTGCCGGGCCGGCCGAGAAGCCTTTTCCGGGAATGCAGAAGTACTACGACGAGCAGCTTAACCGGATACGCGAATGTCTGAGACGCGCGGAGCAATCCTCTGCATCCCTGGAGGCCCGACCGGGCGACTATTGCCTGGACAGCCGGGAGCTGGTGGGGCTGCCTAAGCGGATGGCGAAGGCGCTAGCCGCGATTGCGGCCCGGCCCGACAACTGGCGCGCATTCCTGTCCGAGGCCGAGCAACATTACCTGGTTGACGATCCGAGCTGGGAAGCTTCTCTGCTACCGCATCGATGGGAGTCACTTCCAATTCAGGTATTCACGGCAAGCGTGGCCTCGCTGGATGATGAGCACTCGGCTGCAGCGTATGGACTCTCTCCGGCGGATCACGCGGCGATTGCTGAGGCGCGGGCCGGAAGAAAGCGGTGGGAGGAATTGCAGTCGCGGATTTGCGAGCTGTCGCGCAGATGTGAAGCGCATCTCATCCCTACTGCGGAGCATCAGGTACAGAATGCGGTCCCGCATCAGGTTGCTGGGGCGATACGAAAGCTTGTGGTTGAGTTTCGCCGGTAATGCATTGGGCCATGTATTGGACAGTGTGTTGACCGATAAACTAAAGATTGCAGCCTTCACGGCCTCCTTCGCATGGATCTTTACGAGAAAATTCGGACTTTGCCGACACAGCCAGGAGTGTATCTCTACAAGAACGCTGAAGGTGAGGTGATCTACGTCGGCAAAGCCCGGAATCTGCGTTCGCGAGTACGCAGCTACTTGCTGGCCGCGAGCCAGGCTAATGCCAAAACCGGCACGCTGATGCGCGAGGCCGTGGATGTGGACTACATCTTGGTGGCGAACGAGATGGAGGCGCTGGCGCTCGAGAACAACCTGATCAAGCAGAAGAAGCCGCGGTTCAATATCCTGCTGCGCGATGACAAGACTTATCCGTACGTGAAGCTGACGCTCGGGGACAGGTATCCGAAGGTCTTTGTGACCAGACGGCTGCGGAAGGATGGCTCAGCGTACTATGGGCCGTATTTTCCGGGGAATCTGGCGTACCGAGTGGTTGAGGTGATCCACCGGAGCTTCCTGATTCCGAGCTGCAAGGTGGATCTTTCGAAATATCACCCACGAGCCTGCCTGCAGTATTACATTCATCGCTGCCAAGGACCGTGCGTGAAGGAGCTGGTCGATCCCGAGGCTTATGCGGCTTCGGTGAAGGATGCTCAGCTCTTTCTGGACGGGCGACATGGCGAACTCGAGCGGTCGCTACATGGACGCATGGCGGAGGCTGCGGCGGCGGAGCAGTTTGAACTGGCGGCGCGATATCGCGACTTGATTTCGACCGTGCACCAGATCGGCGAGAAGCAGCGGATTGCGTCTGCGGAGTCCGATGATGCGGATGTGTTTGGGTATCACTACGAGGCGGGATGCCTGGCTGCGAATCTGTTTCATATTCGCAATGGCAAGATTGTGGATCGGCGCGAGTTTTTCTGGGAGGAGCTGCCGGAGTTTTTGAGCGCTTCAGCGATTGAGAAAGACCTGGACGAAGACGTGGATCCGGTGCTGCCGACGGTGATTGAGGGCGAGAATCCCAACGCGGATACGGGTATGGAGTTCTTCGATCCTGGACAATTCTTTTCTGCGTTGCTGAAGCAGTTGTATATCGACCAGCAATATGTGCCGCGGACAATCCTGGTACCCGTTGATTTTGAGGATCGCGACGCGCTTTGCACGCTGCTCGCGGAGAAGAGTGGGCACCGAGTGGAGATCGCGGCTCCACAGCGCGGCGATAAGCGTTCGCTGATCGATCTGGCGGGGCAGAATGCGAAACAGTCGTATACGCAGCGATTCCGCGTGCTGGAGCCTTCGCGGAAGGCGATTCAGGAGGCGCTTGCAGATGCCCTGATGTTGCCGGACCTGCCGAAGCGCATTGAGTGCTTCGATATTTCGCATATCCAGGGCGCCGAGACAGTGGCATCGATGGTGGTGTGGGAAGACGGAGCGATGAAGAAGTCGGCTTACCGGAAATTTAAAGTGATCACGGTTACCGGCGTTGACGACTTCGCTTCGATGCGCGAGGTCGTGTACAGGCGATATAAGCGAATCAAAGACGAGAACGGGACGATGCCTTCGCTGATTTTGATTGATGGCGGGCTGGGACAATTGCACGCCGCCTTTCAGGCGCTGGAGGAGCTGGGATTTACGAGCCAGCCACTGGCTTCGATTGCCAAGCGCGAGGAAGTTATCTACGTGTACGGCAACGAGGACGAGCCGGTGGTGCTAGACCGGCGGTCACCGGTGCTGCATTTGGTGCAGACGATTCGCGATGAGAGCCATCGTTTTGCGATTGGCTACCACCGCAAGCGCCGAGAGATGCGGGACCGCGACTCCGAATTGCTGGCGATTCCCGGAGTGGGGGCCGGAACGCGGCAAAGGCTGTTGACGCATTTCGGGAGTTTGCGCGAGGTGCAGAAGGCTACGGCAGACTCGCTGGCTGCGGTGGTTCCACCCAAGACGGCTCATGCGATCTGGCAGCATTTTCATGCCGAGACTCGATAGCGGCGGCTACTGCGCGGTTAGCCCGAAGACGCCCTTGAGATAGTCGAGATTCCTTTGGCCACAGTAGTATTCGGCGGCACGGGAGACTTCCTCCCGGTCGACCTGGAATTCGAGAATTCTACGGATGGCGGCTTCGATAGGAGCTGAATCCATCGAAGTGACGACATGGCCCAGCATGAATCTCTGGAGCATCGCGATCGTACTGCTCCCTTTGGGGCAGTGCGCGAGGATAGGCCTGGCGGCCATAAGATACGTACTCATTTTGGTGGGTTGGCTCGTCTCGCGAAAAATGCGATGGCACGGATTGAAAGAGTACATGGAGTACACGAAAGCGCACTTCTGCAGGCGCTGGATCACTTCCGGCTCGGGTACGTTGCCAACGTTTTCGACAATGTCGGGGAATTCTCTTCCCGCCGCTGTCATGGCGGGCGAGACACCAAAGTTTGTGAGGTGAAACCGTCGTCCATCCGTATTGGCGATTTTGCGCAGAGCACTCAAAAAGGCGAACACTTCGGGAGCACTGTAGGCGCTGCCAACATGACCGATGTGGATGGTCCCCACATCAGCGGACTCTGTCGATTCAATAGGGCGAGAATTCAGGTCGCTGATGTAACGGAAGACGACACCCGAATCTACTCCAATGCGTTGTCTATAGTAGCTCTGCATCGAATCGCATACTACATCGACAGAATGAGCCTTTTGCAACAACTCGGTGTTACGGCGATCCATCAGAGCAGAAAAGGTGCGGTAACGCGTTGATTTGTCAGCCAGGCCCGCAGGATCGTCGTGCACTGAGGCATGCAGATGCGTGATACCGGCGTCAAGCAGTCTCTTGCCAACGAGGATGCCTTCGTTCATCGCGTTGATCCAGATGAAATCCGGAGACCACTCCAAAATGATGCGAACCCAGCGATCCACCTCTGGATGACTCTGCATGCCGAAGAGGCGGAAGGTGTTGAGGGCGTCTTTGAGCAGAGGGCCGCCCATGATACGTGGGCCCAAGCGCGTGGCGGAGGGGATGTTGATGGACGAATTATTGAGGTAGAACCAATGAACCTGTGCATTGCCGAGATGCGGAAGAATACTGCGAAATATAACTCCACCGCCCCCTGTGGTGGGACTGAACGGAGTGAAGAGCGCAATTTTTACAGACGGCATCCGGCCCCCGGTTCACCTCGTCAACTTACGCGGTTATATCTTGCGGAATCGCAGCATTTACCCGGTTACGGCGGAATCAGGCTGTTACTTCAATGCGGTCTCCCCAGGATGCATAAATTTCCTGGAAGATATCATCTAGAGATTTCGTGATGTCCCATTCGGGATAATGCATCTTCATTTTTTCGAGGTTGCTGATGTAGCAGATATGATCTCCGGAACGATTCTGATCTACATACTCATATAGCATTTCCTGGCCCGATAAAGCTTCAATACGCCTGAATGCTTCCAGAATGGAGCAGCTGTTGGCGCGTCCGCCACCGAGGTTATATACCTCACCTGCGCGTGGAGAATCGATGAAAGCCGCGATGAAGCGCGCTACGTCATAGGAGTGAATGTTATCCCTGACTTGCTTGCCCTTGTAACCGAAAACCTTGTAATGGGTCTGGGTAACATTGCACTTAATGAGATAGCTAAGAAAGCCGTGTAATTCGACTCCGGAATGACTTGGGCCTGTGAGGCAACCGCCGCGCAGGGCGCATGTGGGTTGGCCAAAGTAGCGTCCGTACTCCTGCACCATCACGTCTGCAGCGACCTTGGAAGCGCCGAAGATGGAGTGCTTGGACTGATCGATGCGAAAGCTCTCGGCGATGCCTTTGCAATAGGCCTGGTCCGCGTAGTCCCAGCGGGTTTCAAGTTCAATGAGCGGTAACTCATTAGGAGCGTCGCCGTAAACCTTGTTCGTAGACATTGCCACAAATGGCGAGCCCGGAACGGCTTGGCGCGCAGCTTCGAGCAGGTTGAGAGTACCTACGGCGTTTGTATCGAAATCTGCAAACGGCATAGAGGCAGCAAGATCGTGACTGGGTTGCGCAGCCGCATGCACAATGGCATCCGGCGCGACCTCTTTCACTACATCGAGCATCGCCTGCCGATCGCGAATGTCGTGTTCGTGATGATGGAAATTCTTGATTTTCTCAACCAGGCGGTGCTGGTTCCAGCGAGTGTCACCCTTGGGACCAAAGAAGGTTGCACGCTGGTTGTTATCGATGCCGTGAATCTCCCATCCGTTCCTCGCAAAATAGAGACATACTTCAGAGCCAATTAAGCCAGATGAGCCTGTCACAAGAAGTTTTTTCACAGATTTCGCCGCACCTCGTGGGCTTAGTTTAACTTCCGATTTTCTGATTTGCAAACGATCGTCTGATGCAATTGGTCTTAGGATGCTGCGAATGGACGCAACTTAGAATCGATATGTTACATCGCAAATCATATTAATTCGGACGACCGACTAACTGCATGCTTTTGTACAGTGCAAGATTAATTTTTATGCAGCTAGTTCCGGCACGGGCCAAATGCATTCAACGTGATTAAGCCGCTTCGGGATTTTCTGCTACTTCTGCGGTTTGTCGAATGGCTGCTTTTCGGTGATGCGAGGGCGGTTTTCGGCTTGCAATTGTTTGGAGACTGCTTCGACTTCTTTGAAGACTCGCGTGAAATTGCCGCCGAGGACTTTGTCACAGTCTGCTGCCGTGTAGCCGCGGTCCATCAGGGCCGCGGTGATCTTGGGCAGGTCTGCAGCGGAATCGATTCCCTCGGGCAGCTGGCCGTTTACTCCGTCGAAGTCAGAGCCGAGACCTACGTGGTCAATTCCAGCCACTTTAGCAACGTGGTCGATGTTGTCGATCAGTGCTGAGAGTGGCGGACGCGGGATGCGGTCGGCCATTTCGCGCTGGAGCTTCTCGAGATCGGAGTAAGTGATCTCTTTGCCTTCCGCCTTGAATTTGGCTTTGAGCTCGGCGGTGGCTTTGTCGACTTCGGGCTTCTGCGCGATCTGGGCGTTCCGGTAGGCTTGAGAGATGAATCCGGAATAGAAGTTAACCATGATGACCCCACCCTTGCTTTCCGGACCTCCGGAGTGCGCAGCGGCACGAAGCATGTCGTCGGTCATGTTGCGCGGGGCATCGCAGATGGCGCGGGCTGCAGAGTGCGAGGCTATGACGGGCGCGCGAGTGATGATCATTGTGCGATAGAAGGTCTTGTCGCTGACGTGAGAGATGTCGACGATCATGCCGAGGCGGTTCATCTCGTAGACAACGTCTTTGCCGAATTCGCTGAGGCCCTCTTTGGTATGCGGGACGCTGGCGTCCTTGTCGTCGCCGGAGGAGTCGGCCCATCCGTTGGAGTTGGACCAGGTGAGGGTCATGTAGCGAACGCCAAGGTCATAATACATGCGCAGCAGGCCGAGCGAATCTTCGATGGAGTGTCCGCCTTCGATTCCCATCAGCATGGCGTATTTGTGCTCGCGACGGGCGGCTTCGATGTCGGCGGTCGAGGTCGAGAATTTAATCTGATCGGGATGTTTGGCGGCTTGCATGCGGGAGGCGTCGATCAGTTCGAGAGTGCGGCGCGCATAGTGACCCTTGAAGAGATCAGGCTCGACCCAGATCGACATGAACGAGCCACCCAGATTGCCTTTGTGAATGGCGTCGAGATTGATCTGGCCGCCGTTGAGCGGATCGGCGAGGTCGAAGTGATCGTCGGCGAATCGCTGAGGCGTGTCCTCGTGGGTGTCGATGACGAGGGCGGACCGATGGACTTGTTCGGGCGTGAGCTTCGTGGGCTTGGCGGCAGGTGTGGTCTGAGCAAGTGTCATGGAGGTGGCCAAGAGAACGACGGTGGCGACAAAGATTGTTTTTTTCATGTTGGGTGACGAAGAGCTGTTGGTGGGATTGTAGCAGGAGCCCGTCAGATAACCGATCTTCCGCGACGTGCCGGAGACACTACGCGGGTACGAAATACAGGCTTACGACGGTGATGTCGTCGGTCTGACCGAAATGCTGAGCGATCTGGGCGATGTAGCGAGCGGGTTCGTGGCTGACCTGCTGCGTGCGTTCAAAACCGAAGAGCTCGCCTTTGGAGTCGGTAGCTTCAACTACACCGTCGGAGAGAAATGTCAGGCGGTCGCCGTGCCGGAGCTGGAAGGTGGATTGCTCGTACTCGACGTCGGGAATAATGCCGAGGGGCAGGCAGGCGGCGAGCTCCAGTTCGCGCCCGTCCCGGTAAGGGCTGAGATGGCCGGCGTTGGCGATGGTCATTTTGCCGTTGGGCCAGATGCGGGCACAGAGGCAGGTCGCGAAGCCGGCTACAGCGCCGGCGGTTGCGCCGAGCATGACCTGATTCAAATGGGAGAGGATGGTGGCGGGGTCGTGCGAGAGCTCGTTGCGCAGCGCGCCGACGAGCGTGCTGGCATTCATGGCCGCCTGCAGTCCCTTGCCGCTGACGTCGCCGACGACGATGAGCATTGAGTCGTCCTTAAGTGGAAGCGCCTGGAAGAAGTCGCCGCCGACACCGTTGGCGGGCAGATAGGCGCTTTCGAGCAGGAAGCTTCTATTGGACGGCAGTTGTGTGGGAATAAGGAGGGCCTGAACGCTGCGCGCGGCTTCGATTTCAGCGGCGGAGCGTTGTTCTTCCTGGCTGACGTGAACGAAGCGATAGAGAATAACGGCTATCAGGCTGACGAGGAAGAGCAGGAAGGCGAGGGTGCTGGTGCTGATTTCGATTGGGCCAATGTGGAAGCGATGAGAGGTGAACCGCTGCGCAAGCCAATGCTGCGCGGCTGCATAATCGAGCACGGTATCGATGGAATCCGCTGTAGCCGCGAGGAAGAAGGGCACCAGCATGACTCCTGCTTCGATACGCCCACGACGCCAGGCGCGAAAGAGCAATTCGACAACCAGGCCGCAGAAAACGACTTGCGCCGAAATGGAGAGATAGTCGTAGATCTGGTGAGGTTTCATGAAAGATGTGAAGGGCACGAGCAGCACGGCGATCTGCACGGCGCGCACGGTCCTGCGGTACTTGTAGCCGGTGAAGCGATAAACAAACTCCAGCGTGATGGCCATAAAGACACGACCCGCCCAGAGCTCGAGGATTCGAAAGACGGGGTCCGACAGCATCGATGCTCCGTAGGCCGTTTCAAGGGCTCCGGTGGCCGTAACGGAGAGGCAAAGCAGGGAGAGCCAAAGATATTCGGAATGATTGCGCTGAGCGAGGTAGAGGGTGGCGCCGAGCACCGTGACAGAGAAGAAGAGGAGACTGAGGAGGCTTCCAGCGAGGACGTGAGCATCCCACTGTTTGGCCTTCTCGAGAGCGAGCTTCTCGCCTATGCTCTCCGGGTCTCCGAGTTCCGCATGAGCGAGCAGATTATTCGTGATGGGTAAGTCTGCCCAGGTGCGAATGGCGATGACGATTGTGCCGTCGGGCGCGGCGCTGGCGATCTGCACGCTGAAGGCGCGCGATTGATACATGGTCGGCGATCGCTCTCCTGGATCGGTCATTCCCTTGGTGCGGGCCAGTTCGACGCCGTTGGCGAGAACCTGCATCTGTGCGACGGAGTCCGGAAGAATGAGCAGCGAGAGGTAAAGCTGGCCTGAATCGGGAATCGGAACGGGGTGAATGCGCAGCCGATACCAGGCGTAGCCAGAGTAGGTGTCGATTCCCTGTTCCAGGAGAGATTCGGTCAAGTTGATTTTGTCCCACTTCGAATCGTCGAAGGCGGGATCGGCCCAGTTGGGATCGTCGCCTGTGTGAAAGCGCCATCTGGTGTCGAGCCTGGTGGTTCCCATGATGCTGGCGGGAACGACTGTCTCTTCGCGACTGATGGGAAGCGGGGCGCTCTCGGCGCGAGTGGCCGACGTGGCTGAACGGGATTGGGAAGCGGACGATTGGGCTACGGCGCGGACCGGGATGCACGTGAGCATCAGCCATAACGGCCATAACGAAAGAATCGCCGCCAATTTTCCCAGGTTCTTCATGCGCCTTCTAAGTGTAGCCGCACCTGAGTGCTGCGATGACGATTGCTGCCGGTTTGACCGACGGGCGGCGGGGCTCTTTTGACGTACGAGCTAAGAGACTGTCTTGTTCCTCTGCTTAGGGACCAAGATCAGGGGATCAGAAATTATGCGCCCGGCGGAGGTAATTCTCTGCACGTCTTACTTCCTGCGGTCAAATGCGGCTCGGATGGGCTGAATCGGCTGAATCGTTGATGATGAGCCGATTAACGGTCAGCTCGCCTATCGATAGTTTCTCTATGTGGCCTTTCTTGATGGCCAGTTTCCGGATCGCGAGTGCGGCGATGGCAACGGAGCCGATGGCCAAGGCTCCGACGGCAACGGCGCCGACGGCTAAGGCTCCGATGGCTGTGGCACCTAACGCGAGGCGGTTGCGGGTGACTTCGGATTTCCGGGGTGGGATGAGATCGTTCGCGCCGGGCATCGGGATTCCTCTCAGTTCGGGCTTGTTGTTTCAGACGCGCGACCTGGTGCTGTCGGTGCTTATTTTTTCTTTGACTTTGGCGGTGGCGAGGCGGGCGGACATGGCTGGGTAGGCATCGGTTTCGCCTGTCCAGCGGAGCTCGTCGACGGAATGGAAGAGGGGTATGCCGGTGCGGAGGGTGGCCAGATCTCGGAAGAGCAGAGCATGATCCCATCCGCTGAGGAGCGTTTCGGAGAGCGCCCTGGGGTTGACGAGGCGGAGGCTCCACTCGGTCCAGTCTTTGGGGATCGACTCCAAATGCCCATATTTAGCGAGCACGGAGGCGGCTGACTTTGCGCCCCATCCTGCGAGACCGGGGAAGCCGTCGGCTGCATCGCCGACGAGCGCGAGGTAGTCGGGAATGGACGGCGGTGAGACGCCGAATTTTTCCACCACACCAGCTTCGTCACGGATGGTTTGTTTGCGGCGGTCCATTTGGACAATTTTGGTTCCGCGAACGCACTGGGCGAGGTCTTTGTCTGGGGTGCAGATGATGACGCGCTCTACTTGCGGATCGCTGGATGCGGCGAGGGCAGCGGCGGCGAGCGCGTCGTCTGCCTCGAACTCGACCATAGGCCAGACGACGATGCCCATGGCGGTCAGCGCTTCTTCGAGGAGAGGAAATTGGGCGAGGAGGTCTGGTTCGACGCCTTCTCCGGTCTTGTATGTCGGCCAGAGGCCGTTGCGGAACGATTCGATGACGTGATCAGTGGCGACGCCGAGGTGGGTGGCGCCCTGCTTAAGTATGTAGCGCATGGAGGAGAGGACGCCGCGGACGGCGCCTACTTCCCTTCCTTCGCTGTCGAGCATTTTGGGGTGGGCGAAGTAGTGGCGGAAGAGTTCGTAGGTGCCGTCGATCAGGAAGACTTCCATCTTGGAAGGGTAATCGAAAAGCCAGACCTGGAGCACTCGACATTAATCCTTGACTGCGCTCTTATCCTTTAGTCTTCTTTTATGGGAAATCGGACACCGTATGTGGCAACTACGCGAGGAATCGCGGTAAGCGTTGAGCCCGTTTACCTCGAAGCGAAATCATCGCCGGGTAGTTCGCAGTATTTCTGGGCCTATCGCGTGACCATCGAGAATCAGGGAACGGAGACAGTGCAACTGCTCAGCCGGCACTGGATGATTACGAATGCGCGCGGAGAATTCACTGAGGTCAAGGGGCCAGGAGTGGTTGGGGAACAACCTGTCCTCAAGCCAGGCGAAAGCTATGAGTACGCGAGTGGCGCGCCTCTCAACACGCCCTCGGGAATGATGGGCGGGAGTTATCAGATGGAGAGTGAGAGCGGGGAGCGGTTTGATATTGAGATACCGGCGTTTTCGCTGGATAGTCCGGGGCAGGGTTTGGTGTTGAATTAGAGAAGGTTCGCGTTTGCGCGATAAGGCCAAAGTTCTCAGAAGTGAGACTTGAGGTACCCGCAGCGGAGTGTCGGCTGGGGAATCTACCACCCCTTTATTCGTGGACGGACGAAGGGTAGGCCACTCGGTGGTTGCTTCTAGTTCATCTTCATGCCGGGCATGGCGGAGTGATCCATGTTGTCGTGGCCGTGGTCGTCATCGTCGGTTGACCAGATCTTTTTGGGGTCGGTCTCGTACGGGTAGACGTGGACCATCCAGCCGAAGAGGTGGGGATGAAACTCTCCGCCAGCGGCATCACATTCTTCTTTGGTGGTGATGGAGCCGAGCAGGCCGAATTTTGCGTCAGGGCCGAAGTATTTGGCCTTTTCACCCGCCGGCGCTTTGCAGAAATTGATGTGCTGATGCCAGTGCGCGATGCTGAGCGGGATGCGGTCGTTGAGCTCACTCTCGTCGGCTTCTACGCGATCGGTGTACATGGCTCCTACGAGGATGTATCCGCCGTCTGGGTTTTTCTTGTAGAGGAGCGAGGTTGGTTTGAGGGGGTCGAAGTGATTGCGTGCCTCTAGGCCGTAGTCATACCTGGTGAAGTGATATTGAGGTTGCGGAACTTCGGGAAGAAAGATTTGATAACCATCGGCGAGAGCTTTGCGGTAGTCCTTGTAGGGGGCCATCGCTTCTTTGGCTGCGGCTGCGACGGCATCGGCTTTTTGCTGGTCTCCCGGCTGAACGGGGCGGAGGGAGGTCATGTGCATGTGGCCGGACATGTGCGCCATCTGGCCGCCGGAGGTGACTTTATGGGCGTCTGATTGGTACGGGGCCGAACTGGACGGTGACGCTGCGGCTGCCAAGGATGCGATGGCCATGCAGGACAGGGCTACGTAGCGGGCGGTTGCGCGGAACTTGGAGGTTGGTGGCGGATTGAGCATTCGATGCACCCTCCCGAGCCTGGTTGATGGCGGTTATTGCTCGGCGGCGCTTTCAGTGCTCGCCGGATATCGCCTGATCTAGAGACGCTCGAATGATGGTTGGGTTGCGGTATGGATATCTGGCGTTTGTGAATCCCACCCTTCATGCCTAGAAGGCATGAAAGATGGGGACCCTCATTTGTGGTGAATTTAAGGACGGGCTCCCTGTCTAGGCGCGTACGAGGTCTTTTAGTTGCTGGACGATTACGTCGCGGGAGACGTCGCTGATGGCTTCTGTCAGGGGGAGCTGCTTGGGGCAGGCCTGGACGCAGTTCTGGGCGAAGCCGCACTCCTGGACTCCGCCGTCGCCGGCGAGGGCGCGGAGGCGCTCTTCTTTCAGGACTTTGCCGCTGGGATGAGCGTTGAAGAGCTTGACCTGGGCGATGGTGGCTGCGCCGACGAAGCCGGTGGCGTCGTTGAACTGCGGGCAGACTTCCATGCAGATGGTGCAGGAAATGCAGTTCGAGAGGGGGTAGGCTGCCTCCTGCGCCTGAGGGAAGATGCGCGGGCCGGAGCCCAGATCATAGGTGCCGTCGACGGGAACCCAGGCTTTAACGGCTTTGAGGTTTTCGAAAAGGACGCTGCGGTCGACGGCGAGGTCACGGACGACGGGAAACTTGGTGAGGGGCTGAATGCGGATAGGTTGCTCCAGCTTGTCGATGAGCGCGGAGCAGGCCATGCGAGCCTTGCCGTTGATGACCATGGCGCAGGAGCCGCAGATCTCTTCGAGGCAGTTGGAGTCGTAGGCGATCGGGGTCGTCTCTTCACCGGCGGCGTTCACGGGATTGGCGGCGATATCCATCATGGCGGAGATGACGTTCATGCCTGGCTTCCAGGGGAGTTCGAATTTCTCCCAGGTAGGGTCGGCATCCGGGGTGCTTTGGCGTTTGATCTCGATTTGGATGGTCTTTGCCATTATCTTCTCCGTAGATTGCTTGCTCGATGCTCAGGCGGCGTCTGTCAGCGGCCGCGCGCGGTTGATGCGCTCTTGCTCATAGGGCGAGTGCATGGCGTTCCACAAATCGGTGCGACGCTGCACATTAAGCCAGAATTCGGGGCTGTTGCCGAAGACACGCGACAATATCAGTGCGGTGGGTGCAGTAACGGCGCGGCGGTCATTGCAAAGCTCGTTCACATGCTTACGTGGCACGGCCATGGCTTCCGCAAGCCGTCCCTGCGTAAGTTTCATGGGACGGAGGAACTCCTCAACGAGAATCTCAGCTACGGTTGCCGGTTTGCGCTTTGTCATCAACATCGCTTGCCTCATTCATCGGTAGCTATGATCGTCCAGATACAGGCCCGATGCCTCGCCGCGTTCGGAATTCCACGTAAACACCACCCGCCACCGCTCATTTACTCGGATCGAACAATAGCCTTCCAGTTTGCCACGAAGCTTCTCAAAACGATTGCCCGGCGGAACTCGGAGATCCTTATCTTCATTCGCATCGTCGATGAGCTGCAGCTTGCGAAATAGTACTTTTTCCAAATTGGCTGGGAGTTGCTTGGGACGCATGTCGTTCACAAAGAACTCGCGCAACCAATTGTCTCGAAAACCTGCGATCATCGTGCGATCTCAACTGCATGAGTCATTGTACCACTCAATGGTACAACAGGTCTACCTGCCAAGTCAGTTCGTTGCTCTTTCCGTCTCAATACTTTCGGGGGCGCGGGGTGATGTACTGCGTGTCGACTTCTTCGTACTCGAACTTTGGTTCGTCGGCGTCGGGTGCGAAGGTGGCTTTGGTGGTCTTGAGGAAGTTGACATCGTCGCGTTCCGGGTAGTCGGGCTTGTAGTGGGCTCCGCGGGATTCGTTTCGGAGGGCTGCGCCCTGGGCTACGACGCGCGAGATCTGGAGCATGTTGTAGAGCTGGCGGGTGAAGGCGAAGCTGGTGTTTGCCCACTGGCTCTTGTCGCTGAGGTTGATGTTGCGATAGCGGTCGAGCAGCTCGACGATCTTTTCGTCAGTCTGCTGGACATTTTTGTTGTAGCGGATAACGGTAACATTGGCGGTCATCATCTCGCCGAGTTCGCGCCAGATGCGGAAGGGGTTTTCGGTGCCGGAGGAGACGAGAAGGCGCTTGTTGATTTCTTCCTGGCGGGCGAGTTCCTGGGCTGCTCCGCCATCGCCGGTGGCGGCAGTGAGGCTCTTGGCGTAGGCGATGGCGTTTGGCCCGGCGACGAATCCGCCGAAGATGCAGGAGACAAGGGAGTTGGCGCCGAGGCGGTTGGCGCCGTGGTACTGGTATTCAGCTTCGCCGGCGGCGAAGATGCCGGGAATGTTCGTCATCTGGTTAAAGTCGACCCAGAGACCGCCCATGGTGTAGTGCATGCCGGGGAAGATCTTCATGGGGACGTCGCGGGGGTCGTCGCCGACGAACTTCTCGTAGATTTCGAGGATGCCTTCCAGCTTGCGGTTCAGCGTGGCGCGATCGATATGGGTGAGGTCGAGGTAGACCATCGGCTGGCCGTCGATGCCGAGACCGTGTTCATAGACGACCTTGTGAATGGCCCGGGTGGCAACGTCGCGCGGCACGAGGTTGCCGTACTTGGGATACCACTCTTCGAGGAAGTACCAACGCTCGGACTCAGGGATAGATTTTGCGACGCGCTTGTCGCCTGCGGTTTTAGGGACCCAGACGCGGCCGCCTTCGCCGCGGGCTGATTCAGACATGAGGCGAAGCTTGTCTTCGCCGGGAATGCAGGTGGGGTGGACCTGGATGAATTCGCCGTTGGCGTAGTAGGCGCCCTGCTGGTAGAGGGCGGACTGAGCGGAACCCGTGCAGACGACGGAGTTGGTGCTTTTGCCGAAGATGGCTCCATTGCCGCCGGTGGCGATGATGATGGCGTCGGCGGGGAAGATGCGGAGTTCCATCGAGCGGAGATCCATGGCGCAGATGCCGCGGGCAGTGCCGGTTCCGTCGAGGACGGCGGAGAGGAACTCCCAGCCTTCGTATTTGCGGACCTTGCCTTCGGACTCGTAGCGGCGAACCTGCTCATCGAGAGCGTAGAGAAGCTGCTGGCCGGTGGTGGCTCCGGCGAATGCTGTGCGGTGATATAGGGTGCCGCCGAAGCGGCGAAAATCGAGCAGCCCTTCGGGCGTGCGGTTGAAGGGGACGCCCATGCGATCGAGTAGATCGATGATGGCGGGCGCGGCCTCGCACATGGCCTTGACGGGTGTCTGGTTGGCGAGGAAGTCGCCGCCGTAGATGGTGTCGTCGAAATGCTTGTATGTAGTGTCGCCCTCGCCCTTGAGATTCTTGGCGGCGTTGATGCCGCCCTGCGCGCAAACGGAGTGCGAGCGCTTGACAGGGACGATGGAAAAGAGGTCGACAGTGCCGCCGGCTTCGGCGATCTTGATGACGGCGGCGAGTCCGGCGAGGCCTCCGCCAACGACGATGATTTTAGGTGCTGCCATGATTCGAGTAGTCCCTTTCCAATGCGCTGAGAAGGCTACAAAATTGGTGCTGCCTTCCGCCGCTGGCTCTTCCCTCAGGGGCTAAAGCCCCGTTTATTTCTCACTGTGTGTACGGGCTAAAGCCCGTACCCTTCAAAACCGAATTTTTGTGATGCAGAAGCTTACATTATCTTGATTCCGTCGTTGTTCAGGCATGCGCCAGTTCTTTAGCAGGCTTGGGGATCGGCGGCGGAAAACTGAGCGGGCCGGCTATGCGATTCCATGAGTTGATCAGCCCAATGGCTGTGGTCAATGCAGCCAGTTCGGCGGCAGTAAAATACGCGGCGACTGCGGCGTAGTCCTTGTCTGAAATATGGTTGCCCGCGATGAGGGTCAGCTTCTCGGTCCAGGCGAGTGCTGCCTGTTCGCGGTCGGAGAAGATGCCGGCTTCACGCCAGACGACGAGGAGATCGAGCTTGGCTGCGGGGATTTCGAGTCGGCGCGCGGCGTTGAGGTGGAACTGTGTGCAGAAGGCGCAGCTGTTGATTTGCGATGCGCGGAGCTTGATCAGTTCGATCAGGTTGGGTTCCAGGCCGGAGGCGCCGACGGCTTTGCTCAATGCCGTGAGTGCAGCATAGGCGTCGGGTGCAAGCTTCTGATACTCCTGCCAGCCGATGCGGGATTTTAGATCGGACATCTTCGCTTCCTTATGCCTGGGCTGTAACCGCCGGCTTCGCTTCCCACATCTCTGCGAGATATGGAGCACCCAGATTGATGGTGGGGTGAACGAGTTGGCTGGATGGCGTGACATCCTCCGGCGCATTCGGGTATTGCACGACGAAGGCATAGATGCTCGCGAGGCCGAGGCCGCAGAGGAGGATGCCGCCGACGGCGCAGACGTAGGCAAAGCGCCTGCGGGCTACATTGCCGGGGGTGATGCCCCACTTGGCTGCGAAGAGCCAGACTCCATATGAGAAGTGCCAGCAGACGGCAATCATCGCGATGATATAGACGGCGAGCATCCAGGGATTTGCCAGCTCGACCTGAACTTTGTGGAAGGCCATGCCGGGATGTTCGGGGAGACTATCGCCGAGGAAGCGCTGACGCAGGACGTGTTGAATGATGTAGACGAAGGCAATGTATCCAGTCCAGCGCTGGGTCATGTACATCCAGTTGCCTGCCCAAGGGTAGTAGATGACGTTGCTCTTGCCGCGCAAGGCGATGTAAACGCCGTAGAGGGCGTGGAAGGCGAGGGGGAGGAAGATGAATCCCCATTCGAGGACACGCACGAGCGGCAAGGCATTGAGGAATTTGACCTGGGCTGCGTAGGCGGCGGGGCCTTTGAGCGCTTCGAAGTTGGAAAGGATGTGCTCGATGAGAAATGCGCCGATAGGCACAATCCCAGAGAGGGAGTGAAGCTTGCGCAGCAGGAAGGAGTAGCCCTTGCCAGCTCTAAGCGGTTCAACGCCTCGGCGTTGGCCGGTCGAGGCTGGAGGGACGGCAGTGGCCATGAAATTGAACTCCTTGGAACGAATAAGACGACTTGGCGAGAGGTGATACTAAATTTGTCGTATCTACTGTGCATTATTGGTGGCCGATCTCCCGACCGTCAAGAAAGTGAAGGCCCGGCTTGCCGCATTGCGAAAAAGGGCTACCGGCTGCCAGCGGGCGCAACAAACGGACCTACCCTCGAAGGCTGCGGGTATACTGGCTCGTAATCACGGGTCTTGAAGGCAAGTTAGGGAAGCAGGTTACGGAGCAAGCTACGGCTGCAGAGCGTCGTCTTGTCCGTCATCCTTTTCTGGTGAATCGAAGCGGGGGGAGCTTATGTCGATCCGGAACACTTTGCACTGTCTCATGGTTGGAGCGCTGGTTGCCGGCGTAACGTCTGTGCCCATCACATCACAGTCAAACCCTTATTTGCCGAATGCGGCTTTGGCGTCCGCGGCAACAACTGAGCCGGCCTCTGGATATGACAAGCCGCCGAAAAACATTCTGGATGTGATGCATGCTCCTCCTCCGCCGGTTCCCGTGGTGAGTCCGACACAGGACATGATCCTTCTGCTGACCTGGCAGGAGTACCCTTCGATTTCCAGAGTGGCGACTCCATTTCTTCGGCTGGCAGGCGTGCGTGTAGAGCCGAAGAATCACAGCAAGCACGATACGCCCGGTGGCTACGGCATCACACAGTGCGCCAGGGGCTTCGACCTGGTGCATATTGCCGACGGCGCGCAAATTCGTATCGCGCTTCCCGGGAGCGCCTGCCCGGGCAGGCCAATCTGGTCCGCTGACGGAAAGCGATTTGCATTCGTGAATCTGGCTTCAGAGTCAGTCGAACTCTGGATCGGAGAGGCTAAGAACGGCGAAGTGCATCAAGTCGCGGGAGCACGTCTCAACCCGATGTTCAACAGCGAGATGCAGTGGATGCCCGACCAGAAAACGCTTTTGGTCAAGCTGGTGCCGGCGGCGATGGGCGCGCCGCCATCCGAACCGATCCTTCCAATTGGCCCGAGCATCCAAGAGACGGATGGAGCGAAAGGGCAGAGCAGCACCTATGAAAACCGCGACACGTTGAACAACAAGCATGACGAGGATCTCTTCGACTACTATGCGGCCACGCAACTCGCATTGGTCGATGCTGCCACCGCGACCATCACACCGGTTGGGAAGCCCGGCAACTACGAGTCGGTGAGTCCCGCGCCGGATGGGCAACACATACTCGTGTCAGCGATCCACAAGCCATACTCTTACGTCACCACTTACGATCGCTTCCCGAAGGAGGTCGAAGTCTGGGATGTATCGGAACGTTCACGCGTTCAGGCTCATACTGTTGTCTCGCTCCCGCTCGCTGATCGCGTTCCGATTGCAGGCGTCCCTGTGGGTCCGCGCCAATTCTCATGGCGTGCCAGCGATCCGGCAACCCTGATCTGGGCAGAAGCGCTCGATGGCGGCGACTGGAATGTGAGTGTTCCTGCTCGCGACAAGATCCTGCTTCAGAAGGCGCCTTTCAACTCACCGGCTATCGAAGTGACGCGGACTGAGCAGCGTTACGAGGGACTTGTCTGGAGCGACAAACCAGCTGTTTCGCTGCTGAACGAGTTCGATGAGAATCGCCACTGGAGACGAAGTTTCATCCTTAACATCGACGACCCGCAACAAAAGCCTCGGCTGCTGTGGGATCTCTCATCTGACGAAAATTATGCGGACCCCGGTAACCCGGTGGCGCATCAGCTCGCGAACGGAGCCAGGGTGATTCGCGCGGATGGTGACTCGATCTACCTTTCGGGATTGGGCGCTTCGCCCGATGGGGATCGACCGTTTCTGGACCGGCTCGACCTCACTACGCTGAAATCCGAGCGCCTGTTTCGAAGCGACAAAACCTCGTTCGAGTATTTCCTTTCCTTTGCCGGGCCGGACGAACGGAGGTTTGTCACCTGGCATCAATCGCCGACTGACACGCCGAACGCTTTTGCACGAACTCTTGGGAAGTCTCTCGCTGCCGACGCTGGAGAAGCGGCATTCGCTTCAACCAGCGTGGCGATCACTCATATTGACGACCCGACGCCAGAGGTGCGGGCGATCAAGAAGAGGCTGGTCAAGTACAAGCGTGCGGACGGGCTTGATTTGTCCTTCACTCTCTACACGCCGCCCGGTTATCAAGAGGGAACGCGCGTCCCGACCATTCTTTATGCCTATCCACTTGACTATGCCGACGCTTCGAAGGCCGGCCAGGTGACAGGTTCGCAAGAGACCTTCACTCGGCTGCGGCAGTATCAGCTCCTGCTTCTAGCGGGCTACGCGATCATCGACGATGCTTCGTTCCCCATTGTGGGTGATCCGAAGAAGGCTTATGACACGTACCTGGAGCAACTCGTCGCAGATGCGAAGGCCGCGGTCGATGAAGCGGTGAGACTTGGCGTTGCCGATCCCCAGCGCATAGGAGTCACCGGACACAGCCATGGTGCTCTCATGACGGCAAATCTGGTAGCGCATTCCGATTTGTTTCGGGCCGGGGTGGCTACGAGTGGTTCTTATAACAAGACGCTGACGCCGTTTGGTTTTCAGAATGAGCGGCGATCGGTTTGGGACGCGCCCGATGTCTACCTGAAAGTCTCTCCATTTTTCTCGGCGAAAAACCTGAAGACACCACTTCTCATCGTGCATGGCGGGGAAGACGCGAATCCCGGGACGACGCCGCTGCAATCGAACAAGCTATACGAAGCGATCCGCGGCAATGGCGGCACAGCTCGCCTTGTGATTCTGCCGCATGAGCCGCATTGGTATTCGGCCATGGAGTCAAACGAACAGCTGGTTTACGAGATGATTCGGTGGTTTGACAAGTATGTGAAGAACGCGACGCCGCGGTGAACGCGGCCGCCTGACGGCTACGCGCGTCTGGATCAGGCTTCGGATAAGAGACGGGGTAGAAGATCTGCAAAGGCGAGGCCGCGGTGGCTCAGGCCTAGTTTAACGGTGATGTCCAGATCGGCCATGGTCTGGTCGAGGTGGGGCAAGTAGAAGAGCGGGTCGTAGCCGAAGCCACCGGTGCCATGGGGCGCTTCGAGGATCATGCCTTCGACAGTACCTTCGGAGGTAACCAGCACTTCGCCATCGCGGGCGGCGGCCAGAACGCAGCGATAGCGGGCAGTGCGGCGGCTCATGGGAAGTCCGTCGAGCCTTTGTAACAGAACGATGTTGTTCCAGACATCGGTGTTGTCGTTGGCGTCCGGCGAATCGGTGAGGCCGGTATCGGCGGCGAAGCGTGCTGAACGAACGCCGGGTGCTCCGTCGAGCGCATCGACTTCGAGGCCGGAGTCGTCGGCGATAACGACTTCGCCCGGGGCGAATCCGCTGTAGTAGACGGCTTTGGTGATGGCGTTGACTTCGAAGGTGGGCCCATCTTCATGAGGAGCCGGGATGGTGCGTAAACCCGGGACGGGATCGATAGCAATTTCGTACTCTTCGGCGGCTTCACGGAAGTCGGCTAACTTACCCGGACTGGTGGTGGCTATGAAGAGGCGGAATGCCATGTTCGGAGTGTAACTGGAACGAAGAGGCAACACTGTAAGGGAACACACATATCTTGCAGTTAACTTCTGTCAACGTGGCTGGCGTGTCAGTGAGCCAAGAGGTAGACGCCGATGCAGACAAAGATCGCGGCGGTCCAGCGGCGGCGGTCGACGTTTTCTTTGAGGAAGAGCTTGGCGGCGATGGCGTTGGTCACGAGAGTGAGTGAAGCAGAGGCAGGGGCGACCAGGCTCAGCGGCAAGTGATTGAGCGCGAACAGTAACGCGAAGAAGGCGAGAGCGAGAAATCCTACGCCGAGAAAGAAGAGCGGGCAGGTGAGGACAGCGCGAATGGCGCCTTTGAGGCCGGAACGGGCGCGGATTTCATCAAGGTCACCGAGGGACTTCATAGCGGCGGCGGTTAAGACTTCACCGGCGGTGGAACTCAGGACGACGGCGGCGATCATAGCGGCCTGGGTCCACGCGCTGTAGTTTGGAGCGGCGGTCACGATTCCGATACCTCCGCATTGCCGGAAGAGACAGCGGCCGGTTGTCCAACGGCTGGCGGATGTTCGGTCAAGGATGGGCCCTGGGCGACGAACCCGACGCCCAGGGTGATGAGAAGGATTCCCGCCCAGCGTTCGGGAGAGATGGGTTCGTGGAGCC
>Ga0206962_1157_pt1 | contig 21256 bp, 21 predicted proteins | sample Alteio_BWOrgHeat_27_FD_153241 | JGI IMG/M metagenome (GOLD analysis project Ga0206962, IMG submission 153241) | Enriched cells from forest soil in Barre Woods Harvard Forest LTER site, Petersham, Massachusetts, United States -... | ecosystem: Environmental > Terrestrial > Soil > Temperate forest >...
CAGCCAAACGGCGCTCATCGTGGCCGCGATCCCGTTTTCCGGGCTGCTGTATGGGATGATCGTGGGGGCATTTGACTATAAGGTGCGGCGCATGAAGATAAAATATGCCAACCTACCGGCCGCATTCCATGGGCTGAAGATCTTGCAGGTATCGGATATACACACGGGCAGCTTTACCGAAAGCCACCACCTGCAAAAAGCCGTGAACCTGATCAATGCCGAAAAGGCTGATATCGTGTTTTTTACGGGCGACCTGGTGAACAACCGCACCGATGAGGTATATGAATACATGGACGTGCTGAAACAGATAAAGGCACCCATGGGGGTCTATTCCTCGCTGGGCAACCATGACTATGGCGACTACTCCAGTTGGGATACGCCGGAAGAAAAGGTGCAGAACCTACGGGAACTGTTTGCCGTGCACAAAGACCTGGGCTGGCAGTTGCTGAGGAACGAAAACCGCATCATCACCCGAGAGGGGCAAAGCATTGCCATTGCAGGATGCGAAAACTGGGGCGCCAGTTCGCATTTCCCCAAATATGGCAAGCTAGACCCGACCTTCGCCGGACTGGAATCCGTTCCCTTCACCATTTTGATGTCCCACGATCCCTCACACTGGGACGCGCAGGTACTGGCACATCCCCACAAAACAGACCTGATGCTGGCGGGGCATACCCATGGTTTCCAGATGGGCATAGATACCAAATACGTGAAATGGAGCCCTTCCCAATATGTCTATAAACAATGGGCGGGCCTCTACCGCCAAGGCGACAAATACCTCTACGTGAACCGCGGCCTCGGCTTTCTCGGCTATCCCGGCAGGGCAGGGATACGACCGGAGATTACGGTGATTGAGTTGAAGAGGGGGTAGGGGGGAGTCAAAAACATCTTTGCTTGTAACAGTAGAAATTCCATTTCATTGAATGTGTCCATTTCAAATCAGTAATTTCTGAGTTGTAACGGGCAGGATAGTAGTCCTTTTGGATAATTTTAGTTCCCTAGTTATTTGTAGAAGAATTTTATGGCTACCTTTGTTTAAGGGACTCATTTTACGTGAAAGAAATCAAAATTAACGGTTTAGTAATTCTCAAAGGAGATAATATACCCGAAGCCAAATATCGGAAAGAACTCTCCGTATTGATGATAGACCAGTTTGGAGCAGGGCCCTATTCTGAAAAGAACAAGGTGCGAGAAGTAATCACTTTCGCTTTCAAATATTTCTGTAGTAAATTCAATGAAATTTGTGAATCAGAAACATCAGCGCACTTTTACAGGTATGTTATGTCTTTGCATGAGCAATCTATCGAGTTATCTTTCTTTGCTAAGGATTCACATTATCCTAAAAACTATTCCGCCGCAGATTTAGCTCTTTATCGCAGAATATTGAAATGGACATTGGAAAAAGCATGTGAAATGCGCTTGAATAACGAAGAAAGTATCAATCAGCAATTTAAGAAAAGAGCTCAACAATTGATAAATGAACTCCTCTGTGTCGGGGAGATGATTTTCACATACGCAAACATATATGCTGAACAAGATATGATTGAAGATGTTGCAGAAATTATTTTTGATAAAGATAATGAATTTGTTATTAAGCATAAACATCACTACGATTTTGTAATTGCCCAAATTCAAGAAAGCTATGGAGGACACTCCTTCAAACATGTGGTTGATGAAAAACCAATTAAGGATTTGGAAATTGCCTTAGACAAATGCTTCGGTATTAAATATGGATTTTTGACCACTGCTTTAAAAGAATTGCATAAAATGATTGCTGATAAAGGAGGGCAATATTGTGGATTTGAATGGGAAAGTCTCCCACTTAGCGTTGAATCAATGTTCCATGGAAATGTCGACAGGGCGCGACAAATTTATCAAGGTTTGACCCTAAATCGTGATAATAAAATCCCCCTTGAAGAGCTAGTCTGTAAACCCTATTCGATGAATCGAAGCCTTCTTAGACCCATTCTTATTTGGAATGTCGAAGGTAAAGATTTTGCTTTTGTTGGCGAAAATGCATGGCTTGAAAGCATTATCGAATTGACATCCAATAAAATACCTTGGGGTAAAGCTCCTGAGGAGTGGATTCGTAATGAATGTTTCAAAACATACATGCACTCAAAAGAAGATGAACATGATAAATGGTTAGATGATGAAGTTGAAAAAAGATTAGTAGCCAAGAATCTGCAATATGATAGGAATTTGACATCCTTGCATAACTCTACCGGTGGACTTAGTATAAATACACCAGGGGTGGGAGAAATCGATTTTATCATAATAGACCACACTTCACATAAGATTTTTATTGCAGACTGTAAACATCTGCAAGGACGGTATGATATGATGTCCCAGAAAAATGATTATTCAAATTTTATAAAACCTAATGGCTACAATCAGCAGATTTCGAATAAAATAGCATTTATTAGTAGCCACATGGGTGATTTGGATTCTCATTTTAGGAGAAAGTATGGAGATGATTCACGTGACATAACTGATTATGACGTTCAGGGCATCTTCATAATCAATACCCCCACATTTTACATGTTTAATTCAGATTACAGAATTTACACCGTCGATGTTGCCCTTGATGCCATAACTGGAGAACTTCAAGACCCAGAGTTCACTTTGATTATTGATGAAGAAGAACAACAAACAATATTTAGAATCAAATATCCATACTTTAGAAAACCAAATTATCACCTTGTTGACCTGTTGAATACTGGCACCTGAGAGGATAATTAAATAAAATATAAAGTTTTGGATACGTTAGAATTACCTCTGCTCGCATCTCGCGAGTGTGAGGTACTTCGGCGTCCGCCTGTAAGGCTCCCCTGCACTCGCTCACTTCTCGAGAGTGTGAGATACTGCGGCGTCCCGCCGAGAAAAAGCAATATATCACTTCCAATTTCAAAATGGCCAGAGGCCACGGTAGTACACACGAGACGCGAGCGAGAGCCTAGAGTGAAATAGGCTACTTAAACCATCGTACTGTCTTATTCCCCAAACTCATCATTGATTTCGTCCACTATTTCGGGATAGCCAAATATCCACCCAGTATCACCATCGGTAGTTCTTACTTTGTACCATATCCATCGTTTCCCGTTGACAACATCGGGCAATCTTGTTGCACCTAAATAAATAATTAATGTATGAGGTTTCAAGGTACGCAAAAATGGGGAATTCATATTTGGGTATTTGTGAAGGTCTGCATTTATGTAGGTTATTAGGTTTACACCAGAAGATACCGAAATGTCAGTATCATCTGCAGGTGGCAGCACATTAAAATGGACTTTAGGGAAAAACTGCAAGTATCTGCTAATCTCATACGAAAAAACACCTTCAAATCTTTTCTGCGTAAGAGGCTCGGGTACGGGATCTAGCTTTAATTCTGATCCTTTTATGGAATACATAAATATTTTATGATTCCTTAGATAAACGCACACCTTCTCATTAGCACTCCTTTTTCCATTCCTACTAACAATATATTTTTCAAGGAAATAATCTTCGCAAGTATCTTCAATAAATCCACCATCGTCAAAAGATGTATAGGTTAATTTTCTTAATTCACCGTTATCAGAATAGGTTTTAATCACTGTAGAGTCATTATAGAAATGCTCTTTTATTTGCATTTCATTTATCTCTATTCCGGGGAGTGCATCAATCATTTTGCAAGCTTTCTCAACTTCCTTTATTAGAGGTATAGTGTCAGCATGTGCACCACTATTATACTCAACGCGAACCACTCTTGCACTATGCCGTTTGCAGCCAAAACAGATTATGGCAAATAATACTATCAAATATTTTATTGGCATTTCAGGAAAAAAATTTAACAAAACAGCAATTTTCTCAAATCTCAAGCCATTGCAAGATATGTTAAACAGCTTATAAATAGGAAAGAGGCTAAAAATATTTCCTAACTCTCCCGCTCACACCGTCTCTCTAGCGCAGCGACAACTCGGTGCGGGCAGAATCTCTCAGTCTTCAGAATGGCGCATTTAACACCCACTATTTCACCTCCAGTACCTCCTGCTTCACCATATCATATTTTCCATTTTGAAAATGATACACCGTTTTGAACTTGAAATTTATACTCGGGCTTTGAGAACTTAGGAGGGTGGTTACCAAACTGGTTGGGAAATTTGAGAAATTGATGTCCGTGGTATCTAAACCCTTAGGCGATGTTATCGTACCTATCGTTGTTAATTCGACATCGTTAAAGGTCATATCTGAGTTTATGAGAGGGACATTCAATGTAGATCGCCAGAATAGCGTGGTATCGTATCGGCCACCAGCGTCATATTGTGAATTTTCGACGGACAAAATCGTTTTCCATTTGTCATCAACGAAAGCGCAGAGGTGTGTGTCAAAATTTGGCGCCATCCAGCTACCAGTAGGGTTGTCCAAATAGAAACCAAAATTATTTGCTCCGAGTTTAACAATTCTAGGGGTTGGTGCCCGATAAAACTGTCCCATACAATCTATATTGGGATTGAAATAACGCAACTGCCAATTTTTATCTGCTTTCTTGAAAACAGCAACCCCTAAATAGCCGCAGTAGAACCTTCCTGTCTGCGGGTACTCATTCAAGTTTGAGGTACTCAAGGTAAGATAAGCCCATTCATTGCCAGCATCATCCTTGTATTGGCCAAAATTGGATATGGTTGTGAAATTGAACTCCGCATCTGGGAAAGTAAAAGCCTCGTCTTCCGCATCATCTACGGGAGGGTTTCTATTACCATGTCGTTTACATTTCCAGGCAACCCCCCTTAGCGTATCGTTATCAAACGAAAAATAATACTTCCCAGGTATCAATGTTCGCAATGCAGAGTCTGCATTGATGGGGTCTGGCATAGAAATAGCCCGCATTTTTAAGTATGACGAAGAAATAAGGGAGGGAATAAAAACGCCACTATCTATACCGTCATGTGAGTTCTTCTTGGTTTTGTTGTCTTTGATACCCTTTGTAAAAGCATATGCCTGAGCATCGCCATTCCGGTTTTGACATCCACAAATTGCTAATACAAGGATTAAGAACAGCGCGTGGGACTTCATGATAATCCCAAAAATAGGACTTCTATTTGGGTTTTGTTGCTAGCTATGCCTTTATTGTCTTTACCGCTTTAATAAGTAGCTTAGTATGCCCCTCGCACCGCCCCTCTAGCGCAGCGACGACTCGGTGCGGGCAGAATCTCTCAGTCTTCAGACCGCCTACTTTAAACCCTTTATTTTACCTCAATCCCCCTCCAAAACTGCCTTTACACTTTTTGGGCATTTTTGCAAAGTGTAAATGGTTAATATATTGATTATAAACATATTATTACAAATAAAACACAAAAAAGTGTAAAGGCATGTAAAGGCAGTTTCTGGGATCTCACCCCCATTTGAGAAGCGGCAAGCCACCAACCTCCAATCCTAATAATACCCCCGATACTTCATCACTTCGAAGATGAGCTCATACTCCCCCGTGGGCATTTGCTCTATGGTCACGCGCATATCGGCTTGGTTGCGCACGGCATCGCCAACGGGTACCAGTTCGCACTCGTAGTATTTGGTGCCGAGGAGCTTTTCGGCGGCATTGGCTTTCTTTTCCTTGTAGGTGTATTTGGGGCCCAGGCAGTCCTTGAGCATGTGCAGCAGGTTGTTGTAGCTGGATGCCAAAGCGTCTTTCGTGGCACGGGACAGGTAAAATGCCACATAGGTGGTCTTGCCCCCGTTGGCAAAAACGGTGCAGTGCCGGGATCCGCACATTTTATAGTTGTCTTGGCAGTCCCAGGCTTTTTGGCCCACCGAATCAATCATTTCTGCCTTGGCGGCTTCGAAGTCCATTTCCGTCTGCACCATGATGCGCTGCAGCACCACGCAAAACTTGTTCGCCGAGTCTATGATCGGCACCTCGTCATCGTCATGCGGGTCATACTGCGCGAAGGTCTTTGAGGGCAGCGCACATAGGCAGAGCAGGAGACAAATAAGGGCAGACAGTTGAGGGGCGCGAACTCGCATAGGCAATAATAATACAATGCTATGCAAAAGCTTCGAGCCTTGGGTTTTTTGGGCTTATATCTTATCCACCGGATTGTGGACTATGTATGGTTGGGTTGTAGATTGACGAGAAATCGCCTTTGCCTTACCTTTTGCTTGATCAAAAGGTAACCAAAAATCAAGGCCTTAGGCCCATCGTTTCCGGTTGCTTTTAGCATTGCGATTCAATTAAAAGCAAAGTATCTTACTTTTTCAAGCCTTGCTTCAGGAATTTGCGGAGGGCCTTCTTGTCTTGGTACCCGGTGAGGACATCCATTTCATGGCCTTTCCGGTCGAGCAGCACTATAGATGGCACATCATCAATATTGAACTTCATGGCATGTGGAGAATCGTAGGCGAGGTTCACGCGGCAGGCGGCAAAGTTGCTATCCACATAGTTGATGACATCGGTATCCAGCAGCACCTTTTCGTAAAAGGCAGGGCAGGCTTCCCCATTGTCTATATACACATATACAATGCCCGGCTTCTTCCATTTGGCCACGGAATCTTCAAAGGCATCCTCATTCCCTTTGAACCAGTTGATCTCCTTGGCAGCCTTTTTGGGGGCAGGCTTGGGTTTGGCGGCGGTCTTCTTTTTGGTGGCCTTCTTGGTTCCGCTCTGCGCGGCGAGATAACCCAGCGGCAAGGTGAAGATCAGGGCAATGATGGCAAGTCTTTTCATCGTTTTCATATCGTGGTTTAATATTTTGGCCTATGTTTTGTCAACGCTAAAACTTGTATTTATACCCTCATCCTGAATCCCCCGCCTTGCGGGACAGGCTTCCCATTTGGAGAAGGGCATTTGAATGTTTTATCGTTGACCTGTTTTTCTATCAATTCATGGGCACCTCTATCAGCAGCACTTCGGCACGGGCTTGTATGTTCATTTGCAGGGTATCGGCGTCCCATATCCCTATGGCATCGCGGTTGCCCAGGCTTTCTCCCGCAATATCCATGCCCCCGGCTATCACAAAAGCGAATATCCCGTTGCCGCTCTTGTGCAGGGTATAGTTTACCTCTTTGGCTTCATTGAAGTTGCCGATGGAAAACCAGGCATCCTGGTTGATCCAAAGCGCATGGTCTGCCTCGTCTGGCGATACCACGGTCTGGAACTTGCCATCCTTATCCTTTTCATCAAACACCTTCTGGTCATACCGGGGCTTGATGTTCCGCTCCTTGGGGAACACCCAAATCTGCAACAAATGCACCTCGCCTGCATCAGAGGCATGCTCGGAATGAACAATGCCCGTACCCGCCGACATGATCTGCACCTCCCCTGCCTTGAGGCTCGATTCGTTTCCCGTATTGTCGCCGTGCAACAGGTCGCCTTTCAGCACGATGCTCACGATCTCCATATTATCATGCGGGTGCATCCCAAAACCGGTACCTGCGGCAATGATATCATCATTCAGCACCCGTAGCAGGCCAAAATGTACCCGCCCCGGATCGTAATACCCTGCAAAGCTGAAACTGAAACGTGATTTGAGCCAGCCATGTTCTGCCTTGCCGCGACTCTCTGATGGATATAGGGTCTTTTTCATACGTTGTTTTCTTGCAAAGTTAGGGCTTACCCTATATAGCTTGGTAAAAGCATTTCCGGCACCTGGGCTCATAGCTCTCTTTAGCACCAACGAGTATTGTGCCGCTTCCGTGGGTTTTGCGGTAAGAATAAGTTGCCTGGGCCCCGCAAACCACGCAGATGGCACTGAGCTTGGTCACAAAATCAGCCATGGCCATCAGGTCGGGCATGGGGCCGAAGGGTTTCCCGGCAGAGTCTTTGTCTAGCCCTGCAGCAATGACCCTGATTCCCTGCCGGGCCAATTGTTCTGCTACCCCAGGCAGGCCATCATCAAAAAACTGGGCCTCATCGAAGGCAACCACTTTGGCGTTTCCTGCATGCTTCGTCATATCCGCGGCATGGCTGATCACCAAGGAGGGATAATAATTGGCATCGTGGGATACAATGTTCAGTTCACTGTAGCGGTTATCCACAATGGGCTTGAAAATGGCAATGGGCAGGTTGGCGATACGCGCGCGTTTCAACCGACGCAAAAGTTCCTCGGTCTTGCCAGAGAACATGGGCCCGCTGATCACTTCTATGGTGCCTGCCTCGCTTTGTGAAATATATTCTGGTTCGTTGTACATAGCATGCTTGTTAAAGGGCATCTGTAAAACTTTTGTCTTTTAACCTCATCCTTAAAACTCATTCTGCTGCCATATCGCAGAACTCCATTTGGAGAAGATGTTTGGATCGTTTTTTGAGATGCCAAAAAGATTGTAAAACTATTCTATTTTTGAAACAAAATTTAGAACGATGGATAAAAAAGAGGCGTTTCAGCAGATCATCTATAAACTGAAGGAAATTGAAGGTACCCGCCTCAGGCTTTCCTTGGCCAAACCAGAAGCCTTGGGAATAGAGATCGCCTTGCTGAACCAGCAAGTGATCAACCTATACCAGCACCTGCAAAACTATTCTTCGGGCCTGTATGCCTCCCAGCCTGCCATTGAATTGGCTCCAGCACCCAGCCCCGTGATCCCAGAGCCCATAAAAATAGTCGAGACACCCAAACCAGAACCCAAACCAGAACCCATACCAGCACCTAAACCCACTCCGGCCCCAGCCAAGGCTCCTGAAGCAGAGCTGAAACGCGAACCCGGGGATGCACAACAACGGAAAGAACGCCTAAAACGCCTGGAAGCCGAAGCATCCAAAATGGAGGAAGCCCGCAAGCACCCAGAACCAGCCCCCGCCGGTAAAATAGAAACCTTTGAAGAGTATGTGCAGGAAAAGGACGATGAGGCATTCATCGCCAGCGAGGCAGCGATACAATCGGGAATACCTCATGAGCAGGTGAACCATGCCCCAAAATCAAAACCAGAAAAGGAGGTGACCCTGAATGAAAAACTTCAGAGCACCAAGCACCTTCCCGAATCGCTGAACGAAAAATTCCAACAAGGGGATGCCCCAAAAACCCTGGCAGAAAAAATGAAGCTCGGCCCGATAAGCGACCTGAAATCCGCGATGGCACTGAACCAAAAGATAGCCTTTACCAATGGGCTGTTCAACGGGGATGACAAAGAGTTCAAAAAGGCGTTGAGCTTTTTGAACAACTGCACCAATTTTTCAGAAGCCAAGATATATTTACAAAGCGAAATCGGCAAAATCTATAACTGGGACAGCAACAATCCCTTGGTAGAAGAATTTACAGAGCTGGTATATAGGAAGTTTTTGAAGTAAGTGTTCCTTGTTATTAGAAATAATGCCTTGTGCAGAATGGATCCTTCAGCTAAGACAAAGAGCATCAAATTCTTCGCTGTTACGTCCAACGCTCTCGCGTCGGAATTTCTTGAAACAAAAGAACCAAAAATTCAAGGCTTTAGAAAAATTTGGCTGAACTACGGGCCTGTCTTGCGCTACAAAAACGCGCAAGAATGCTTAACAAAACAAGGCCGGACATCTTCTTGCTCTTTTTATCACGTGTCGTTCGCGGCTGTGTTTTGTTTTAACCGCTTCCCCGTTACATCGGGATTAAAACATTCATTCAGATTCGGGCGCCAATTTTTCTAAGGCCGGTCCCTCAAACTCCAAATTATGCGATAGCAATAATAGGTAACAATCTCAATACCAATCCTCAGATTTCAGGTACTTGGTTTTAAGCAGCGGGCACACTTTATACCTTTCATCGTGGGTATCGTGGTACAATGCCTCCAGGGTTTCATATACACTGTTGATCCCGATCATATCGCTCCACTCAAAAGGGCCAAACGGATAGTTGGTACCCAGTTTCATGCTTTGATCTATATCATTGGCCGTGGCAGTGCCTTCCTGTAGGGTATAGGCTGCTTCGTTGATGATCATAAGCACGATCCGGGCACTCACCATGCCGACACGGTCTTTCACGATATGGCAGGGCCAGTTCATCGATTTGAAAAAGGCAATAGCCTTGATGGCATCTTCATCATTCAACAGTGATATTTCCGCCTGCTCACGCCCAATAAAACCCGGGAGGTCATTGAGACCGATCAAAGTGAAGGGGCAATCCACTTCTTCAACAAAAACCAATTCCGCCAGCGAGCTCTTCACTCCCGAGGTGACAATGATCGTATCATCCAGCAAGATATAGTCTTCCAGCACTTCCACATGGTACTCCAGGTTCAGGTCAAAAATTGCATCGTAGCCTTCATAACCCTCTATTTCGTAGTACTCAGACTCGTCAATGCACTCAATTTTATGGCCTTTGCCAATCCTGGCTTTAAGTTCTGATTGCCTGGGCTCGTCGGCTATGATCAATATATTCATCCGCATTATTATTATAGGGTGCAAAGTAAATTAATATTCACGTCATGCTACCTTTGCAAAACCAAAAAGGCAGTATTTTCCTTAACGCCACATGAAAGCACAAAGGTTATATCATGATTTCATTGTTTGGCGGGTGAAACACCTGAGCAACCGCAATTTTATCCTGGTCATGGCTTTTGTCACGGGTGTTTCGGCGGGCTTGGGTGCGGCCATCATGAAAAACGCCGCCCACTATGTCAAGTACCTGCTTACGTTAGGCATTCCGGCCCACTACCACAACTACCTGTATTTCTTTTATCCACTCATCGGTATCCTCATTGTTGTCTTATTGCGCATATTCTTTAAATGGCAGACCTATAGCGAGGCGTTGACCAATCTGTTGCTGGATATTTCCAAACGGTCGGCCCTGGTACCCTCCGAAAAAATGTATTCCCATATCATCAGTTCATCTATTACAGTCGGCTTTGGGGGGTCTGTCGGTTTGGAAGCGCCCATTGTGACCACCGGTGCGGCCATTGGCTCTAACCTGGGCCGGTTTTTCCATATGGGCTATAAAAAACGCACCCTGCTCATTGCCTGCGGGGTGGCCGCGGGTATCGGGGGAATTTTCGATGCGCCCATAGCAGGCATTGTGTTTTGTTTGGAGGTCTTGTTGATGGAATTGAGCGTTCCTGCCTTTGTGCCGTTGCTTATCGCCGCCATATCAGGTACCATTGTCACCCGAACCTTATCCAGCTCAGAAGTGCTGTTCAACTATTCCCTGTCTGACTCATTCTTTATCCACGATATCCCTTTTTACCTCGTATTGAGCATCTTTACCGGGATCATATCCATATATTTCCTACGCAATTTCAACCGTACCCTGGAATCCGTGAACAAGATCGGCAATGTTTGGTCACGGGCCATTTGGGGTGGTCTGGGCCTGGGGTTGATGATCTTTATTTTCCCGCCGTTGTATGGGGAAGGGTATGGCATCATCAATTCTTTGATCATTACCGGGAGCGGCGCAGAACTGTTGAAAGAAAGCTTTTTCTTCCATAAATTCAATTTTGATTGGTTCATCCTGCTCTTTGCCGCGGGGCTTATCGCTATCAAAACCTTTGCCTCGGCTTTTACCGTGGGTGCGGGCGGTAATGGGGGGAACATTGCACCATCCTTGTTTTTGGGTGGAATATGCGGTTTTTTTATCGCCCACTCCATCAATGTGCTGCATGTCTTCCCTTTTGTGGTCTCAGAAAAAAACTTTATCCTGGTGGGCATGGCAGGCATCATGAGCGGGGTACTCAAGGCTCCCCTTACGGCTATCTTCCTTATTGCTGAAATATCCGGTGGCTATACACTCATCCTTCCCCTGATGATCGTATCGGCCATATCCTATGCCACTTCCGCCTATCTGGAGCCCCACTCGAAATATCTCGACAAACTGGCAGCCAAGGGCCATGTAGATACCCGTGACAAAGACAAAGTGGTACTACACTCCCTAAAACTGCTGAAACTGATAGAAAAGGATTTCGTGCCGCTTCACGTGGAGGGAACCCTTAAAAACATAGTGGACGCGGTGGCTATTTCCAAAAGAAATGTATTTCCAGTATTGAATGATGATGAAACCCTGGCGGGGATCATAAACCTTGACGATGTGCGGAAATATATCTTTAAACCCGAACTGTACAACAGCCTGAGCATAGACAGCTTGATGCATAAACCCGATGCCTGCATTTTGATCACCGAAAACATGGAAGATGCCATGGCAAAATTCGACAATACCCATGCCTGGAACCTGCCCGTAGTGACCGAAACAGGCATCTATGTCGGCGTCATCTCCAAATCAAAAATATTCTCCTTTTATCGCGGCACGCTGAAAAAACAGGCCCGGGAAGATTCTGAAATCATAGAATGATGGACAAGAGAGAACTTGCCGCACACATCCTATCCCACCAGCAAATATCCCGGCATGATTTCAAAACCGCAGGGGAGCTTGTGTCTTGGCTGGGTGCGGTTCAGGCGCAGGATTTTATGGGCGCGAAATGGTCATTGGGCCTGCGTTTGCCACATGCCAAAGAACAGGACATAGAAAAAGCGATACAAGACAAGGAAATCATCAGGACCTGGACACAACGGGGTACTTGGCATTTCGTGTCCCCTCAGAATATTTATTGGATGCTGGATCTGGTGGCCGAGCGGGTAATACGCAGTGCCGCAAGCCGGTTCCGTCAGTTGGGCCTGGACGCAAAATTGCTCGCCAAATCAAACGATATATTGGCCAAAGCAACCGCCAATGGGAATGCCCTGACCCGGAAAGAACTGGGGGAGATATTGCTTCAGCACCATATCCCCACTAGCGATTTTAGGTTGACCTATATGGTGCAAAATGCAGTGTACGATGGCATTATTTGTTTGGGGCCTCGGCGCAACAAGGAATTTGCCTTTGTTTCCCTGCCTGAATGGGTGCCAGAGATCAATAGATTGCCGAAGGAAGCATCCATTATCAAGCTTTCTGGCCTGTATTTCAACAGCCATGGGCCTGCCACGATTGCCGATTTCAAATGGTGGAGCGGCCTGAACCAAGCTGAGGCAATGATAGGACTGGAAGCCATAAAACCAGGTTTGAAACAGGAAACCATTGAGGGGCAGGTATATTGGATGCCAAAAGACCAAGAAGTATATGCACCCGAAAAAAATACCGGGATTTACTTGCTGCCAGGGTTCGATGAGTATCTATTGGGATACAAAGACCGCAGCCCCATGATAGATGCTGCCCATTCCAACAAGGTTTTCAATGGAGGGAATGCCATATTTGCCAATACCATCGTATCAAAGGGCAGGGTGATTGGAACCTGGAAACGAACGATCCAGAAAAATGAGATCCAATTTCAAATCAACCCTTTTGAAAAGCTGTCAAAAACCACCGAAAAAGGCATTGAAAAGGCCATGAAACAGTTTGGCACGTTTTGGGGGATGCCCATAAAGCTTTGAAATCCCGGAAATGGCAGTCCCTCATCAAGATGGCAAAAGCAGCTCCTGCCAGAACATCCGATAAATCGCGCTTATCGCAAAGGTTGTATCGGGATAAATAAAGGACTAGCAAAAATTACTGGGTTGCGCAACAATAATTTATAACATGCAACCGTTGCCATCATCGCCATGGCGCATCCAAACAAAACACCGATAAAACCTTAACATTGTCCGCACTGCACGCTCACCCAAACGGAAAAAAGCTGTACTATTGCACCTTATTTTAATTGCTGAAATGGGATTTTCTTTTACACAACAAACCTTTCGTAGATCCGCCGCCTTCTTCCTTTTTTTATTGTTTTCTTTATCAGCGCATTATGCTTCTGCACAAAACCATGAGGTACGCGGAACCATCTATGACAAAGAAACCGGTGCGGCCATGATCTATGTGCATGTCACCCTTCGTGGTACCGGGCTGGGTGCCACCAGCGATGAAAACGGTATCTATTCCATAAGCAAAGTACCTGCAGGCAAATATGAGCTATACTGCTACCCACTGGGCTATGATAGCTTTGTGGTGACTGTAGACCTGACCAAAGAAAAGAAAATCACCCAGAACATCTATGTCCTGAAAAAAGACATCAGCCTGAACGAGGTACAGATCGTGAAAGAACGCGGGCAAAAAGAAACCCGTGTGGAAATAAGCAAGATATCCGTGTCCCTGGAACAGATACAAAGCCTTCCATCGGTGGGAGGAGAGCCTGACCTGGCCCAATACCTTCAAATCCTACCCGGTGTGGTATCTACTGGAGACCAAGGCGGACAGCTCTATATCCGGGGTGGCTCGCAGGTACAAAACAAAGTCCTTATGGATGGGATGACGATATACAACCCATTCCACTCCATTGGCTTGTTTTCAGTATTCGACCCTGATATCATCAAAAACGTGAACGTATATACCGGTGGTTTCGATGCCTCGTATGGCGGCAGGGTATCTTCGGTGATGGATGTAAGCACCAAGGACGGGGACCAGGGAAGGTTTGGTGGCGTGGTGAGCGTGAGCCCGTTTGCCGCCAAACTGGAAATCGAAGGCCCGATCCAGAAATTCAGCGAAGAGCATGGTGGTTCTTCCTTCCTTTTATCAGCCAGAAACTCATATTTGACCGAAACAGCACCTATTTTCTATAATTATGCAGGGACCAACGGATTGCCCTACGATTTCTTGGACCTGTATGGCAAGCTTACCTTCAATGCACCGGGTGGCAGCAAGTTCAATATCTTTGGGTTCAATTTCAGTGATAATGTTCGATTGCCAGGCGGCGCATCCTACAATTGGGATTCTTATGGGGCGGGTGCCAAGTTCATCCTACTCCCACCTTCTTCATCTACTGTAATAGAAGGGCATTTCGATTATTCCAACTATGATATCAAACAAACCGACCAGGATGTGAATACCCGCGAAAGCAGCATTGGCGGTTTTCAGGGTGGGTTGGATTTTACTTATTATCCAGGTAAGGATATGTTGAAATATGGGTTTGAAATAGACGGCTACCAAACCGATTATACCTACTACAGTGTGAGCAACCGGCAATTGGACGAGAAAAGCTATCCGACTGATCTTTCTGCCTACGTTGTCTATAACAAAGTCATCAACCGCTTGATCCTTGACCCAAGCATGCGGTTGCAATACTATGCTTCCCTCAATGATTTTTCATTTGAGCCAAGGATGGGAGCCAAATTCCTGATCACTGATAAACTGCGCTTTAAAGCAGCAGGGGGCTTGTATTCTCAAAACCTGTTCAGTGCGCAAAGCGACCGGGATGTGGTGAACCTTTTTTATGGATTTTTGACGGCACCCGATGAACTGAAAACCAATGAAGGGGTCGATGCCACCAGTAAAATCGAAAAATCATGGGATGCCATCGCTGGGTTCGAAATAGACCTGAGCAAGCATATAACGCTTAACATAGAAGGCTATTACAAAGATTTTACCCAGCTCATCAATACCAACCCCTACAAATTGTTTGATGATGATCCATCCATCATGCAGGCACCCATCTACAAAAACGATTATATCCTGGAATCTGCCCGCGCTTATGGTATTGACTTTTTGCTCACCTATGACCTGAACCCATTCTATCTTTGGATCACCTATTCGTACTCTAAAGTTACCCATAACGATTCTATCCAAACGTATTCCCCCAATTGGGACCGTACCAATAACCTTAACATCCTGGCCACCTATCGTTTTGGCAAGAAACATGGTTGGGAGTTTTCCGCCCGCTTTGCCTATGGATCAGGTTTCCCGTTCACCCAAACGCAGGGATACTATGAAAACTATCCTTTCCAGGGCGGCATCAACACCAATTATACCAAGGCAAATGGCAACCTCGGCATCCAATACGGACCGCTGGATGGGGGCAGGCTATCTGACTACAACCGCTTGGATGTTTCTCTTAAGAGGACGATGATATTGAAAAAACACAATATCCTGAAAATTACTGCTGCCGTGACCAACGTCTATGACCGGGCCAACGTGTTTTATTTCGACCGGGTAAACTACGTGCGGGTGAACCAATTGCCTATCATGCCTAGCATTGCGGTGAACTATTCTTTTTAAGGCGTATTGATTATAGCGTAGTGCGTACAGCGTAAAGCAATGTGTATATAGTGGCCCATTGCAAGCTCTCAAACTCATTTCGCAATACTCAATACGCTATTCGCTATTCGCTATACGCAATACCCCCAACGCAATACACTTTCGTAAAAATTGTACATTTGTGGCTATGCTACGTATCATACCTATTCGAATTGCTTTCTTTGCGATATGCCTGGGTTGTCTTGGGCTGTTGCAAGCGTGCGGTACCGATCATTATAAGCCCTTGGAGTATAAATGGCGCATCCCATCAGATGAGGTGACCCTGGAGCTTAACGCAGATTCCACCTTTGTGCTCAGCGAGCGCAATACCCCCATCAAGGGTACCTGGAAACTGAGCGATGACAATAAATCCATCATCTTCAAAGAGCCAGGCAAGCATGAAAAAGCGCTCCAGATAAAGCTTATTTCCAAAACCAAGCTTACCCTGTCTGATAACGGGCTTGACCAAGAATACATCCGAGAATGACCACCGCAACGATAAAAATATATACCGACGGCGCATCTACGGGCAATCCCGGCCCGGGGGGATTTGGAGCCATCCTTAGCTATGCGGGCAAAACAAAAGAGCTATCGGCAGGCTTTCGGCTCACTACCAACAACCGTATGGAACTGCTGGCCGTGATAGAAGCCCTGCGTGCCATCAAAAACCCTGAGATACCGATCGAGATCTATTCCGACTCGCAATATGTGGTGAATGCCATAGACAAGGGATGGGTATTTGGCTGGGAGAAAAAAGGGTTCAAGGACAAGAAGAACAAAGATCTCTGGAAGGAATTCCTGAAACTCTATCCCAAGTTCAAGATAAAAATGAACTGGGTGCGCGGCCATAATGGTCACCCACAAAACGAACGGTGCGATGAACTTGCTACCACCGCGGCCATCCGCCCCGAATTTGTGGACGAAGGGTATGAGAAAGGATGGGGAGACTGAGGAGTGAGGTGGTGAATTGGTGAGTTGGTGAATTGGTGAGGTGGTGAGTGGGTGAGTTGGTGAATTACTGAGTGGGTGAGTTGGTGAAATTTGACAGTTCATATTTTTTGAGGGAATTATTCGTTGTAAGAAGTAATGCATACTGCAGCCTTATTATTCGTATCCCTATTGTATTTGTTTCATCCGGGGGGCAAAGAAGGATACGTGTGAAATAAATAAAATGGGCTATCATGGATATATCATGCCAATTCCTAGTCCTGATGATACGGATCGCACTTATTACCAGCCATGCCGGGCAGAGGTTTTCAAGGCAGAAAAGTTGGTGAGAAAATATTTGGACACCTGCTACAATCTAAATCCTGAAAGATATAATTATCAAACCTCTTTCCCTTTTCACGATTGCCTCTATTTCAAGAAGAACAGAAGGAGTTATTTTAGACAATATTTTGCCTTTATTGACAAAAGCACTCATCATAAGTACATCTATATGCTCTGTATTTCACCTAGAATGCTGAGATATTATCGATTAAAAAAAGAATGGCCTCATGACTTTAATGGAATGAACTTACAATTTCACATCTATGTTGACTTTGACACTGGACAAGTACAGTTGAAGAATGCTAGGGTCTGATAATTCTATTGTCTTTCAAATATTTATAAAGCGATCCGATGCAATACTCCATCCCCAAATCCCTCGAAATACTGGAACGGACACCTGCTGTTCTGAAAACATTGCTTTCTGGCATGTCTGATGATTGGACAACCCAGAATGAAGGCGAAAACACATGGAGCCCATACGATGTGGTCGGTCACTTGATCCATGGCGAAACCACGGACTGGATGCAAAGAATGGCTTTGATCTTGGATGAAAACAGTGACCATGTTTTTAAACCGTTCGATCGGTTTGCCCAGTTTGAAGAAAGCAAGGGGAAAAGCCTAGGCCAACTGTTGGATGAATTTGATGCTATCCGAACCCAAAACCTCGCAACACTTAGATCTCTGAACTTACATGAATCCCAAATGGATCTCATAGGCATCCATCCCACTTTTGGACAGGTAACACTCAGGCAATTGCTGGCCACTTGGGTCGCCCATGATCTGGACCATATCATGCAGATTGTCCGTGTGATGGCCAAACAATACAAAGAAGAAGTTGGGCCATGGGTGGAGTTTTTGAGGATCATGAAAAGTTAGAGAGTTAAGCAGATCATGATTTTTTCAAGGACCGCCAAAGCGGTCTAACATCGAATCCTTTTAATCCCCTACAGCTTATTGAACTTGAAATGCCAGGTATTTGATTTTGAGGTGGCAATGCCTGTATAGTGTCCGGGTTTTAAGTGGCTGAAATCAAAATCTTTCAGCTTGGAGGTATCCATTTTTTCCAGGCTGATCACTGTTTTCCCTTCCATGTCATATACTGTAAGGTTTACGGTCGCGCTATCGGGTATTTTTATGGTGGCCCTGGCAGTTACTGGGTTGGGGAATACGGCAATATCCTGACTAATGATACGAAAATTTGGGCCTGGCAGATTGGCGTATGGCTGGCCATGCTTTATGGGCGCACCACTGTTTGTGATATTTCCTTCAGTGCCCCCTTGGGAAATCAGTTGATCACCAACGGTACAGTTTTGGGATTTCCGGCCAGTTTTTTTTGGATATAATTGAATGCGGCTAGCGAAGTTTTAAAATCTAGGCTTTGTATAGTCGTATCATTTCCATTTATCAAATATGATGTGAAATGATCTCGGCCATAATACATATTCAGTGGATAAGGGTTTTCTGTTGGTGGGGTTAAATAAGGCCAAAAAGTTTCCTTTGTACACATGAAGATTCCTTGATCCCCTAAATTACAACCACCAGGCACATCTGATATGTCACCATTTCGCCAGGAACTAGCTTCGTTAATGATTTCGACGGTGCCGCACTGGATATTGCCCTTTAATACTTTGGATACTTTCACAATGTCTGAGAAATATAGCCAACTGCTATCAGGAGGCGTAAATCCGGTTTCGGAAATGACGGTACCCTCAAAAATAAAATCCGACTCTTTAATACATGAATCCAGAGAAATTTCTGCCAACTGGCCACTTACAGAAAAGTTATGTCCTAAAAGTGTAAAGGACAATATAACAAGTGATTTGGTGAAGTTCATAAGTCATTAATGTTTTGGTTGGGAATGCATAGCCTACATTTTAGTGGTTTATATGCAAGAAAGGAATTATTATTGAAACACAACGGATAAGGGATCATTTTATTTTGCACGTCAATGAAGTGAACCGTTCAATCCATATTCTGACTTTGGCAATGCCTTAAACATTTCCCCAGAATAAGTAGGCCATATCCCAGCTTTATATGTGTAATATTGTGTCACCATGTTTTTCAAGCTATTTCCTCTACCCATCTTGGCAACGTGCCTGCTTATTTCATGCAATGGCAAACCGCCACCACAACAAAATCATCCTAGCCCAACAATAAACCCGGCATCCCCTTCCGTAAAAGCGGACAGTATGAAAAAGGAACGTCCCACGCCTCGAAAAAAAACTGCCAATTTTTTCGATTACGAGAATTTCTTTGTCCCCAAGGTCATTCCCTCGAAATACTTAAAATTCAGGCCATTGTCGCTACCAGATCCATTGGATGAAGATAAAACCTTGAGGGCCTTGATTCCGGGGAGATATTATTTTTCTCATGAAGACGATACATTAAGGCTCATAGCTTGGAAATGCAAAACCAAAAGCACCAAAAAAGGGGTTTGGGACCTCACTGATTCCAGTGCTTTTCCCGTACCTGACACTGCTTTCAACCAAACAAAAGTAAGCCAACTTAGCTATATGAAATCTGAAAACGGCACGAGGTATGCGGTCCTGGTTTTTGGCACCTGCAATCAAAATGAAATATATCCCGAGGGTCGGTTCTCATGTGCGTATATGGGAATCGCTATATTTCAGCAAAACGGAAAATCATGGGATCTCCAATATTTCGATCCTTTTACAGGATGCGTTGGGCAATTTGCACATGTACCCGAACTCCATCCCATAAAAATTTCGACCAATACTTTTTTGTACTATTATATGCAACCCACCAGCGGTTTTGGCACATACGAGGCTAATTTGGAAGTAGGGGGCATTATCCATAACAAATTGGTGAACCTTGCCACCCAAGAAGAAACGGAAAACAACTTTGGCAATTACGACTCCACCATATCTTGGACCTCAAAGATTGAAATAGACTCACTGGATAAAAGCGAATGTCCCGATCTCAGTATAATAACTGAAGGAAAAGTATTGTCCCCTAAAAAACTGGATACAGGCAATTATACTTTGCCCTATCTGCCAAAAGAGTTGTTAAAAACATTCCACCATTCAAAAAAGCCATCGCTGGATTTCAAATACAAGACACAATATCATTTCCAGAACAATGAATATAAGAGGATAAAACAGGGAGTGGTGGAGGTGGGATAGATTTGCTACACCTTGCTAAGTTTTGAATCGTAGGGTGCATGAGATTTTTTAGTCAGCGCCATTTTCATTTTTTCAATCTCATACTTGATTTGGATCTGCATCCATGTTTCGGCATCAATATCAAATATTTTCTCCAATTGTATGGCTATCATCACGGTTATGTTTCTTTTGCCGCTCAACAACAGGCTGATTTCGGATTTGGAGAGACCAAGGGCACTGGCTAGGTCAACTTGTTTCATGCCTCTGGCACTCATTTCATCTTTGATATATTCCCCCGGAACAAAAAGATCGCCTGGTATTGTGCTATTTGCTTCTTTTCCTAATGATTCATTCATAATGCTTGGATATTTCATTTACCATGATTATCTGAAGTTTCTTTTCACTTATCGGCACAAATATCAATCTATATTGATCGTTTAACCTTATAGAGCATTGCCCTTTTCTATCCCCTTTTAGATTTTCAAAATTAAGTCCCTTGAATTGGGACAAACTATCCAGTTTTGGTATGGCGATCAGGAGTTGTACCTTCTTTTTATATTGTTTGAGAATATCATGCGGGTATTTTTGCTTTCCCTTCAAGTTCTGCAAAGGAGTTTCATAAAGCTCCATTAATTCTGATGTAGCAAAATATACTTTCATGATACAAACACGAAGCTAAAACAAAAAGTTTACAAAATTGCAAACTTTTTCTCCCTCCCTCCCATTACCTAACAAATATCATGTTTCTTTCAAACCTTATTCGGAACTTTGCCAGGGAATTAAACATTAGTCGGTTATGAAAACAGAACAAATATATACGGGATGCCTGGCTCAGGGCGCATATTATATAGTATCGGGCAACGAGGCGGCCATTATAGACCCACTTCGCGAAACCAAACCCTACCTACAACGTGCCGAGCGCGACGGCGTAACCATCAAATATATTTTCGAAACACA
>Ga0206962_1159_pt1 | contig 21074 bp, 18 predicted proteins | sample Alteio_BWOrgHeat_27_FD_153241 | JGI IMG/M metagenome (GOLD analysis project Ga0206962, IMG submission 153241) | Enriched cells from forest soil in Barre Woods Harvard Forest LTER site, Petersham, Massachusetts, United States -... | ecosystem: Environmental > Terrestrial > Soil > Temperate forest >...
CAAAATTTGATCAATCCAAGAAACTTGGCCGCGCGCCATTAAGGACTTAACGCGGTGCGAATCTAAACGGTAGAGCATAGCGTCCCACCGTTTTTTCTCACAATGCCCCCATTTTTCACGGTTGTCCAAGACTTAGATCAAAACATTTGATAGCTCCAAGGCATCAATCGGGTATCGTCAGGAACACATCGGACTTCAGAGCAATGAACGAGAAAGAAAAGAAACGACCCATCCCGATTGAACTCCGCCGGGACGAAGCCAGAGGCGGAGACGCCGATCTCGTAAGTGCCGTCCCGGACCGTGGGGAAAGAGTAGTTGCCATTGCTGTCGGTGATGGCGGTTTGAAATTGACCGTTGCTGGGCATGATCGGCGGCATCAGCCGAATGGCTGCCCCTTCGACGGGAGCGCCTGTGTCTGCGCGCACAACGCGTCCTGTAATCTGAGACGCAGGCTCAGACACCTGAGCCGGGACATTGAAGGCGAACGCAATCGCGAACAGCAGAAGGGAAGCCCGACGCAGGTCCAAATCCATAGAACCCCTCAGCGAAGTTGGCGCAGCTCACTCGAGAAGTTTTGACCGAGATCATCCTGTTAGACGCTCTAACATTGTTATTTGCCTTCGAGGTGTATGAAAAACGGGGCGGGCTCAACCGGTCGATGCAACACCATCTGAAATGTTGATTCAGTCGTCAGATCTATTCGTACCGAATCGCCTTGACAGGATCGAGAGCTGCCGCCCTACGCGCTGGGATCCAGCAGGCCAGCAGTCCGACGATCGCCAATAATGAGGCGACGATCATGAAGACGACAGGGTCTGACGGAGAGACGCCGATCGGCAGACTGGCCATAAGACGCGCCGCGGGCCACGCTGCGGCCAGCCCAAGCGCGAGACCTGCGACGATTTGCCACAGACCGCGCCTCATCACCAGCGCAACGATGTTGTGCGTGTTGGCTCCCAGCGCCATGCGTACACCAATCTCCTGCGTGCGGCTGTTCGTCGCCTGGGCAAGGACGGCGTAGATGCCCACCGCGGCCATCAGCAACGCGATCAGCGCGAATCCTGAGAAGAGCTTGCTGAATAGGTGTAGAAACCACTCCTGATGCTGAATCGCCTGGGGCAGCGTGTACACATCGCGCAGCGGCAGATCCTGATCGAGGTTCTGCACGGCGGCGCGCACTGCCGCGATTGGATTGTCGCTGGACCGGATCAGCAGAGCCATACCGTTCCAGCCTTCCTGGCGGAGAGGAATGAACATCAGCGGATTCGGCGATTTCTCATTCAGCTCCTGAACGATGTTCGCCGAAATCCCGACGACCGTGATCCACTCGCCCGGTTTGTTCTTCTCATCGTATAAACGGAATCGCTTCCCGATCGCAGACTGGCCCGGCCAGAAGTGCTCTGCACATTCTCGCGTGAGAACTGCGGCCTTGTGGTTCGCTGTGCCGTCGGTTTCGTTGAAGTCCCGGCCAAGGAGAATCGGGAGATTGATCGCATCGAAATAGCCAGGAGTCTGAACAACAAAAGAAACCGAAGGCCGATGGGCTGCGTCGTTGATTGTCGAGTGTTCTATCTCGATATCGCGGTCAGCCGCTCCCAGCCCAGGCAGGTTCGACGTAAGAGCCACGTGCGTCACGCCGGGAAGAGCCTTGAGGCGCGGCAGCAGCTGATCATAGAATCGCTGGCGCGCATCGGCGTCTTTGTAGTGCTCATCGGGAAAGTCGATCCGCGCGGTCGCGATCTGCTCCGCCGGCACCGCTTGATTTGCCCCGAGACTCTGGAACAGGCTGTGCACGAACACTCCGGCCCCGGTGAGAAGCACCACGGTGAGTGCGAACTGGAAGATCACCAGTAAGCCCGACAGTTTCCCGCCGCGATGTTTGCCCGCGCTCCGTGCGCCGTCCTTTAGAACCTCGTTCACATCTACACGCGAGAAGCGCAGTGCCGGCGCCGTCCCGAAGAGCAGGCCGCTGAAAATGCAGAGAGCGGCAAAGTAGCCGAACACCGTGTAGTTCATCGTGAACTCGATCCAGTAAGGCTTGCCGACATCCTGCGTGGAGAGATCGAACCAATGAACTCCCAACCACGCCAGCGCCAATCCGAGCACGCCGCCAAGTGTGCTGAGCAGCACGCTTTCAATCAGCAGCTGGCGGACGACGCGCCACCGCGAGGCCCCCAACGCCGCGCGGATCGACATCTCGCGCTGACGCAACAAGGCGCGGCTCAGCATCATATTCGCGACATTCGCGCAGGCTATCAGCAGCACGAATCCTACGGCGGCCATCATGAGCAGGAAAATCAGCCGGATGCCTCCGCCGTTATAGTGCTCGTGGAACGTGTCGACTGTGATGCCGATGTCTTTGTCCTCCGGATACTGCGCGGCAAGACGGCGTGCGATCCCGTTCATATCCGCGTTTGCCTGGCTGATGCCCATATCCGGCTTGAGCATTCCAAAGAGCGCCAGTGGGCGGTTCGTGCGCTTCTCCAGCTCTGCGGTGGGAACCAGGGGAATCCACATATCGATATTGGTAGGGAATTTGAAACCCTTCGGCATGACCCCGACAATGGTCGCTGGCTTCTCATTGATGCGCACTTGGCGGCCCAGCACGCTCGGTGAGCTGCCATAACGGTCTTTCCAGATGCCATAGCCGATCACCGCTACGGGTGCCGCGCCCGGTTTGTCATCGGCGGGAAGGAACCCACGCCCAAGAACCGGCTGCATATGCAGCATCTCGAAGATCCCCGCGGACGCGTGCTCCATCCGGTAAGCTTGCGGAGGAATGCCGGTTTCACTCAATATCCCCTCTTCATCGCTGGCCGCTTCCAGCGCCGCTAGGGAACGGTTCTGAGTACGGTACTCGCGGAAGTCTGGGTAAGACACACGCCGCGCGTTGTTGTCTTTCTGTTTGAGGTCGCGGTTGAGCAAGGCGACCAGTTGCGCGCCGCCCGGCACAGGCACCGGCTTGAACAGAACTGCGTTGATCAGCGTAAAGACCATCGTGTTGAGGCCGATCCCCAGCGCCAGAGTCGCCACCACGGCGGCAGAGAACAGGCGATGAGAAAGGATCATGCGCAGCGCAAAGCGCAGGTCGTGTGCCATATTGCCCGATACGGACGAAAGGTGCAGTTTGTTCCCGTCATAATGGCAGTTGCGACCAGTGGGCTTGGTCAGCAAGAAGCAGAACAAATCCTGATAGCTCGAACCCCTGGAATTGCTACCCATCGCCAAGATCAGTCCTGAGAAACGCGCTTGGTCAGTTGACGACCACGGGCGAGAAGCCTTTGCACTTCTGCACAAACAAGATATACCCTCGTTGTGTCGAAGCAGCAGGGGTGGGAGAATGACCATGAGTGAAACACGGTTGGAGTTGCCGCAAGGAACGCTGGATCTGTTGATTCTGAAAGCCGTGGCGCTGGAACCCCTTCACGGCTGGGCGATCTCTGAGCGCTTGCAGCAGATTTCAAGGAGCGCTCTTCAAGTGCAACAGGGCTCACTGTATCCGGCTTTGCATAGGCTTGAGCGTCGTGGATGGGTAAAAGCAAAGTGGACGATCAGTGAGAACAATCAGGTCTGTGAGGATAACGGAAAAAGAACTGGAGCATATCGCGAGAACTGTTCGAACGGCACTTTGTTCGGAAGGCTTAGTCGCGCTTTCAGGCGAAGTTATCGTAAAACTCCGTTTTAAAAGGAGCTGCCAATTGACTTGGGGTTGCTGGCAGGATTGCTTCCGAGTGTCCGATGACGCATTCCCAGGTATGTACGCCTGAATTGGCATCATGGTGACAAACAGAGCATCGTATTTTTAGATAATAAAGCGACATTCTAGGCAAGGCCGCCAAAGCGTCGAACGACTATCCTTGGCTAACAAGACGCAGGCAAGCGCAGGCTCGTGTCTGCGAGCAATTCGCAGCTTTGATACCGCTTTTGTGGATTAATGGAGGCGCGTATTCGTGTGGGAGTTGTTGTACGCCCGTAACGGTAAAGTACGCCTCGCCGTTGCCAGGTGTTCCTAATATTTCTAGGCCATGGCGAAGAAGACCAAAAGCCGGTATGAGTTACGGGAAAAACTTGGCGAAGGCGGCATGGGTGTCGTATGGCGCGCTTTCGACACAGTCCTCAATACAGATGTCGCCCTCAAAATGTTGCTGGATGCGAATGATGCAACAGCGCTCAAACTCTTCTATGAGGAGTGCCATAAGCAATCTGCTTTAGCACACCCGAACATAGTAGAGATTCGGGATGTTGGTATTTTCGATGAGGACGATCGGCGTCAACCATATCTGGTAATGCCGTTGCTTCGTGGCAATACGCTTGCCGCTATCATTCGGTCGTCACCGCAGCCCCTTTCAACCGAACGCTGCGTCGACATCATCTCTCAAGCATGCCGCGGCTTGCAGGCCGCGCATGATTTCGGTCTTTTGCACCGTGACATCAAACCCAGCAACCTTTTTATCCTTGAAGATGATTCAGTAAAAATTATCGATTTCGGTGTGGCTCACCGGCTGGATGTAAGTCGCACCAAAAGCCGCAAAGGCACGCTGCTCTATATGTCGCCAGAGCAACTCTCGATGAAACCACTCACTCGAGCCTCGGATGTATTCTCTCTGGCTGTGGTCTGCTATGAGGTAATCACCCGAAGGCAACCCTTTCTTGCCGCTTCCGAAGATGCGGTGATTGAGGCGATTCGTCACCTGAATCCGCCCCCAGCTTCATCAATCAATCCAAACGTTAGCGTGTCACTCAGCCAGGTACTCTGCAAGGCGATGGCCAAGGATCCGAGGCACCGCTTCGCGAGCGTCAAAGAGTTCGGCGATTACCTGCGCCGTGCGCACTACGACGACTCACTTGCAGTTTTTGATCCGAGTAAGTTTGCGCCGAGACTAGATAAAGCTGCTGAGTCATATCAACAAGGAAATCTTGAGTTTGCACAAGAACTAATCAACGAACTCGAATCGGAAGGCTATCTTACGCAAGAGCTGGAGTCGCTGGCTGCGAATGTCAAAGCTGCAATCAAGAAGAAAACGATTGACCATCTGCTCGACAGTGCGCGTGCGCGCATCCAGGATGGTGAGTATCGACTGGCACTGCAGCGGGTGAACGAAGCATTACAACTGGAGCCTCGCCTGGAAGACGCTCTCGTGTTGCAGCATGATATCGAAGCGCGGCGCGCTGAGGCGGATATTGTGGATTGGCTGCGGGTAGGTCAACAGCATCTTGATAAATTCTCCTTTTCTCATGCGCGTCAAGCTGCCCAGCACATCCTTGAGATGAGGCCCGGAGAAGAGCGCGCGCTGCAGTTTCTGTCACAGGTGGAGCGTAGAGAGTCGGAGGTACGGCGGATCCGCGAGCACAAACGTGAGGCATATGCTGCTGCGGTCGATGCCGAGAAACGGAATGACATTACCGAGGCGCTCGCCAAGATGAAGGAGCTGCTCGATCTTGAGCGTCAGGCGCCCGATATGAAGGAACCGGGACAGCTTGCCACCTACCAAAGTCTCTATAACAGACTGCACTCCGAGCACGAATCTATTGCTGCGAGCTACGCCGAGGCCAAGCAGTCGTTAGAACGTGGTGACTATGCTGCGGCTACTCAGCTCTGCGACAAGTTTCTGGAAAAATTTCCGCAACATACGCTTTTCAAAGCGCTGAAGTTTGATACCGAGCAACGCTGGCGTCGGGCAATTTCGCTTCGCCTTATTCAAGTGGAGGGGGCCATTGAGAACGAGCCAGATCTTGACCAGTGCGTGCGGATGTTGGAGGAGGTGGCGCGCGAGAATCCGGAAGTACCTGAATTCAATCGCCTACTTCAGGGCACTCGGGAAAAGCGCGATCTGGTAAATGGCATCGTGAGCCGAGCACACGACCTAGAGGCACGCGAACTCTATGGCGAAGCACTAGTGCAGTGGGAAACGCTGCAGATCATCTATCCGATGTTCCCGGGGCTCAGCTTTGAAATTGAAAATGTGCGATTGCGGCGGCAGCTAGGGGAGCGGATGGCCCGCAAGAACCACTGGATCACGGAGATCAATCAGGCATTGGAGGGAGGTGACTTCGAGGAAGGACTGCGCCTCCTCTCGCCCGCCACTGAGGAATTTCCCGATGATGGAGAATTCGCCGAGATCAAGGTCTACATTCGCCAACATCAGGAATTGGCGGAGCAGGCAGAGAAACTGATTCGTGAAGGTCGCCGTTGCCTGGATGAAGGCCAGCTTGCGCGCGGTCTCGAAAAACTGCGGGGCGCTTACGAGACCGGCTCAAAAGTAAAACGAGCCAAGCCGGAACTGGTTGAAGGGTTGTTGCGCGCTGCTCGTGCGAGCCAAAGTGATCCGCCTCAGGCCCGTGCCTATCTACAGGAGATATTGAGCCTCGATCCAGGCAACCATGCGGCTGCTGGCCTGCTGCGCTTTCTTGATGATCAGACGGAGTATCTGCTGGTAGATGAAGCCCTTTCACAAGCCCGACAGTTGCGAACTAATAACGATCTTACCGGAGCCATCGCCCTTCTGGAGCGGGCATTCGCTGAATATCCACGTAATGCTCGTCTACGACAGATGCTGAATGAGATGGATGCGAGCCGCATCGAACTGCGTACCCGAGATCTTGAAGTTGTGCGCCGGAAAAGGCTGGAAGCAGACAGCCTGGTTAGCCTGCCATCTCTCAATGAGCACCTTGCGCTGGTCGAACAGATAACAGATCGCTACAAGGACGACGAGGAGTTTCAGAACGAAACGCGCATGTTACGCGCCCGTCTGCACACGATCGCGGCTACGGCGGCGCCGCAACAACAAGCTCCTAAGCCCGAAACGAAGAATGGCAGAAATGGGCCAACCTCAGTCGAGTGGAAGAAGACAAACGAGACTAAGAAGCTGTTACGAGCAATCATCATCAGCGTAGCAGTGCTCTTCGTTATCATCGCGGTTGTATTGCTATGGCGGAAAGCGTCTGCACCTGCTCGGGTTGCCTCGGCTATTACAGCTGGGTCTGCGCTTACAAAGCTCACGATTCGTTCGACTCCAGCCGGCGCGCACATTTTTCGTAATGGACAGGAGATTGGCATAGCTTCGTCGACGCTCGATGTCGAACTGCCAGTCGGACAAACCCTGCTTGAAGCAAAACTGGACGGCTATGAACCGCAATCGAAACCAATCGATACTTCTGTTGCCGGTCATCCTGCAGAGCTAGATTTTGCGCTGGCACCTGTGAGTCAGCAATTATGTGTTGTTGGCGATGGGACTTTGAGCCTCGATGGAGGCGCAGCGATGCCACTTTCCATGGGTACATTTTCGAGCGAACTTCCTGCGGGGAGCCACGAGATCCATTGGATTGGCAAAGCCGGATACGATGCGACGTTTCATGTGGAAGTCCAGGATGGCAAGCCAGCTACAGTCGCTGATCCGACCGGTGCTGGCGGTGGACCTGGGGCGGCGCTTCTGGTGAGTATCGCCTCACAACAGGCTCACATGTACACGACATCCGCGATGCAGATTTTTGTCGATGGATCTGCCTTGGGTATAGCTAACAGGAGTGGAATCGAAACCGCGCTTCCCATCGGTTTGCACACGATCGTTGCGGGAAAGGAACCGCACGTTCTGACGGGCAAGGTGGAGAGCGGCACAGATCGTTTGCTGCTGATCGCCTTTGAAAATGCGCCGCGTCTCGGCACACTCACCGTCCTGACAGATGTTGATGGTGCTAACTTTCAGCTGCTACATGGCAAAACCGTAGTGCGCCAGGGTAAGAGCGCAGCAGGCAGGCTAGATATGGCTGATCTGCCCGTCGGCGATTACACCTTGCAGGCATTAGGTCAGCCTTCCGGCACTCCCGTTGTTCGGCCAGTGGCCATCAAGCAGGGTCAGAACTTCACGGTAACGCTCCAGATCAGTAAAGCTCCAGTACTGTTGCCACTGCGGGTCAGAACGCTGCCCGGCGCCAACATCCTGATCGATGGCAATTCTGCCGGGACAACTGGAGCGGACGGTTCGTTGCTACTTTCAACACTTTCTCCTGGCCCGCATCACATCGAGGCTCGCCGCAGCGGAAAAAGTTCCTCTCTCGATGTCAACCTCACCGAGGGACAGGGGAATCCTTATGTGGCCGATCTCAAGCTTGACAAGGGGACGGGCGCCGTAACAGTGCAACTCGATCCAGCGAACAGCACGATGAGTGTGTCTAATGTGAGTGGAGAGCATTTGCCAGTGTCCGGGACATATTTTAATCTGCCAGAAGGCAGGTATCAGTTCACTGCGCATGCTAACGGTTATGTCGATCGTAGTGACACCGTAGACGTCACGGCCGGCGGATCAGCTGTGGTCAATCTCAAACTCTCTCCTTTAACTGTTGCTACTGAGACTCCGGCGATCACTGGCTGGGAGCCGAGCGACTGGACAGCCGATGCAAAACTCCACATTCTTACGCATCGCACCACAGATATGGGGCTCTACGCTGCACAACCTAGCGATGGTAGGTATATCTTTGCTGGAATATTCGGCCACGGATTCTTATTTGGCAAGCCTAAAGTGGAGTGGGTTGCAAACTATCATGATCCCAATAACTACCTGCTTTTTTCGCTTGAGCGAGATGGATTAGAGCTATTCACAGTTAGCTCCGGCAAGAAAATAGCAAATGGAAACAGGATAGGGTTTCCGCAGCTGTCAAAATACCAAATCATGTTCCAGATTTTTCCTGGACATATCGTCACGTCGCTTGGTGATGGGCATGGATGGAAACAGCTCAGCGATTGGAGTGGATTCCCGGCGAAGATGGACGCAGGAAAGTTCGGTTTTAAGGGTCCGGTAACGCTCACTAGCTTCAGCTACAACCGGTAAGGGGAGCGAAAGGATGGAGGGGTTGTGTCAGCCATAGCACTAAAAATACTGGTCAACGGGGAAGACCTCGAATCGGATTTAATCGGCCGCAAGGGCACTGTCAATCGGGTCGAGGTGATTAAAGAGCTTAACAGGCATTCATTATGTGAGATAGAACTTACTCAGACCGCGGGCAGCCGACCGCCAATCGATCAATGGATCGGACGTTCGCTCTCCGTTCAATCGACGGCGTCAGGTACTAAGCTCTTTCTCGGTTTTGTTCTTGATGTAAATCTCACATATCAAACGTCGGGCAGCTTCTCTGCAGTTATCAAGGCTGTGAGCGCAAGTTACAAACTCGATCTCGCACCTCGTTACAGATATTATGGGCCGCTTATGGTCTCTGATGTTGCGCGGCAGATAGCGGGAGATGGGGGAATCAACATCTCAGTGAAAGGTGGTGGCGGCACCAAGGCTTCGTTGGACCTTGTGCAATGGGGGGAAACGGATTGGCACTTTCTATGGCGGCTATGTGACGATTTTGGAATCTACCTTGTGGCTACAGATGACGGCGTGCGCCTTGACACAGGATTTTCAGAAACTGGTCCCGACCTCGAGTGGCGTAGTGATCAAGATAATGGATTGATTGAGTTTTCGGTAGGAGGCTCACTTGGAGCAGTCTCTATAGACGGATGCCACTATGACTTCTCCACTTCAAAGAGCCAGACTTTTCAGCAGATATCGCAGGACCCTACGCTCAGTGGCGCTGTAGATACCTTCACGAGTGCAATCAAACAACAGGCAAAATCGGTCCTTACGGCTGGTTACAAATCATGGCATAACCGAGCGAAATCGACGGACGACTATCAGACATCGCTACGGCAGGAAGCAGAGTGGTCCATCGGTAGCCGCCTCGTATGCGGGGGGGTCAGCCGCTGCGAGGAGTTATCTCCGGGGCAGTCTGTCCAGGTAAAAGCCGTTCTCGGTGGCGAGGGTAAGTATAGTATTGTGCGCGTTGTGCATCTCTGGAACCCGGAGGGATATGCCAATCAATTTCATTGCAGCCCGTGGACAAAATACAGGTCTCATCCGCATCCTGCACGCCCCAATGTTGCCGGTGTCTACTCGGCGCGAGTTGTTAACATCGATGATCCCCAGCGCCAGGGCCAGGTGCAGGTTCAGTACTACTGGCAGGAGCAAGGGCAAACCACATGGATCCGCCACTTGACCCCTTATGCCGGTGCCGACCGTGGACTATTCTTCCGTCCGGAAGTCGGGGATGAAGTGTTGGTTGCATTTGAAGAAGGAGACCCGGAGAGGCCAGTGATCTTAGGTTCTGCATGGAACATGTCAGATGCGATTCCAAACGAGGACTTCTGGGGCGGAGAAACCCACAACAACGATGTCAAGCGAATTGTTACTAAAAGCGGCCATCGCGTTTCGTTCATTGACAAGCAAGGTGAGGAGTCCATTGGGATTGCGACTCCAGTACACGCAAAGCTGGTACTGCACGAAAAGGCCGCGGAGACTGGCCGTCCTGCGATTGTGATGAACGTCGATAACGGAGACCTGATCTTTAATGCACCGAATGGACGCATTCACTTCCACGCAAAGTATTGGTCGCGAGAAGTAGGCGAATAACAAGGAGAGAATATGGCAGTGTTCGATGGAAGCGTCAAGACGCCACGACGAGTCGCAGACCCTACGACTGACAAACTAATCAGTTCGGTTGCAAGTCTGGCACTGCCGGCTATCAATACACTGGCAGCGTTGCTATATCCCGGCACGGATGTTTCGGTGGTCCACGGCGATCAGCACTTGCAGGTGAACCAGAACCGTATGATGCGAGTCGGCTTGAACCATGATGTAGGCGTTGGGATGAACGAAATCTATCAAGTGGACATGAACAGAACCATGACTGTCCTGCAAAACTACACCAGAAGCGTGATGATGAATTCTACGATCACCGTTACTGGAAACTACGCAAAAAGCGTGCTTTCCAATTACACAAAAACGATTAGCGGTATCTCGACCAACACGATATTAAGCAACTACTTCAAGACAGTCCACGCAGATTACACAAAGAGTGTTCTCGGTAACTCCGGCAATACAATCAACGGCAGCTATACGAAAACTGTTGAATCAGATTACGTTAAACATGTTACGGGACCAGCCACGACTACGGTGATCGGCGATTACACCAAGACGCTGAAAGCGAACTACTCGAAGTCGATAACTGGCACATCCGCAATTAACGTCACGGGAACTTCTAACGAAAACTACACAGGCGACCACAGCCGCATGTACACGAGCAACCACAAAACATATATCGTGGGCAATGATAACCACACAACTCTTGGTTCAACGTTGTGGTCCAAGATAGGGCCGAAGTTATTTGGGCAAACGGGAGCTCATCAACAGCAGCATGATGACACTAGCCAGGACGATAGAGAGACCTGGTTCAAACATACGTGGAAAGAGGGCATCACAGTTGGAGAGCAGATTGAACTGATTGGATTAGGTCAGTGCTTTACTGCCAACAAAATTGAGTTTGCTGGAACAGCTATAGAAGGAATTGTTGCAAAGCTGGAACTTGGCAGCATAGCCAACGCCTACAAGGTGTCAGTCAATCACGGAATTGTAGTCAAGAACGAAGAAAAAGCAGCTCACGAGGAGCTTGTCGCAACCATCAAAGAGAAAATTGCCCCTCTCGACAGTTCTCTGAATGCGTTAAAGAGCGATACTGCGGCCATGCACGAGGAGATCGGCGCGCTTGCGGATCGTGGGGAACCGCTCAATCTTTTCCTCGGCGTATTGTTCGGCGGGAATCAGTTTGCTATGTAAGGGAAGCTTTGCGCTCAACGCGATCGATGGCGCCGAAGGAGGACGCAATGGCAGATGGCATAAGAGTTATCTCGCAGTCGCCCGGAGAAATCTTGGTGCTGTGCCCGCCCGACGGCTCGAACTCTTTGTTTCTGTATATTGGAGCGGCTGCGATTCTTATCGCCTTCTTTCTTCTTTACAAGCAACGCAGTTGGACGGCATGCTTGTTTGTCCTGCTGCCTGGGCTGTTCGCTCTGATACTAGGCGGCTACTCACTCACCTCGGTGACAACGATTAATGCCTCAACAGCGACAGGCAGGTTGACTGTGCGCAACACCGTGGCCGGCATTACCGTCAATGACACCGTGTATCGGCTGACGGAAGTGCAAGGGATCCGCGTTGGATTCATGCGTGGCGGCATGTACCTGTACGCTGACCTTGCAAACGGCGGTGCTCCGCAACTGTTGCCTACCTCTTACAGGCACGGATATCAGCAGGCTGCGGATGCTCTTAACTCTTTTCTTAATTCTCCAGGAGTAGGGATTCCGGAGGAAACTCCTTCCCAATAACTACGTTGTGTGGAGACAACCAATATGTCACCTGAGTCTGGTTTGGCCTCAAGTGGAAAATCGCTGCTTCCCTGGCGCAGGGCTGAGTCTCTTCAAGACGTCCTGGTGCTCTGGATTCCGTGCCGCTTTCAGGACATGCCTGATGGCCAGCGCGTCTGGCTCAGCCTCTTTCTAGAACGATGGTTTGCCGTGCTTACTTCTGAGCACGGACTTGAGGAAGAGTGTTTTATGCAGTTGGAGACTCTGCAGAGAAAAGAGAAGCTCTGCGGTGAGTTCTACGCCAATCTACTCAAAGAGCGGCCGCTCATGGGGCGCAACATTTCTTCAACGCAAGACCTGCCGAAGCGCACCACGACGGATGAGATCGAACTTCTTACAAAGGGCAAGGTTAAGTATGACTATCACGCCATGGGCACGTCCCGAACTTGCTGGTTTCGCGGCAGCGATACTGCGGCTTTGCGTGCCAGGTATTTAGGATTTGGGGGCATGACCATACTCCTGATGCCCCGGACCGAAGAGAATCAGGAAGATGTCAAACAGCTGCAGCAAATGATCTCCGGGCTAAAGCTTCCTGCATTTCTGCGCAAGGACGCCCGCCTGGTCGCCATGGTAGAAGGTCTGGACCCACAGAAACCCCTCGAACCCCCATCCTTCATTCGGAACCATCCAGCGATGGCGCATTTGAATGCCGTCATGGGTCTGCAGAAACGAGATCCACAAAAGCAACTGCAAAGAGTGATGTTCGGGCATAAGACCAAAGAGGTTTTCGGAAGCTCATTGAAGACAGATCCAGCGTATGCAGGCATTCCGTTCCTGTTGCCCAGGCTCTCAAGCACCACGATATTCCAGAGCACGGTCGAGGAGCGCGTATCCTGGTTTCAGCTTTTCGATGTTTACCTGCGAGAGAGCCCTGAGGATGATGGCATGCTGATTGCGGCAAAGCCAGAGCTTTTGTCAGGAATTGTGCAGGTGGTCTCCTCGCTGCGCAAAGATGATTATAGGTACTGGGAAGGATGACCAGAAAATTACATCAGCAACAGATTGGAGCCCGCGAAAAACATAACGAAGACCCGCGCCTCTACGCACCTTGCTTGACACTGGAGTACAGAGGCGCCAATGCCCTCGGCGAGTGCTATCTGTTGACAGCCCCTTTAGGCCTTCGGCCGGATTCGTATGATGGAGTACGCCGCTTTCTTATCAATTTTGTCTTGCATTTCGCGATGCATAAGGGCTGCGTACATGAGAGCTATGTAGCTTTGCACCAGACGAAATCGCGGGAAACTATTGAACTATTCGCAGATCATGCTCCTGCATGGCTGCCTGAAACCATATTAGGCGTATGGACTGATCTTCCGGCTCCGCGCATGATGACTTCCGAAACATTGATGGAGACGGATCCCAGGCTCCCGGCAGGTACGCGCATGTATACACTCTTTCGTGTGACCACGGGGGCCATTGCGTGCCAGGATGCAATGGCGACCATGGCGGGCACTGGCACCGGCATCCAGATCGTGAGTCAGGTAGAGACAGAGAAGCTGCTGAATAACATGAAGGAACTCTTCCTCGATTTCATCAAGGAGCGCATCTTTCGGATATTTCCGTGGTACGTTCCGCTGATGAGGATGAAGTCGCTGGAAGGACCACTCACGGCGATTACTGAGCAGGCACTCACCGGTATTACCTTATACATCCGCGAGAGTCCGGAAGACGGCGGTATCCTCATCCTTTCACGTGAGCCTCTTGAAGAAGTTCTTTTGCAGATAGGATGTCAGCGCATCGATTTAACAGAAGTGGTTTGGCAATGGAGGCTACCTGAATAAGTGTCAGGATCTTCATAAACTACATGCCATTGCCAGTGATTGCAGTTTAATCTCCAGATGCAAGACGGAAAGCCAATTCTTCAGGAAGTCCGACTGCCAGTATCTTGTCCTGAACGGTGCGAATGTCATAGTCGATGCGGTAGAACTCAACCACTCTCATGGTTGAGTCGTAGATGCAGTATGCAGCGCGAGCATCGCCATCGCGTGGCTGCCCTACCGCGCCGGGATTCAAAAGATATTTTCGATCCGGAAGAATTGCTATCTGGCTTGGAAAAACGTTCAGACGCAACACTTCAAAGTGCCGCCAATGCGGCTGTCCTATAAAACCTCCCTGAACGTGCGTGTGCCCAAAGAAGGTCAGCTGCTGCGCCGCATGCCTTAATCCTATTTCTGCTTCGTGTTCGTGAAACATATAACGGTCTTCATCATCGGGTGCGCCATGTACGAGGTCGAAGTCCTCTACCGGCACCGGGCCTCGATCGAGATTGAGCAGCCAGTCGACATGTTCATCAAGCAACTCCCTTCTGGTCCAGCGCGAAGAGCATTGTGCGGCTGAATTGAAAGAGGAAAAAGCAGATGCTCCGGAGCAGGCCTTGTCATGATTGCCGCGAATGGCCACGTCTACGTGGGCGCGGGCCCAGGCTGTCACTTCGTTCGGGTTCGGCCCATAGCCCACGATGTCGCCAAGACAAAGAATTGCCTGATGTTGCCGGACCGCAGCATCGCATAGAACAGCAGTCAAGGCCTCCCAATTGGCGTGAATATCACTCAATATCAGGAAACGCAAAGTTTCTCTCTTGTGATGTGTGGTCAGGGATCTCGGACACAAGTCTTCGCCGGCTGCTCCGCTGAGGCAGAAGCGGATGGCAATCCGCTGATAGGATCAGGGATGGCATCGGCAATGGATTCATGACGGCATCTTGTTGCATGCGATGCGCGGGATCCCAATTTGCGGCTTTGCCGGCCATGATGGCGCGCGTGATGAGAATGGCATCGACGATCGTCTGCGCCGGACGGTAGTTCTTCCAGAGACAAACGAATCCAGTCAACGGGTCAACGTTGATGTGCAAGATCGGGCGGACGAAGTAGCCCTCTAGTGGTAAAGAGGGATAGTAACGAGGGTAAACGTAGCGAAGCGCATGCTTTGTTTCGGTCCTGCAGTCGCTTTTTTTTCCAACCCATGCGGGCGATTCCTGCATGATGAAACGAAATTCATCATTCAAGCGAGTCATTTGAGTAAATATCGAGCGATTTGCGTCCGCCAGCGACTCAAGGAGCTGCCATTCTGTATCCATGCGGCAATTGCGTGGATTCATATGCCAGCCTCAGCCATTGAGCACAATTGTCGATACTCGAAGAATGTCGTTTGCTCTGACTCCTTGTTCTGGAAGAGGAACAGAGAAATCAAGCGAATGGCCATTCCAAACAACCTGGGGCTGCCCCTCACCCTTCAGATAATCCCCTCGCTCTCTCAGTTCGAACAGGATCTCATCGAGCGTGACGTCGAGTGTTTCCTGCTCGTCGATATCGACGTTGAATTTTTGTTCTGCCCGAACTGTGTCGAAGAGCATTTGGTATTTGGGCATTAGGAGTTCTCCTTTTACTTTGGAAGATTCTGCGCGAAATAAAAACGTATCAGACTAATTTTTTACTCTTCGCGCTCCTGCCCCGACGAATTCGCTCACATCTGTCGGCAATCCAGGAATAGTCCATCCACACCGGCTGCATTGACCATTGTAGTCATCCCAGCAGGAACGGCACTGGCTATGCCCGCAGTCGGCGCAAGGCCAATGCGCTACCTTCCCATCTGCGGTGCGAAGACAGAGAACGCACCGGCCACTGCCCGTCTGGGAACCGAAGCGCTCCTGCCACCAGGAGAATTCCAGAGGAAAGAGCGGGACTTGATTCGTTTCGCAGAGTCGGCATCGACCACGTTCAAACTCCCAGCAGTTCTCGCATGCAATCAGGTGGCAGCGTGGGCATGAAAAGGAAAGCAGCCTGCGCAATCGAGCGCGGCAGAGCTGGCACGTTGCTCCACGCAGGCCGATCTTAAGCGCAAGCGCCCCCGTCGGAAGTGCCGCCAGTAACGGTGCGACCCAGGAGACGCCCGGGTAAGTAACATTCGATCCCACTATTCCAAAGCCAAGACCCAGCAGGCTGGCACCACCTGCGACAAGAGGCGGAAGAAAAGCATGTTCTATCTCAAGCGCAAGTACGCGCATACCTCCAAGTACGATCAGACCGCAGAGAAGGCCACCGGCAAAGTCGCCGATCAGTCCCCATCGCGTGGAAATAATCTGAACTGCCACGGCTAGAATGCCAAGCATAGCAAGCAGAATGTTCGTACGCAGCTGTGTCACAAAACACTTCCCGTCAGCTCATTCCACATGCTGTCGCGGATAAGGATGTTACGGCTGCCGCAAAATGGACATGCACCCCTGCGGCGCACCCATGCAATGCGTCGGTTTGGAGAAAATTGCCGGTTGCAAGCGCCACATTCTGCGAGTGTGCAGATAGGAAACTGCGCTCCAGACACTTCGTCATGAAAGGGGCACTCCACACTGCGACTGTGTTGAATCGTTTGGCAAACAGGCGATTGATCGACATCCAGGTGTATGGAAAAAGACTCTTTTGTTCCTTTTGCAGCAGAAAGAGCGATTTCTACCTGAAGTCCACCAACAATAGAAGCCATGGTTGCCGTGCTGGTCCACCCATCGCGTTTCTCTTGCTCATCGGCCCAGCAAGCGTGCACATCTGATTCCCACATATTTAACAACGTCGCCCGCCGCTTGCTGGTAAGTAAACAAGCGAAACAGGCTGCACCATCGCCTGGAAACCATGACACGCGTCCCACACGAGTACTTATGCCTCCGAGACCAGCATCGCAGACGGGAATTCCGTATCGTGCGGCAAGAGCGGCCATCTCTGTACGGGCTAGATCAGTATCTACACAACTAAAAAGTACTTCAGCCTGCATAAAGCGGTCTGGTTCAACGTCTGCGATTTCCAACGGCGTTCCGCTCCATTGGGTCTGCGGAAACCAAGTTCTTAGTTGCTCAAGAGCATGTAAAATCTTACTTTGTCCGATAGTGGCTTCGCGCAACAGAAGAGACCGTGAGACGTTCTTTTCCTCGATCATATCGGCATCTGCAACAAACACCGATTCACAACCCAGAAGTCCAAGGTTCTTCACAACCTCAGAGCCAAGCGTGCCCAAACCTGCAACCAGAACATGGCGAAACACGAAGCACTCTCCAGCGCTACCTCTAGTAGATAAAGAGGTCTGAAGCGTCCTCAGTATACAAAAACGCGGAGATACTTGTGAGTTAGCGGATCTATCCATTCAAACCTAAATCGCCCTGATAAAAACATTCCAGCGAAATTGGACAAAAAAACGTAGGAATGGACACATCAGCTGCCCTCCAAATGAGGACAATTTACAACGGAATGTGAAGTGCGCTGTGCGTGGCGCGGAATGCCTTCCGGGTATTTCATCGGAGTGTTTTTGCCTGGAGTCCCTGCTTTCACATGAACATCTATCAAACGCTCTACTTCATGTCGCTTGTAGGAGGCACCGCCGGACTGCTGGCATGGGCAACGCAGGCGCTCCTCGCGTTGCTGATACCAGCAGGTTCCCCAGCGTGGCCATCAGCGGTCATGGCTGCCGCACTGCTTGGCGGCTTTATTGGCGGTTTTACCGTGGCCTTTGACGAGAAATGGGCGGGCAATCGTGTGCAGGGGCGCTGGGTTGCGATAGGCGCTTTAATTGGTTTTGCTGCGGGGATGCTTTCAGGTGCACTGCATCTGCCTTTACGCAATGCGCTGCCGAGTGCCCTGCCTTTGGGCACAGTCCTCGGCTGGATGGTGAGCGGGGCTCTGATCGGCGCTGGGTTGGGTGCGCGCTGGCTTTCAGTAAATCGCGCACGTCTAGCCCACGGAATGGCAGGCGGAATGTGCGGAGGCTTTCTTGGTGGAATGGTCTTCGGAACCCTCAGCCAGTGGCTGCCTGGCACGTCTCAAGCAGTGGCCTTCGTGCTCACCGGAGCTGGTATCAGTTTTGGAATTGCTTTCGCGCCGATTCTTCTCCGCGATGCAGTGTTGCGATTCGTGAATAGCGGCGACCCGCGAGCGTCCAGCAAATTAGGAAAGAATGAATGGGCTATTCAGGAGGGAGACAGTTACGTGCTCGGCAGCCAGACTGCCGACCTATCTAAGTCAACTTACGGCCGGGAAGTAGATATCTATCTTCCCGATGGATCGGTTGCTCCGCGTCACGCTCGTATATTCGGCCGGGATGGGAGATTTTATGTAACTCGCCATCCTGATGTCATGTCAGAAGCAGGGTTGCGCCGCTTCGTGCTCAAGGCTCAGAACCGCTCTATCACCTCTCCTTACGAGTTGCGTGATCAGACGCTGATCATACTCGGGCGCACTACTCTCATGTTTATCGCGAAGGAGAAAATGGGACAGGCAGGGCGATGAAGAACCCTTTGCGCACGATGGCAGTGATTGTCGCCATCACAGGATGGCAGCAGGGCCACTCGTTCGCGCAGTCCCCCGCCCTTGACTTTCTTACCAAGCCGGCGCTGATCGAGTGTGAGCCGGACGGCGGAGGGCTTTGCTTCCGAATAAGCTTCGGCTTCATTGATGAAAATGGAAAACCCGTGAATGTGCAGCTCCCTCCTGCTGATCAGTTGGCATCGCATGTAGAAGTGCAGCTAGACGGGCAGGCGGTGAAGCCATTCTATGCCGTAGCAACTGCGACAAGATCCAAAACGGCAAGACGACCCGAGACCACAATGTTGCTTTTTGATATCAGCGGCAGCATGCTGACCAACGATATTGGAGGGCAATCACGCTTTGAAGGTGCGAAAGGTGCTGCGGCGGAGTACTTGAAGAATTTTTCCGACGGCCAGGATCGTATAGCGATCGTTCCATTTGCCAGTCAGAATGTTGAGAAAACCATCGCTGCGGCACATTTTGTTAGTTCCCGGGCCGAGGCCCAGGCGGAACTGGATGCCCTGCCCCAACCGGAGCCTCGCAACAATACTGCGCTGTATTCGGCTGTGCGTACCGCGGTGGAGACACTTCAGCAGCAGCGTCAGCCTGATCGAGAGCAGCCGCGTCTGATTCTGTTGACAGATGGCACGAACGATGTTCGCCCGCAGGCTGGAGACGATCCAGGGCTGCTCGCAGGGGCAAGTGGCCTTACAACATCGGCGACCGCTGTACAGCAATCGAGGGTGGATGTTCTGCCCATAGGGCTTGGCAATCGACAATCCATCGATGAGGTAGCAATGACTCGTCTGGGAACACGGCCCCCTCTGATTACTTTTGATCTGAACACATTGCACAGAGCTTTTCAATCACAGCAACTTCCGCCAGACGAAAACCTCACGATTACGCTCCAGGCACCCGAAAGCCTTGACTCGCGCACGCTGCTTGCCGGCCGAGTCATCCGTTTTCGCGCCAAGGTCACCCTATCTGATGGATCTGTGTTGATGGAGAATCGTCAGGCGTTGTGGGTCGCGCCACCGGTTGCAACTCCTTCATTTGAGGGTGAAGCAACTGATGCGGAACAGCGCGCTTTCCTGGCAAATGCTTCTCTCGATCATGGCCCGATCATGCTTTTCCTGCGGCCATTCCTTGTCTTCACAGCGTTAGCAGCACTATTAGCTGTGTTGTGGTTCGGGCTCCCCCGGTTGCTGTGGCCCGAACGTTACGACCAGCGTGCAGCCCGGCCAGTGCGCCCGGATTACTGGCCGGGCGTGGATCCTTTGACCCGTCGCGACAGCAAGCCTGCACTTCGGCAGGCACCTCCCGGTTTTGAGACCGGGGAACGGGGCGCTCGTGCCGCAATACGTAACCCCGGTGAGCACACCATCGTTCGACCAGTGACAGGATTTGATCCTAATAAAACGCGCTTGAGTTAACGGAAGGAGTTCTATGCCGATCATCGAAGTAAAACGACAGGGTGTCCGGCCTGCAGTTCGTAAAGTTCCCACGAGCACCTGCGCAGTGACAATGCCCATGACATTAGAGCGGGTAGGACGAGAGACCCACTCAGAAAACGAAGATCCGGAGATGGTGGAGTCGCTTCAGCACGCGTTTGAGAAATTCAATCCACAGATGAAGTTCACGGGAACGGCTGGCACGGGGGAGACCGAGTTTCACGCAGAACTACTCTTTCGCAGCATCAAGGATTTTGATCCCTCCAACATCATGACTCGTCAGGAAGTTCGCGCCGAAGATGGTTCGGTGACCTATCTGCGCAACGACCTTGCTGATCTGAAAAACAACATCGACTTGATGTATCGACTTAAAGATCGCTGGAAACTGCCTGCGGTGCGTAGGGCATGGAGCAACCCAGAACAGCGCAGGCAGATCATTGCCGCTCTGGCGCAGTTGCGGGATGAACTCGACAAAGTTGTGGAGGGGGAAAAATAAATGGACACGCTCACAAAATCTACCAGCGAGATTCTTGGGAATGCGCCCGCGCGCGAAGTTTTGCTCGAGATTTTTGCCGACTTGCATCCTGGCCTGATCGATGAGAACCGCCCGATCACTTCTATTTTTTCACCCCAAAGCTGTCGTGCGCGTAACGCAACATCCAGAGCATCGTTGCTTCGTAGAAGCGCTCCTGGCGCAGGAAGTGCTCTGGAGTCACGAGCATTCCAAATTCCCAATTGACCGCATTATGACGGGCATCGTTCGCGTTCATGCGCTTGCTCCTCTGCCTAGCTGAAAGTTGAGACCTATGCGGCTGTTTTTCAAAGCAATACCCAGTCGCGGAGCCTCGTCAGGATCGTCGAGCAGCCATGTAATGGAATGGCTCTGATAGGCGCTTAAACATACGTCCACGGTCATTTGAATCAGTCGACGCCCTCGCTCGGACTGAAAAGCGGTATAGGTATCGAGCGAGACTGGGCCAACCTGGATCACGATGGAATCGGTGTCGACTTGACGATCGCCTGCCAAAAAGTCGCGCCCAAGGCGGCTGGCTCTCAATCCCAGGCCTGAACACTCAGGCGGCGCGAGCAGGCGATACGCGTCGCGGT
>Ga0206962_1161_pt1 | contig 20890 bp, 21 predicted proteins | sample Alteio_BWOrgHeat_27_FD_153241 | JGI IMG/M metagenome (GOLD analysis project Ga0206962, IMG submission 153241) | Enriched cells from forest soil in Barre Woods Harvard Forest LTER site, Petersham, Massachusetts, United States -... | ecosystem: Environmental > Terrestrial > Soil > Temperate forest >...
GAGGCACAACCCTTTGCCTTTCTGGATGTCACTTATTGCCATATTTTCAAGGAGGGTGCTTTTACCGACTCCAGTCTTTCCGATAGCGTACATGTGGTATAGACGGTCTTTGTCTTTGATATAGAACGGGATTGGGTTTCTATAATTTGTAACTCCTATAGGAGTACAAAATTGCTCTTCATGTTCATTCATACTCACCATGATACGGTAAGCAACAACTTGTGATAAGAACCAGATTGCCTTTTTGATAGGCAACCTGGTTCTTACGCGAATCCAATGAGCATGGGAAAATAGGGTGTGAAGAAAACCCTCCAACAACTATTTGATGAGTACATGTATGAATGTGAATTTGTACAAAGGCTGAAGCCGAACACACTTCAGGATTATAGGCAGGCTTTTTCTGTTTTAATGAGACTGCAACCATCAACTTCGATTGAGTCAATGACACCTAGCACAATTGCTTTATTCTTCAACCAATTACAGGAGCGAAACAGGAAAATTGGGAAAGGTCAAATTGTGACAGGCATTAAAAAATCAACCATTCTCACATATTGGAACAAGCTAAACGGTTTTTTCGCCTGGATGGTGCTGAGAGGATATTTACAATGCAATCCCCTATTAGGATTGAAGCGGCCACACGTCATTCATGATGCGCAAAAATTTCTTGACAAAGACCAGATTGAGAAAATCATTGCGGCAATATTGACAACGGCTTACAATCCCTTTCTACTTAAACGAAACATAGTTATTTTTTATCTCTTTTTGTTTTGCGGGCTCCGCCGAAATGAATTGCTATTGCTTCAACTTAGGGATATTGACCTTGATAAAAGAATGCTCACTGTTCGAGCCATTACGTCCAAAGTTGAACGGACCAGGCACATACCGCTCAACTCCCAGCTTGTTCTTCACTTGAAAGATTATATATCGGCGAGAAAGGGATATAAAACCCAATACCTTATTACATCCAGCACCCGTGATACAGGGTTGACACCTGATGGGCTGAAACACCTCGTTGCCGCACTTAAAGAAGCTTCCGGCATCCATTTTCATGTTCATCAACTCAGGCATACCTTTGCGGTTAACTTCCTTAATTACAGCGGAAATATTGCGAAATTACAACAACTTTTAGGTCATACAAATCCAGCGATGACCTTGCACTATACCATGTGCCTACCCCCACAGACCATGAGATCAGACGTTGAAAATATGAGCATTGAGGCTCTCATTTAATGCTAAAGCACAGACGAGGATTGAACTATTTTCATGTTTGTGATACTCTATAGCTGTCGCTACTTTATTAGTTTAATCAGTTTCCAATTTGGTTCTTTTCCCCCGCTTTTGGCTGTGGATAACCTCTGTGAGGTGGTCCACCTAAATATCCTTAAAAATGGATAAAATGGCAAAAAAGCCTTGACAAATAAGGGGCCCTTAGCTCATCTGGTAGAGCACTTCATTTGCAATGAAGGGGTCCGGACTAATTCTCAAAATTTCCTTATTTAGCAAGCTAAAATTTAATTTTTGACCAAAGTGGAACCACCTTTCGCAGAGAAGTGGTCTAAGAAAGGACGGAATTCGGAGACTGTCATTGTATGCAAATACAAAATTTGACAGGCAGGTTTTATGACTATTCGTTGCACATCCGGGGTTATTCGGAAGCAACTATCAAGCGGTACCGCAACGTCCTTGATTTTTATCAAAAATACGGGACCATGCAAGAAGTAGAGTTCATAACAAACTCAAACATGCGCGAACTTTTCTTTTTGGGCCGAGCGGAGAGAAAATGGAAGGCCACGACATACCTTGTTTATTATAATTCGCTAAAAGTCTTTTTCAAATGGTGCATTCAGGAAGGAATCATCCGGACAAACCCTATCGATGGAATAGATATCCCCAAACTTGAACGGCCGTTACCCAAAAACTTAACTAAGCAAAACGCTTTTTTGCTCTTAGAAATAATACAGAATTATCCTCATTATACCCAGTTCCTTCGCCACAGGAACTATGCAATTTTTAGCATGTTCATATTTGCTGGATTACGCAAACAGGAATTGCTAAACCTTAAAGTCACAGATGTTGATATAGCCAACTTAAGTATTATCATACGTAAAGGCAAAGGCAACAAGGATAGAATTGTGCCCATGGCTTTAACCTTAGTCCAGATACTGAATAGGTATCTTGAACAAAGGAACAAGCTACAGTGGACTTCCCCATTCTTCTTTGTCTCTTCCACCCATAATGCCGGGTTGACTTCCCAAGGGCTTAAATTAGTTACCGAGCAATTCAAAAAAGCCACTGGAATAGTATTTACTATTCACAAGCTTCGCCACACATTCGCCACTTTAATGATAGAAGGAGGATGCGACATATATAGCCTCAGTCGAATGATGGGACACTCTGATATTAAAACAACAACTATTTACCTATTTGCAAGTGCTGACCACCTGCGCTCTCAAATGACAAAGCACCCAATGAATGATTTGTAAGTAGAAGTCCACAACATTGCATTTTATATTTTCCCCACATCGTGTATAATCCTGATATACGGTTTTGGCAGTGGCAATTATCATTTCTAAAAAACGACCTCATGATCGCTTTTTCTTTTTGTCAAATTTCAGGTATCCCCACTTTGTATGGATTAATAGACAATCTGGTTCTACAGCTCAGCCGATAATTTTCGTAGTATGAATCTATGGATATTGATGGTCGACAAATCCACAATAAGCTAAGAAAGTACAGGAAGCTCTGTGGGCTTAAGCAAGAAACAGTACGAAAGAAACTCGGTTTAAGCTCACGGTGCACCCTGTCAAATTGGGAAAACGGAAAATCATTTCCATCAATCCCGCGCTTACTCGATTTAGCAAAACTCTACAAATGCAGACCTATAGACCTGTATCCCGACCTCGACCAGATACCAATGGATACATTTCCTTCATCTGAGGAAGAGTTGTAAACATCCCCAAAATGAAAAAACAGCAAAAAGACGACCGATACGATATATCGTTAAATATAAATATCGATAACGTCGAGAACATTATCAGTCTAAGATATCCCAACGGGATACACGATATTATGAACGACCAAATTCCATTTGAAGTGAATGAATTAGCCCGCTATATTGCAGAGAAGCTGGATGATATTACTGAACTGCAATTCCATGTCAGAAAGTGCCGCAAGCACTCACGCGAAGTGATCCTGGCAATATTCAATCACGTAATTGCAAGGCCACAAAGCGAAATTAACACCAACAAGAAGCGGTATTATAACTTTTGTATCGGCCTCTATGAACGAACCGGCAAACTACCTCGGGATTAGCTTGGGTGTGAGAAGGCTGGGAATGGCCATAGGCACCAGAGCAGAATTGATAGACTGGCAGATAAAAGGATTTGACGAAACATATTCCAGGAAGAAAGTGAAAAAGATATGGCGCGCCATTGAGCACATCATTGAAAGATATGATATACAAGTCATAGGAGTGAAATTGCCGCCCAAACATTTACGTAGAGAGGGATTAACGTATTGCCTGAAATATGTCACTGAAAAGGCATTGGAAAAAGATTGCACTCTCTACTTCTGTGACCTTGCGGATATTGAAGCGCACTTTCTTAAGATCAAGCCAAAGAAGAAAATAGAACTGGCTGAAGCCATATCAGACAAATATCCGGAACTGAAAAAGGAGTACTTCAAGCTAAAGAAATGCGAATATCACATGAAAGTGTTTGAAGCGGTAGGAGCACTGGAATTAGCGTTTAATGAGTCGTTGTAGTTCCAACAGCTCCAATTTTCTGCCGTAGAGCATATAGTTGGATATTGCCAGAAAATCATGCCATTGCCTTTTGCCTGCAATCTCCTTTGCATGTTCAAAATAATAGTCAAGGAGAGGCAGATAGAGTTCAGGAAGCATAGAAACATTCTCGTAGATATTGTCATTTCGCACATCTCCAGCTCTAAGGAATCCTAGAAGCATGGTTTCAAAAGCCGTGTCTGCCTTTCCATCCAATTCCTTTCGCTCAATATCATCAACCTTGTTTGCGTTCAGTTCCTGCTCCACTAATTCCAATTTCTTCACATCACTTTCTTTCAAAAGGAACAATATCCTCCTAATTGAAGATTGAAGCATCTGGATGAAGAAAATGACGGATTTCGGTTTTCCTGCGGTAGCATGAGCGATGAGCTTTGCTTCAGCATGCAAAGACCTCACACATGGCAATACGTGTGTTGGAAGAGGTACGGGAAAATCAGATAAAGCCCGGATTTCTGCCTGAGTAAAGGCAGAGCCGGGTTTTTCCGTGTTGATATGCATTAAAAGCCCTTGGAGACGCTTGGAAAGCTCTTCCAGGTACAGTTCATCATTACTTCTTTTCATGGCAAATGTGGGCCTAAGCCGTTAACCGATCTGTTGCCCTGTTTTATCACAATCCAAATCTTTTGTCTAGCGGATAGGCAATCTGGTTCTTATGCCCTTGGCCGCAAAAGTTTACACTGTTAGAGAATTCAATTCTTTAATAATTAAATACATAGCTATGAACACAACGTCTGACTCAAGAAGCGTTTACGAAATCGTTACCAGCAAGCTGATAGAACAACTTGAAAAAGGAGTGGTGCCCTGGCAGCAGCCTTGGACAAAGGCGGGCTTCCCGCAGAACCTTGTCACGGGCCGGCACTATCGGAACCTCAATTGGCTTCTACTCTCTATGCTCGGCTACGAGCGAAACCTGTTCCTGACTTTCAACCAGGCAGTGGAGATGGGGGCAAGGATAAAAAAGGGAGAAAAGTCCCATATCGTTATCTTTTGGAAGAAGCAAAAGCCAGAGGAAGAAGATACAGAAAACACCAAGCCGAAGTTCATCCTTCGGTATTACCTCCTGTTCAATATCTCCCAATGCGAGAACATTCCCGAAAAGTACCTGATAGCCATGCCGAATCCAGACCCAAGCCCCATCCACAAGTGTGCTGAACTGGTCCAATTCATGCCGAACCGCCCCGACATTGTCCACGAAAAGCACATGGCATATTACAGCGTGCCGGATGATGTCATTAACATGCCAAGAATGGAAACATTCAAGGACAATGAAAGCTATTATGCCATCCTTTTCCATGAACTGGTGCATAGCACCGGACACAGCTCACGGCTTAACCGCACGGAACTAAATGAGCATAGTGTGAAATCATACTCCATGGAGGAACTGACAGCTGAAATAGGTTCCTGCTTCTTGCTGTTCCTTGCAGGCATAAGTTCCGTCAATTTCCAGAATAGCGCGGCCTACATCAAGTCCTGGATCAAGAAGCTTCAGAACGACAGTAAGTATATCTTTCATGCCAGCTCACAAGCCCAGAAAGCGGTAGACTATATCCGTGGTACTGGATCAGAGCCTGCCGAATCAGTTGCCGAGGAAATTGAAACCATGGATGAACTTCCGTTTTAGGAAAAACAATTACTTTCATATATGCCAGAGCAAGCAAAAGGCAAGGATGTACAAGGTACGAATCTGCCAGCTAAACAGGTTGACCAGTCAGTGGTCAAGAAACTCCCTCCTAAAGGTGAAATCATTGAGATGAAACCGATAAAGGAAAACGCCCCGCTAACCGTTGAAGAAACCATCAGGCGGGTAAATGAACTTCAGGATAACATTGATTTGCGAGAACTCCTCAAACGGCACCTTGAAGCAGTATCTCTTCTCAAATTCGGAGAATATAATGAAAAGGATGTGATTGTACTCGTCTCGCATACCGGAGAGAAATACGAAATCAAGTCTTCAAGCCTGTGCCAGGAATCCGCGGAGCTCATCAAGCGCAGGATATCCGAGCACATTGAGCAGGTTGAGCAGCAGATAGTATTGTAACAGGAAGTACGGAACTGGATACGCCTAACGGTATTATCCAGGAATTACAAGCCCCAATCTAAATGATTAGGGGCTTTTGTACTACAATGTATTTATGAGGGCGTTACATCACGTATTGGCATAATGTGCATAGATCGTAATTTTGTGATTACCTAAATTAATTTTCGTCAGGATGCATTTTCGTCTTTTCTTCTGACAAGGCCTACGCATAATAAGGCATGTAATAGCCTGTCTGCAGTTGACTCTGAAAAATACTTCGCTGATACCATCCCGTGACATGTTAAGTTTCTTAAGTTCCAGCCTCTTGGGTCCGTGAAAAGTACCCTAAAATAATGCGTTAGGTCTGGCCCCAATTTATTGATTAATAGCTCGTCTCGTAGCAAATCATCAAACGTACGTAAATGATACCCTCCTCCACGTTGTGGTTTAAGGGCTGTACCCCCACACATTTCAAGCAAATTTCTCATAGCTTCTTCAATTTGCGGCACTGCGAAATGAATAAAAGTCATGTAATCGCTCAAAAAATACGCATCTACGGCTCTTGCTATTATTTCAGTATGATCTTCAGGAATCAATGGTATTGATGAAATGTATGAAAGAATTTCATCTTTACCTAAAATAGATTTTTCATGTATTCTTTGCAAAGCGGCTCTTAAAAAATATGATGAGATAGTAATATCTTGTGAAATTTCTCGAACCAAATGACCCTCTAAATCAGAATCTAATGAGCCAATAGTAGCGACAACTCTCCCTTTACTGTCGTATAATTTTGTTGAAACAGTATATAGAAACCCATCTTGAGATGCATGTTGAAAAAGTTGTTCTTTTGCTTTTTCTTTAAACGGTAAAAACTGTAAAATAAAATTATGCAGCACCTGTTGAACTGTGCCAGAAGTTATACTATTTAAAAAATCCTCCATTTCCTTATTTGAGATCTGCATCGAGCTTGAAACTACTTGCATTTCATTTGCAGCGGCAGGGCCTATTTCTCTTATTTTAATCAATATTTCTTCAGATTCTGGCAGTCCGAATTTTTTATATAGTCTATAAAGCATTTCCATCTGACTTTGTGCCTGCATAGGCGAAGATTCGACAATGGCGTGATTAAATGCTTTTCCAAGAGCAAGCATTACTCTTCTAACATCCTTAGGTGATTTATTTTTGGCATAATAGCTCGCTAGTCGCGTTGCCGCTTGTTCGCCAGCCCAAGGGTCAACCTTTGCATCACCTTCAGTATTTGTTGTTCTATTCAAGATGCCTTCAAGTTGGGTAATTATTGCTGCCGTTTCTTCAGTAGTTAAAGATACTTTTTTGTTCAACAACAGCAAATCAAATGAATAGCCCCAAAGACCAGGCGAAGTATCAATGGCAACCTCTTTTTCATACATTAATACTACTGACTTACATTCTTGAATCATCTTTTCATTACTGAATAGGATGGCTAGTTCCAGCGCTCTTTCCAGTTTGGTAAATGCAACCGTGTGGTGTTTATGATATTTGCCTTTGGCAACATCAAGTAGAGCATTTAGATACTTTATGCCGATTTCATATCTCGGTTTAGTATTCGTTACTCGCTCTGTGAAGTCCCAAACCAAACCCAGGTATCTTGCGGCCAAAACCGGATTTACAACTTCACCACTTCTCATTAACCAATAATCAAGAGTCTGTTGTGTTACCAAAGATATGGATGGTGATTCTACAATAGTCCCATCCTCCTGCGTCCAAATTCCCAGCGGGCCGAAATATGTACCCCACCCAGTATCTATGGAAACATAATCTTCCTGAAAATCAAAAGCCATTAACTCATATCGAAGTTCATCGCTTATTTCATCTTTATTTTCAGGAATTATTTTTATTAACGCGGCACTGACATTATGCTCATCAAACGGCATAGAATCCGCCCCATCAAATTCAGCTAAAGTTTCTCCAATTGTCATATTATTAGATTTTATCATACAAAAATAGTATATTGACCTTGAAATTCAATTTAATTCTTGCTGTCATTATGGGCTTTTTTAAAATACATCATTGTTATTAGTAATTTCCGTGAATTGATTGCGCTGCTATTTAACATAATGTCCTTATATACCAAGCAATTGCCGAAGCGTAGCGGAGCCCTGAGGGTTGTTTATATAAGGGCACATTATGTTACTTAGCGGGGATGTCCCACATACTTTGGCACAAACGGCACGGCGGGGCTTTTGGGTGCCGTCTCTTTTTGCTTGTGCGCAAGAAACAGTCTGAAGAGTGAGCTGTCCACGCAGTGGGTGCGAACGAGACAGTCTGTTTGGGAAGAGGGCACCGGATTGCATTTTGAACGGTCATCACGGAGTGTGAGAAAGTGAAAAAGGCTATGGGGTGCCGCGGGCTGGGGCAAAAAGTGTGACAAAGTGTGGGACATGAAGGGCTGGATGCGGGGAGTGCGGCAAAAAGACAGGAAAGCCAGAGGTACGAGGGCGATGGGTTTTTGCCACATGAGGGAATGACTATCTTTGCATGACATTGGTCTTAAGTTATGTACATGATATCTTGTGCAAAATGCCTTCTCAAAACTGCATCATTTCTCCTTCAGCTGATTCTTTGCGTTTCCAAATCCTTCTGTCCCCATTGCTGAACTACATCAATTACTGGTGCCAGAGATTTACCATATTCAGTAATTTGGTATTCTACCCGCGGAGGTATTTCGGCAAAAATTACCCTACTGATAATTTTATCATCTTCAAGTTCTCTGAGCTGATTGACAAGCATTTGCTTGCTAATATGTGGAATTGCCCGCTGTAACATACTAAAGCGATTGCACTTCTTGCTGATGGCATAGATGATGAGCACCTTCCATTTCCCTCCAATCTTATTCATAAAATGGGTAACGCCACAGTTTGTTGGGTTAAAATCCTTATTCTTTCGCTTTACTGCCATTAGTCTATTATTTTGTACTATACCTTAGTTTTGTGACTATGAGGGTTCTTGGAACAAAGCTACTAATTTCGACTCTTCAAAAGATTAGAAACATGAATACAGAAGAAATCAAACAGTTTATCGCAGGCGACGAATGGCATAGCATTGCCCCTGAACTTCGTCCAAGTAGCATTAAAAACCCAGATGGCTCTATTAAGCCATTTTACTTACGCCGCACTTTTTCGTATTTACCAGATGATGTGTTTGAACTTATAATACTCAACTATGCAGATCCATTGGGTAAAGTCCCTTTGGCAAAGCTATTTGTCAAAGGTCACATTGAATGGAAAGGAGAACATCCGATTGCTGAAAATGCCCAAAAAGTTGACTTCATTGCTGACAAGGAATATACAGTAACTCCTTTGCATACTGGGTTCGTGGACTTGCTCAATGCCGTGACGAAAGGATTCAATCCTTGGATTGCTAATGAAGCGCAAAGCATATTTAAAAAGGAATTCCCTCCATTTGGATTAGTAGACGGGCAGGTGTTCATGGAGTATGATTTGATCTACGTGTTCGGTGGCCTTATGTTCTGGGGAGCCAGGCATGTGGATGGTAGAGGTTTTGACAGTGAGGAAAACAGACCAACCAACTTGCAAATTCCTCTTATACGAAATGGGAACCATTGATTTTTGATATGTCTGTTAAGCTATTTGATAAGCTTAAAGCGCGAAATAGTATTTCAACTCGTTGTACTGCTTTTAAGAAGAACTGGTCATGGCACCTGTGGGGAATGAAAGAATGTGGGGTAGCATTAGCTCTGGCTTCTGGAATGACTCTCTGGTGCCGCTGCGGGAGTGCCATTGGGCTTGAGGTGAATAAGCTGAGCGAGTGAAGTATGCGGAGCGAGCACGGCGTAATGAAGCGAAAGCGGTGTGGCACGGGGGCAACTCTAATCATCTTCCTAATTATGTTGCCTTTAATGATTAGTTATTACTTTGTTCCAAATTTCCTCCTGAATCTTATGTATTCAAAAAAATGGTGCACCATATCTCCTCCAAAGAACGCATACGTATACATTGCGAGCACATGTTCAGAAATGTATGCTTTAGGTATCATAATCTGACTTCCAACTAACAGCCCAACTATCCATACTCCAGTAACTGAAAATGCGGCCAATAGTAGTTTGTACCGAAACGGTTGTGAGAATGGCGCAGTACTGGCGAAATAGAAAAAATACAAGAGGGGCTGACGAATAATTTCATGACCTCCGACCATGCTAATGCTATATGCATTCAAAGTGAGCGAGTTCAAGACGGTACCGTCTATAATCGAATGGAATAGATTAAGCAAAATAAATATTACCGTGGTAGTCATCAGTCCTCTCGTCACTGTTTTCCTCCCGCAGGTCCATGTACCGAAGAAGTAGCCCGAAACAAGAATAAACGGGATAGATAGGTACAGATAATTCATAAGCAGTCAGTTGCAAACCTTGCCGTGTCCAAACCTTTAGCCTCAGCTGCTTTCGTGCCTGTCACCGCCCCTAACAAGTAAAAACCTGGGATTCTCGTTGCGGTCATCAAGATACAAAACACAGCAAGGCCGACTGTACTTTTCAAAATAATTCGATTAGTGTCCGTAAATACGTAAAATGGAGCATTTAGGTTTCGCAAAGACCATAAAAGTCCTTATAAATATTGGCTATTCGTCAAACCCGATACCATTACCTGCGATCCTTTGTAGGTTTACAATTAAACGCCCAGCTAGATTGCACTGGCTGTGCATCGTTTTGGATTGAATTTATTACCCGAAATCCTTTCGTTGCGTACGTGTCTTGCTTACAGGCGCAGGAAGTGGCAGAGTTTATCCTCGGTACTCCATTTGATGAAAAGGTGGCTTTGGACTTTGTTAAGGATGAAATGTTGCCATTTTGAAAATGCAAAGAAGCTGTCTCAAAAGAGGCAGCCTCTTTTTTTATATGCGTGTCTTGTCATGAATTGTTGTCAACAAAAATGTATTTAATCATTTGATAGTCAATATTTTGGAATGATTTTTGCCATGTTTTTGTCATGGCAAAGCAAGTATTTAAACAGTATTCTCAGCATCAGGCATTTTTGTTGCCCCCGTCTTTGGATGAGCTTATTGAGGCTAATCATCCGGTGAGAGTGGTCAGCGATGTGATTGACGGCATTGATCTGAAGCCTTTGTATGCCCAGTATAAAGGAGACGGCACCTCTTTCCTATCACCCAGGCATGCTTCTCAAGGTAGTAGTGTACAGTTACCCGATCAACATTTATAGGAGTCGCAAAATGGAGGCTGCTGTTAAAGAAAACATCCATTTAATGTGGCTCAGCGGCATGAACAGGCCAGATCACAATACTTTGAACCGTTTCCGGGGTGACCGCTTGAAAGAGGTACTCAAGGATATATTTGTGCAGGTGGTGCATCTGTTGGCCGAACAGGGATTGGTAAGCCTCAAGGAATTATATGTTGACGGGACTAAAATAGAGGCCAATGCCAACCGATATACTTTTGTTTGGGGCAATGCCATTAAAACCAATAAAGAGAAGATAAAAAAGCAATTGGATGAACTCTGGCAATACGCCCAGCAGATAGCTAAGGATGAAATGGACTTGCCCGAACCTCCGCCTTTTGACAAAGTAGATGCAGGGGCCGTGAAAGAAACCATTGAAAACATAAGCAACGCATTGAATAACAAGAATGCAAGTGGCAAAATAAAGCAGAAACTCAATTATGCCAAAAAGAACTGGCCAGCCGCTTTAGACAAGTATCAAAAACAGGAAGAGTTGTTGAACGGGCGCAACAGCTTTAGCAAAACAGACCCCGATGCGACCTTTATGCGTATGAAGGAAGACCACATGAAAAACGGCCAGTTAAAACCAGGCTACAATCTCCAGATATCTACAAACAACCAATATATAGTTGATTACAGCCTACACCAGACCACCGCTGACACTACGACTTTGCAATCACACCTCAATGAGCATCAGCACTGCTTTGGCATAAACCCCGAAAAGATTATCGCAGATGCAGGCTATGGGTCAGAGGAGAATTACCAATACATGGAAACAAACGACATAGAGGCATTTGTGAAATATAACTACTTCGACAAGAATCAGTCGGGCAATGACCTGAAAAAGTTCCCCTTCCGGGTTGACCACCTACATTACAACAAAGAAAATGACTGCTACTATTGCCCAATGGGACAAAAGATGACAAACATTGGTGACGCAACTAAAATTACTTCCACAGGATTTAAACAAACCATAACCAGGTACCAGGCCCAAAACTGTGAAGGATGTCCTTTAAGGGGCGCATGTTATGACGCCAAAGGCAACCGTACTATAGAAGCTAACCATAACTTGATAAGGCTCAAGAACAAAGCGACCACAAACCTAACAAGCGAAGAAGGTATGGCCTACCGTAAAAAACGATGCCACGACGTGGAACCTGTTTTTGCAAATATCAAGAACAACCACGGCTTCAGACGATTTATGCTCAAGGGAAAAGAAAAAGTGGCCACTGAATCAGGATTGTTGGCCATTGCCCACAACCTAAGGAAAAAGGCTGCCTGAAAAAGCCCTTTTTGACCCAAATTGCCTCTAATAAAGCCTTATCACCACGCCTGACTTCCCCCAAATCCGATTGCTAATGCAAAACCGCCTTTAAACAAATACCAACAACCAATCCAACATAAAAAAGAAACCGTCTCAAGTTTTTACTTTTGAGACGGCCTCTTTATTATTTCACTTAGGAATATATTTAAGCCCAAATTTCTTGCCTCAAAGTAAATGTGGTTCTGGCAGCTGAAAAAACATTTGGCTCTGCCCCCAAAATAATCCTTGTGCGCTTCAAAGTATTTTGCCAAATTTTTTCCTGTAATATATAGTCGTACCTTATCGGTAAATCAGCCAAGTGAGCACTTTCCCGGTCGTTATTCTGTCTATAAAATTGAATAAGAGGCTTTATCTTGACTCTTATTGCAATCTCAGTGATAGGGGACTGCCTTGTTTGAGGGAAATAATCAAATGGGCCAAAAGCCATAAGCCATGATAATACATTCTTATTTGACAAAGCAACCCGAAGAGCCAAAGTTACTTTATTATCAAGAAAACCTTCCTTAACAAGTTCTATGCAATCAATCGAAAGCAAAGTATGAATAAGATCTACTAATTCTTTATCTGTTGTTACATTACTAAAAAGAAGGCTTATTATTTCACAAGATGGGTTTTGAATAGCCTCCAGGATTTTACCTTGAATATTGCGCTTTAACTCATCATTATCCTGAGCAATTTTTGGTTCAATAATAACATAATCATACCACCCTAATTCTTCAGCTTTTCTAGCGGATAATAAGGCAAAAATACATCCATTTCTACCTTCACCGTGCCAATGTCTATGAACCATACTAACCAATTCAGCATTACTCCAAATTTGATCTTGGTTATTAACTATTCCGGAATGTAAAAAATATTTTTCATAATCTTCCCTTGTGCTAAAGTTGAACTTCCCGACATGTGCTGATTTTCCAATGTTACTTAACGTTTTATGCTCCATGACCAATCCAATTTGGGCAAATATACAATATCTTATACAATTCTCTCTTTTATATTCGCAATTGCTTGACGTAATAATTGTCTATTACTGTCATTAAATTCCCATGTGTTAATTCCCGAAGGATGAGGAAGAGGAACAATGTCGATGTCAATATGAGATAACCCAAATGGATGGCGATAAATAACATTACCTATCACGTCCCGTAGATCAAATTTTGGACTACTATTAAGCACGTATTGTATTGCTAATTTGCCAATTGGGATTATCAATTTGTAATTGCCCAACTCTATTTTTTTAATCAGGTGTGGTATGTGAAGAGCAATATCCAGTTTACTTGGTGTCTTATGTCCATTTGAAGTTCTTCCGGGAAAGGTAGAAGATAGTGCTTCAAAATCAAAACTATTTATGATTGAGTCTTTGTCGATATTAACCTCTCCAAACCACTTATAAAGGCGTGTCCGGCTAAAAGGAATTTTATACTCCTTTTCTGGTGGGGCCTGTCCTATAAACAATCCAATTTTATTAAATTCAGTGTTCATAATATACTCTTATAAATAACTTCTTCTAATGATAGTAGTCAAAAATTTGCTCCATTCCTAATTTAATTGAATCTAACATTAAAACATCACTGTTGAATCCATACTGCTTTAGTATCAAGTATATTGATATCTGAGATAATAATACCACTTCCGCATTCAAAATTAAAGACCGAAGTTGCTCAAATATTTCAGTCTTTTCTAGTGCGGTTGCTGAATTCAATCCATCACCTATAGCAGTGAAATCAATAAACGTTACATCAATAGGTCTTCTAGCCATGACAGACAAAAGATTAAAGCTTGACTCTTTAGCTGCTTTATTTGAATAAATAATGGCTATTCTTTGAAAATCGCAAGCTATATGCTCGATAACTGGTGCATCTATTCGTAGAACCGGGAAATTGTACTTGCTTTTTAACATATCCGCCATTTGGGAAAGACTAGTGCAGCTAACAATAATCACCGTAAAACCTTGATTAATAAGACCAAAAATGCACTTCTCAAATTTTTGAAAAACTTCAGAAAAAGTATACTGGCCACTTGTTAAATCTGTCAAAAAATTCTCGAATAGAAAATGAGTAACTGAAACCTGAGCATCTTTATTAGCATACCCATTATTCCAATATTGTTCAATCGCATCTTTTACCCTACCAACAGTATGTATTATTGCGACCTGCATCATTTTGCCAATTTTAAAATTTTTTCAACACCCCTCATGAAATATTCCACCTCCTTAGCTCCAAATTGTATACTGGGATATAGACGACTTATGGGCGCTAGGTAAATGCCAGTCCTAAAGAGTCGTTCTCTTAACAAGGTATCTTTTGCCTGCATATTATTTGTCCAATCTTCGTAGCTTTCAATTTCATATTCACAAGAATGTATCGTATAACAAGAGGGGTGCCCCTGAAGCACCATAGGAGTACTTGTGTTTGCTGAAACCACTTCTAGTTGCTCCTTGAGGTTCTGGCAGTGCATGTTCATTTCATTTAAAGAATAGTTGTCATTTTCTAGTATTCTTATGGTCGCCTGGATGCATGCTAATCCTAAATGATAACCGTTAAAGGTACCGGCTTGCACCACTTTATAATCTTGAATTAGCGACATAATAGATTTCTTGCCACCAATAACAGATACTGGTACTTGTCCACCCGAAATAGATTTCCCTAAAAGTGTTAAATCAGGATAGACATTTAGTACTTTTTGGGCTCCTCCTAAATCAACCCGAAAACCAGTAATTATCTCATCGAAAACTAATACGATATTATATAAATCGCATAAGACTCTCATCCTTTCAAGATAACCAACTTTAGGCATAATTCCGCCTCCATTGATTGAAATAGGTTCAGTGATAATACAGGCGATTTCACTATGATAATCAGATAATACTTTTTCTAATAATTCAACATCATTCCATTTAATCAAATAAGACTGTTGCTCCCTAATATCATTAGCTAATCCTTCGCTATATCGAGAATCCCTGGGAAATGACTTTGGAATATAATCCTGTTCACTTCCCACACCACCAAGAACATTATCAGCATGGCCATGATAATTGCCTGAGAAGAGCAATAGTCTTTGCTTTCCCGTATATGCTCTCGACAATCTAATTGCGCTTTGCACCACCTCTGTTCCAGTACACCCAAATCGCAATAATTCGATGTGATTAAAGTGTTTTTTAATCAATTCCGCAGTTTCACATGTCAAATAAGACATACTAACCGAGTTCATATTGCTTAGTTGCGCTTTGATTATTTTGTTGTATTCCTTATTTGAATGCCCAATAATATTTGAGCCGAAATTGGAGTATAAATCTAAATATCTGTTTTTGTCAATATCCCATACAAAGTTGTTTTTGCCACGTACAAGAACAGGCGTGTATTGATCTGTAGGCATAGCAAAATTATAGTGGATACCTCCTGCCAAGTGCTCTTCCAGCTTACGTTTATATTTTAAAGTCTTGTCAAACATTATAGAGAGGTTGGCCAATATCCTGACAAGAGGTTGTCTTTAGCAGGACTATCTTCTGATGAAAGTATTTTTGCTCCTATCTCCGACATATTTTTGGAATGCATCCTATAATAAAACAGATTTTTATTTAAATGAAAGCCAACCCACTTGTTTTTACATATTTCTTTCCATTTATGATGCTTGGTAGCTGTTCTTATAGTTTCATCCATGGGAAATATCTCTTTAATAAGTCTTGTTTCAGTCAACGCATTATCTGGAATGTAACTAAACTTTGTGACCAAGCCCGAATCAAATTTTGTGGATTTACCATATCCTATAAATTTATCATTTACATCAACAAGGAAACAATTACTGTAGACAAATCCAATCATAGAGTTTATTTTTTTTTGCAACAAATATGCATTGTGTGTCGCCACCAAGTAATTGGGATGCAAATAGTCGTCCGCATCCAAAATAATGAAATATTGTCCAGAAATTAGGGGTACAACTCTATTAATGCAGTGGATCTTTCCACAATTTAACGAATTGTAAAGAATTCTTAATGAAGCAAAATGATTACCATAAATTGTTTCAATATTCTTTAAGTATTCTTGAGGAAAGTCGCTACTAAAGTCATCCACGATTAGAACCTCTTTGTGAAAAATGCCATTTTGCAACGCTATCGATTCTATAGCTTTGTTGATAAAAGCGCCATAGTTATAATTAGTAATGATAAATGTTACGGTAGCGTCAGACATATGAATCATACTCTCTAAGATAAAAGTTCTCCCAATTTTTCACTTCACAACAAAAAGATCGCAATAGTACAATATCTTTGTTGTCAACCGGTATCTTGTATTTCCACTTATTGCGACAATGCTCATAAACAATTTCTAAAAAATCTCCCATCTCAGGTTCGATTTTCTTAAGTAAATCAATACATGGTTTCTTGCCAATTACAAATACCTTGTTCCGATAGGAAATTAATGCGGCTGCAATCCAAGTATAAATCGATATTAATAGTTTCGTAGAGATATCTCCCTCTTGGGATGGGAATAAATAGCCATAATAAAAATCTTCTTTAGCTGGGTAATTGAGAGGGTATAGAATTACATCACCATGCCTAACTTGTGAAAAAAATTCTATGGGTTTCTTGATTGTATGCTTTAGATACATCTCAAATGGTGTTGGGTAATCTTTCAATATGTCCCTTCCAAGTAGGCATATTCCACCATATTTGGAAGTAATTATGCCTTCTCTGATATGAGCACCTTCACCAAGAATTATCGCTTCTTTATCAAGATATATTATTGATATATCTAACTGAACTTTAAATACTTTAGAAGCTTGAATGATTAATTCACTTATTATGTTATCTGCAGATTGTTGAGTTGTTCTGTCGTTTTGGATGAATACGGATATATCGAGATCACTAGCACCTTCAATAAAATAATTGCCTGCACCGCTTCCAGTTAAATAACAAGCCGTAACATTTAGATTTGACTCACTAATCCCAAGCAGGAAGCGATCTAAGCATTCATTTAGTTGAGCAGTTAAATGATTTATCTTAGCCAATGCTTATATTTTTACTTTCTTTCTTTGGATCATTGATTTGCCAATATATTTTTCAAGTACTTTAGGAATGACTACGCTACCGTCCTCTTGTTGATTATTTTCAATAATAGATAGAATAACTCTAGGTATCGCAAAAGCAGTACCATTCAGCATATGGACAAAGTTTATTTTGCCGTCTTTGTTTTTATATTTAATTCCTAGTCGCCTAGATTGATAATCGGTACAATTAGATGTAGAAGTGACCTCACCCCAGTTACCTGTAATACTATCATCTTCATTTGGTCTGCCGGGCATCCAAGCCTCTAAATCATATTTACGATATGCAGGACCCCCTAAATCACCAGTGCATATATCAACTACTCGAAAAGGAATATCCAAAGCTCTAAATAAGGATTTTTCAAGGTCTAATAAGTATTCATGAGTTGAGTCAGATAGCTCCGGAGTAGTAAAAATAAACATTTCAATTTTGGTAAATTGATGAACTCTATACAATCCTTTGGACGTTTTCCCATATGCGCCTGCTTCCGTTCTAAAACAATGCGATATCCCTAATAATTTGATTGGAAGATCTGATTCATTTAAGGTTGTATTGGATAGCATTCCGCCAAGAGTTATTTCGGATGTTCCAATTAGGCATAAATCGGTATTTTCGACAGAATAGACTTGCGTTTCCTCCCCTCTTGGATTGAAACCCGTTCCTTCTAGAATTTCTAATTTGGCTAAATCTGGAGTTGAAATCAGTGTGAATCCTTCTTTCAGCAATGTATCTACGGCAAAATTCATTAATCCAAGTTCAAGTTGAACTGCTTCATTTTTCAGAAAGTAAAATTTAGCACCGGAAATTTTAGTTGCATTTTCAAAGTCAATCAAATCAAGTTCCTTTCCAAGCTGCACATGATCCTTAGGCTTAAAGGTGAATGAAGTTGGCTGTTTATATCGAAATATTTCTAGGTTTTCATTATCATCTTTACCAATTGGAGATTCTGGATGCGTTTTATTAGGAATCTTTTTTAGCATCTCGCTAAACTTTTGTTGAATTATCCCAAGCTCCGTTTCTCTATCTTTTAATTGAATCTTTGCGAGTTTGCTTGATTCGACAATGGAACTTTTATCGACTTCATTCCTGGATTTAATTTTTGATGACAATTGGTTTATCAATTGACGTAACGATTCAGTTTTTTTAAGAAGTTCTACCCGTTCTTGATGAACAATCAAAAAGTCGTCTAAAGATAGCTTGACCTTGCGATTAGTTAGATTCGTTTGAACTTCCTCTTTGTTGTTTATTATATAGTGTATATCTAGCATGTTAATATCTTTTGACTTCAAATTTAGCAGTTTTAGTGATGTTCTGGTGGATGCTTCTTATTTCACCTTGGATTATATCAAAAAATGCAGCCAAATCAAGTCGAACTCATATTATACCACATATATTGTTAAGTAGAGTTGTAGGCTCGCCGCCTGCGAGCAGCACAATCAGTCTTAGAACGGGAGCACGTAGTGCGGCGGCTAAGTATGTTCTACACGAAGGATTGGCGTGTTTTATAGGATAGGGGCCTGTAGCCTTGGGAAAACACGCCAATCCTGAAGCCGAATGAGCAACGCAGGCGAGCACAACAAGGGCAGCCGGTGGACTGGAGGGTGTTTGTGCAATGGAGCTGTGCGGAATGGAGCAAACTCTCCCTCAAAGGACAAAGTAGGCTGCCGTGAACGGAAACCTGGCAAAAGCAAAGACTATGACAAGCTGTAACCCGAAGGGCACGGTATCTGTTGCTGCGTATGCAATAGCGGCAAGGGGTGCCGTGGCTTGGCGTAGTCTTTGCCTGCCGCGGTTGGAGTGAACACCTTTTCACCTGATTTTGCAGGGTGGGCTATGGCACCTGTGGGGAATGAAAGAATGTCAGGGAGCGGTTAGCTCTGGCTTCTTGAATGAGCCAGTGGTGCCAGTGCGGGAGTGCCGCAGGGCTGGAGAAGAATAAGCTGTGGGAATGGAGCTGCGCGGAATGTGCACGGCGCAATGAAGCGAAAGCGGTGCGGCACGGGGGCTATTTCTCAAGCGCATGTAACAGTACTACTGCTTCCATGACAATACTCTGTAAATCAAGTGAATTTCTTGACCTGCCTACATGCTTAAACAATGCAATCAAGGGCAGAATGGAAATGTTGCCATTGTCTATTGCTTTTAAACTGTAAATCACTTTATTTATTGAATTACAGATATTCGTTTGCATCCCAATGAATAAGCTGTGGAACAGCAATATCTCCTCAGTGGTTGCGTTGGCTTCTTTCGCTTGCCGTTCACTTTGTATTAATGATGCCAAGAAACAGCATTTTCGTTCCTGCCACCGAACGGTGGCGAATTTAGGAAATCCTCAAATGCATATTGTTCCATTGGCACTCTACGACTGTTATTCACATCTGAATTGAAATACAACGCCCCAACCTATACTATGTTTTCTGTTTTGGCCAATAATCAAAAAATAATACTGAATTGAGCGATGTTCAACCCTTGGCTTGGCAGTGGGTGAGCAACGGGATTTTGGTTTGATGCTATTGCCTTATGGAGATTCCAAAGAATAGATAGGAAATTATGTAGCTGCGACTGAAATCATCAGGCAATAAACGACACCTCATTGGAATTCCAGAAAGATGGCAATATCTTTGGCACATGTAGCAAACAAAAAAGCCAATCTATATGGTCATTGATAAGCTTTCCCGGATTGAGGCCGACCTTAGGCTGTTAGTAACCGAAGAGGCGAAAAAGGCCTCGTTTGATAAAATAAAGGGTGAATTGTTGAGGTATCTGGAATCAGTCCGAAGATCTAATGCACATTTTGAAACTCAATTGAGTGCCATTATTGAAGACATTTCCAAGGATTGCAGGGAATTTGAAACCAGCTATAGAACATATTCCGGAAAGCGAGAGAAGGAGCTCATGACAACGTTCACAAAAATGAAAAGGCAATTCGCGCTGCACATTGTCAAAATCAGAATGCTTGCTGATCGGGATTAGACCAGCCTTAAATGAAAGACGGGACTAAAAAGCCAGGGTTGCAGGGGTATATTTTGCATTGAATATTAATTAGTTATATAAATATCCTGTTGCAATCTTTTGGCCAAGAACGCCATTTTCTATTTTCGCTTGTTATTGGGATATGAAACGTCCCGTTATAAGTACAGAAACTGCCTCCGCATGGATGGATGGCAATATCATCTATTACGCATACAAATCAAAGGAAATCAGCTTGCCCTTGGCAGTGCAGTCAGTCGAATTGAAAAAGCAACTTGCACAAGGCAAAGAGTATCCGATTTGCATTGATTTAAGCCAAGTGAAGAGTGTGACCAAAGAAGCGAGGCAATACCTCTCAGGAGGGCAATCCATAGAAAATATAACGGTTGCGGCCCTGCTTGCGAGTTCAGTCGTCAGCAAATTGATATGCACGTTTTTCTTGAATTTCAACAAGCCTCCTGTTATGGTAAAAATTTTCGTGCACAAGGATGAAGCTGTTAAATGGTTG
>Ga0206962_1163_pt1 | contig 20796 bp, 19 predicted proteins | sample Alteio_BWOrgHeat_27_FD_153241 | JGI IMG/M metagenome (GOLD analysis project Ga0206962, IMG submission 153241) | Enriched cells from forest soil in Barre Woods Harvard Forest LTER site, Petersham, Massachusetts, United States -... | ecosystem: Environmental > Terrestrial > Soil > Temperate forest >...
TTCCTGACATATTCCTGGGAAAATGCAAAATCTGTTCGTTTTGCTTTGAGCTTGTTAAGATGGAAAGTTCGACCTAGCTTTTCCATATATTCAGACTACCAGGTATTTTTGAAATGAATAACATACAGATATGTCAAAGAGATATGACACGGGTAAGTTTGATTTTAGGCAAAAGAAAAAAGCGATCATTGGTCGTTTAAAATATTATGCACCACCTCCAAAACCGTATATTAAGATTATATACGAATTGAGACGAAGAAAAAATGTTTCTTGTGTATTCTGACTTATAGATTGTTAAGTGGATGTTTTGTCATTTGTGAGCGTAAATGCTCCGGAGTGGCATAAAGATATATGGTTGTTGTTTTAATATCTGAATGCCCCATCATTCGACTCAAGCTATATATATCGCAGCCTCCTTCTAACATTAGAGTTGCAAAGGTATGGCGTAGCTTGTGAGCGCTGAATTTGATGCTTGAAGCTATCCTTATTTGCGAGACTATTAACTTTAATCCTGCTTCTGTAATGCCGACATTCTTGTTCTGAGATGCAAAGAATTCCGGGCACGTCTTATTCATCTTTTTCCGATATTCAAAATACCATTTTAAGCTTATAGCCAAGGTGTGGGACATAGGGACAATTCTATCTTTTTTACCCTTCCCTTGCCTGACAAAAATTGTTAGGTTTTCAATATCAATATCAGAAAGTTTGAGTTGCAAAAGCTCATTTTTCCGCAGTCCGGTAAAGATGAACATGGAAAATATTGCGTGATTACGATACCGAAGGAATGAATTGTCATATGGGTAGTTACTTATCGTTTCTAATAGCTTTAATGCATCCTGCTTAGTAAGCTTAACTGGCAACCTACTTTCTGATTTTGGAAGCTCAATTTTATCTATTGGATTGCTAATGAGGTGCCCTTCAGTAATGCACCATCTAAAAAATACTCTTAGAGACTTATGACAGCCAAGGTAGGAATCAGTCGACCACTTTCTGTCAACCCTACCATGTAAGAATAGGGCTCGTACATTAGCATCTGTTACCTGGTTAATTTGAGTTAAGCCTGAATATAGGCAGTAGTAACTTATATAATGCCTGTACCTCTTAACTGTAGCCTTGGAGTAATTTCTAGTAAAAACTGAATAATCATAAAACTGCTGTGCAAGAATTTGCATGTCCATACAAATATTTTTTGCAAACAGAATGACTAAGAGATGAACCTGTTCCCTGAGGGAAATGGGCTATTAAAAGCCTTTTTGGAATTTGAGCCTTATTTTACAAGAGTATTTTCAAATTGAGGTTGAACCTATTCCTTAGGACGGAACTGTTCTATCCATTGAACTACGAGGGCCTTATTTTATAAGGCTAAAATCTATTTTTTGTTATTTTTTAAGGGTTCTTAGATGAACCTATTCCCTACCCAATTTTGAGACAGATTTACATACTTTTAGTCATGTAATTTGCAACTAATTAACTAATAATTTCCTCGACAAAATAAGTATCACACTTTTACACAAAATTATCAATGCTCATTATTTCAATATCTTGCCTCATTTCGCTTGGTGGCAAACACCTCAGGTATTGTAACGTCATGCTCACATCCATGTGCCCCAAAAGTTGTTGAAGCTTAGCAATGTTATTGCTTGATTTCAAGAAATTTACCGCAAATGTGTGCCTAAGTTGATGAGCATGAAATTTAACCCCTGAAAATGTGTTTAGATTAGTAATCAAAGAATCTAAACCTTCATTTGTAAGTCGACTGTCTCTATAGGCAGAAACCAATAAGTACGGGTTTGTATATTTCTTCCTTTCAACCAAATAATCAACTAAGTACATTATAAGCTTTGGATGAAGGGGCACTTGCCTTGCTCTTGCCACTTTTGATGTTTCTGCACGAACAGTAAGCATTTTCCTTTGGAAATCAATATCACTTATTTGAAGTAATGTAAGTTCCCCCCTTCGGAGACCACAAAATAGTAAAGTGTAAAAAATGACAAGATTTCTCTTTAATAAAAACACACTATCTGAGTGAGTAATAATTGAAGTTAGTATTTTTTCAATCTCTTCCTTTTTTAAGAATTGTTTTTCTTCATATCTAGCGGTAGGGCGCTTAAGCCCTTTGAAAGGGTTCTGATCTATTTTTCCATTTCTAGCTAACCATTCAAAGAAGGGATTGAATTTACTCCAATACGTTGCAATTGTGTTCTTTTTAACCCCTGTCTTAATTATTCCTTTTCCAACAATTCTGTTTCTCTCTTGAAGAATTTTAAAAAAAGCAATCATGTTGTATCCTGTTAATGATTCTAATGAAAGGTCTGGCATTATTTTAAGAAGAGTTTTAAAATTTTGCCTATAACCACGAAGGGTTTGAGGCTTTAATCCTTGTACAAATTCACACTCATACACATACTCATCAAATAGTTGTTGGATTGTTTTCTTCACAACCTATTATCTCAAGAATTTTGCCAGGGTGGCAGTTCCAGAAATGTAAAGCAACTATGACTTCACTGAATCTATCGTATTAACGAATAAGAACCTATCATACTCAGTATGAATGAGTATGACGAACAATATCACACCCCAATTGGTGTGACCAACTTTAGAAAACCTATACAATTCTATATCAAAGACGTTGATAGACTAGGACATATCTATTGCATCGGCAAAACCGGGGTCGGTAAAAGCACCCTGCTTGAAAATATGGCAATAAGCGACATCCAAAAAGGTAAAGGATTGTGCATCATTGACCCACATGGCGACATAGCCGAGGACATTTTACATTATATACCAGAAGAGCGAATCAAAGATGTTATATATTTCAATCCGGCTGATATTACTAACTCTATTGGTTTTAATCCATTAAAGAGTATTCATCCTGATTACCAAAACTTAGTTGCATCAGGTTTGATTTCAACCTTTAAGAAAATTTGGGCTGAATCATGGGGGCCTCGTTTAGAGTACATTTTGAGGTTTTGCTTGTTAACTCTGTTAGAATACCGACATGCCACCTTACTTGATATACAGCCGTTACTTACAGACCAATACTTCAGGAACGGAATATTGATACGCATTAAGAACCAGCACATTTTGGAGTTTTGGCGGAATGAATTCGAGAAATATTCGCCTGCCCTGAAGGCCGAAGCTGTTGCTCCGATTCTTAACAAAATAGGGCTATTTAGAGCAAGTATACCCTTAAGGAATGTAGTTGGGCAAAAATATTCAAGTATTACACTTTCTGAAATTATGGATAGTGGTAAAATACTCATCGTTAACCTTTCAAAGGGTAAGTTAGGAGAAGATACCTCTATTTTGTTTGGCTCAATGCTCATAACAAACATTCAACTGTCTGCCTTGTACCGGGCAATTCAAAAAGAAGAAGAGCGTAGGCCATTCTACCTGTATGTGGATGAAGTTCATTCGTTTACAACTAATTCATTTGCTGATATTTTAGCGGAATCACGTAAATACAAACTGGGCCTATTCCTTGCACATCAATACATAGAACAGCTGACAGAGCCAATTAGGGCAGCTATATTCGGAAATGTAGGTACAATGATAGCCTTTAGAGTTGGGTCTACTGATGCCGATTACCTAGAGAAAGAATTTTACCCTACGTTCAATAAGACAGATCTTATAAACCTACCAAAGTATTCAATGTACCTGAAGCTGATGATTGAAGGGGCGACTTCACAGCCATTCAGTGCGAATTCATTACCATTAACTGAATGCCATAAATCCTTTAAAAACGAGGCTATTGCGACTTCAAAAGAAATATATTCCAAACCAAGAAAAGAAGTTGAGGCAGAGATATTCGAACGATCCAAGGAATTATGCTCAGGACAACAAGGGATTCTTTTTAAAGTATGAGGCGACCGTTAGCGAATTACCCCTTCAATTCAATTCACAATAGGCTAAAAATTCACAACCGGCTGTCCCACCAACGAATTTCAGAATCCCATATCGCCCATCTGAAGTCTTAAATATAGCATAACTGTTTATAACAGGAACACATATTTCTGATGCAGAAGTTATATTGGCGTCAAAAGCGTTTTTTAAATCCTGTCCTGACACAGTGTATAAACTAAAGAGGCTTGAATTTGTCGTTTTTTCAAATAGTGTGTGATTATATACTCCCCAGCCAGACAATTGTGAATTGGAATTCATAACAAAAGGGCTGCATGGAGTTGGGCCCCCTATTGATTTATTATAACAGCAGAAATCTATTAGGGAGGCATATTTTGCAGCATCTGCCGAATCATAATAGGATCCTACATGGTTGACATTATAAGATGTGCTATAAAATGATGGGTATTTCCCATTCGGTATATCCATACTTATGTCACCAAGGTCTAACAAAGGCCAATAGGAAATGATTGAACACGTATCGGATTTTACAGTATTTCTGGCATCCGTTGCTTCAACAGAATATAATACTTTGCCCTCTAAAGTTGGAGTTATAGTGCTGAACTGAAGAGAAAAAGTAGTTCCCGAAATATTTGAATCCAAAAGCACAACATCCGTTTGGGAAGCAGTACTCCTTGTTATCTTTATATGTTTGAGGGTTTCGAAGCTTGACGCACCCACAAATAGTGTAACCGTAGTATTTCTTGGAATTTTTACGTTCATTGTACTAATACTCACTTTCTCTGGCATTGAAGTTCCGCCTACTACCAGGGGTACAGCATCGCTTGTTGTTTGGCTATTGGCATCTGTAACTGTTACCTTTATCTGCCTGGTTCCAGTTATACCTGTGCTAAACACTAATGCATAGGTTAGTTGCTTGGTATTCATTATTGAATCCTTTAATACAAAGCCACTTGTTGAGCCGGACATAATGTCTTCAATTTTCATTGATTTAAGGTTTACTGCACCACTCGCGATAAATGTTATGGTGACGGTCTGGCCAGCATTCATGCTGTTTTTATCAATGGAAACTTTTACTGTAGGCGCATTCCCCGGAGATGGCTGATTATTAGGTTTAGTACATGAAAATAAGGAGATTATCAAAGATGCAAGAATAACGACACTTATGGCTTTCATACGTTGACTTTAATTTTTTGCCAAAGATATTTTAAATATTATTGGATACCAAGTGGTATCCAATAATATTTTTATCTCTGCTGACCTTTGGGTTGTGAAAAATCCAGGGGAAATGAAAGCCTTTGCCAAGCACCTGCGGCAGATCAGGGTAGAGCATAATCTCAGTCAGCAAGAGCTGGCTGATGAGGCAGATATTGCCAAAGTTACCCTGCAAAGGATTGAACTTTCCAAGCGTGGGCTTACCTTGGATATGTTTATTTCCCTGGCCAAAGCATTAGACGTTTCCCCTAATGAGTTACTCCAGTACATGAAATAATAGTCGAGCGTCGATTTTTTTTAGAGATTTTTTCTCAAGTCAAATAACTAATTCGATCATAAGGCCAACGGTTTTCATGGCTTGTCTTCGTTGCATTTATAAAATATTCAATATTTTTACGGCACAAAATTTCATTAACCATAAAAGACTAAACCTATGTACTTATTAATCAATGTTTTATTGCAAGCTCAGTCTAATGATGATCCTCCTTACTTTGGGTACTTCATTGGCTTTGTCATTCTTGTTGTCATCCTTGTTCTAATTTTTTCAAAAAAAGTGGGGCAAATACATGATAATGAAGTTAGCCTTGTCGTTGATAAGCAATTATCTGCACAAGAGTTCTATGCGAGACTTCAAGAAATTATCGAATCTGAAAATATGCCAAATGTTAAATTTGGCAGGGTCAAATACAATGAATTTCACGCCTTGTCTGCCTTAAGGGAATATTTTAGGGTGTCATATAGGGATGATATTTTCGATATATGTGTAGCTCCTTTTGGGAATGGTTCCTTTGTTTCGTATTGGCTTGGGGAGCCCAAAAAAAGGTTGAAAGAGCTGGCGCAAAAAATGGCATTTAAGGCAGGAGAAAAACTCTTAGAAGATTTTGAAAGAACAACTCGATATGAAATAGATACTCGAACTGCATTTAAATCCATAGTTAAGGATTGCATCAAAAAGGCCATTGAAGAAAATACAGAGGGGCAAGGCGTAAGGAAGTCTCCAGAAGAATTAGCCACTACAGGCAAATTATTAGGTGAAGATGACAAGTGATGCCCTGACAAACCAGTTTTATGCATGGGAGAGTCGATGTAGGGGCTGGAATGCTTTTCCGTATCCGGTTGATTTGGAACCGCCTTTTACACCCTTTTATTACCATGAGGTACCAAACACCCTAAACAGAAAAATTGATGATGGTAAGCATCACACTCTGGTTAGTTGGGCATTAAGTGGTTTTCAAAGTGCCTCTCCTAAAAGGATTAATGAGAAGGCCATGCCAGATCAAACATCTCTAATTCCCAATCCTGACCTTCAAGCTTCCAAATTAGTTTCTTTCATGGTTTCCCTACCTAAGAATCATAAGGTACGAGTTGAGGAAATGGAACAATTGCTTATTATGTTGTCTCAATCACAGAATCATATAAGCTTTGAAGTCATTGGGACGAATACTAATATTACCATTCAATTTGTTTGCAGAGAATCAGATGCAGAGCATGTACATAGCATGGTCAAGGCATATTTTCCAGAAAGTATTACTGTAGGTAGTTACCTAGATAAAATCAATCCCGATGATTTGGATGGGTTTGTTATTGATTTTGGCTTAAAGGAAGAGTTTATGAGGCCGCTTGCAACGCCAAAGAGCTTTGACCTTGACCCACTTATTGGCTTCTTTGGAATTCTGGATCATCTCCGGGGCGATGAAACAGTTATCCTGCAAATACAATTTAAGAGCGTTAATAATCCTTGGGCAGAAAGTATTCTTAATGCGGTTGTAGCCAACAATGGAGAATCATTTTTTATTGATGCTCCGGAAATGGTCAAACTCGCAGATCAAAAAATTTCAGCACCTCTATTTGCAGTAACAATTAGGCTGGTTGGTTATTCCCCATTCGATGAAATAGCCTTGGCAAACCGACTTTCTGCTTCAGTCGTTCAGGCAACGTTCTCGCCTTACAATGAGTTGATTCAACTTAATTCTGAGGGGTATAACCCTGAGGATTATTGCACTGACATTGTATATCGACAATCGCATAGGGTAGGCATGATTTTAAACAGTAAGGAACTTGCGACATTAGCTCATTTCCCTTCACCTTCGGTTGTATCGAATAAGTTGGAAAGAGAGGTCATTAAGTCAAAGGCTCCTGCGAGTATATACGAAGGTCATCAACATAGCTTGGGGATTAGTTTTCATCAAGGTGTTGAAAATGAAATAACAACAAGTCCATATCAGCGCTTAAAGCATACTCACATTATTGGGGCCACCGGTACAGGTAAATCTACATTGCTACTTAACAGTATTGTTCAGGATATGGCTTTTGGTGAAGGAGTTGCAGTACTTGACCCACATGGAGACTTAATAGAGAATCTATTGTCCTGGATACTGCCTGAAAGACATAAGGATGTCATTCTTATTGATCCCTCCGATACGGATTTCCCAGTGGGCTTTAATATACTCACAGCCCATTCAGAGATAGAAAAAGATATTCTTTCTTCTGACTTAGTGGCTTCATTTAAAAGACTTTCAACTAGTTGGGGAGATCAAATGAACTCTGTTTTTGCCAATGCTATTTTGGCGTTTCTGGAAAGTGATAAGGGAGGAACGTTGGTTGATTTGCGTAGATTCCTTATTGAGAAAACCTTCCGAGATCAATTTCTAAAAACCGTCAAAGATCCAAGTATCGTTTACTACTGGCAGAAAGAATTTCCAATTTTGAAGAGCAGTTCGATTGGGCCCATCCTTACCCGGCTTGATTCATTTTTGCGACCCAAACTAATCCGTAACATGGTTGCACAAAAGCAAAGCCTAGATTTTGAGGATATACTGGATAGCAAAAAGATTTTACTTGTTAAGCTCTCTCAGGGATTAATGGGGACCGAAAATAGTTTCTTATTAGGCACTTTCATTGTTTCCAAAATCCAACAGGCAGCGATGGCTCGCCAAGCTAAAAATCAGGCAGATAGAAGCAATTACTATTTATATATAGATGAATTCCAGAACTTTATTACCCCTTCCATGTCTGGTATCCTTTCGGGAGCAAGGAAATATCATTTAGGGCTCGTTTTGGCCCATCAGGATATGCAACAGTTGAATAAGGTAGATTCTGAACTTGCAAGTTCGGTTATAGCTAATGCAGGTACTAGGATTTGCTTTAGGTTAGGAGATGATGATGCCAGAAAATTTGACGGCGGGTTTTCATTTTATGATAAGGATGACCTGCTTAATCTAGAAACCGGAGAAGCAATTATTCGAATAGAACGGCCTGAAAATGACTGCAAGATTCAAATTAACTCCCTTACACCTCTTGATCCTGAGACCGGAAATCAAATAAAGGAGATGGTTATTGAAGCTTCAAGGCGCACGTATGGAACACCAAAAGCAGAAGTTGAGGGTTTGTTAAAAGACAATCAAGAAATTACGCAAGAAGACCCGGTTCAGGAATTCCAGCTTATCAAACGAACAACCCCTACAGCAAAAGAAAAATTACTTACACCGGAGCCTAAGGAAAAGGAAGTTCTTAAGCAAATCCAACTTGAACCACAGAGCAATAAGAAAGAAGAGTCGCAGCACAGATATTTGCAAACCCTTATCAAAAAAATGGCGGAGTCAAGAGGTTACAAGGCGGTTCTTGAAGAACTCACTTCAGATGGGAAAGGCCGGGTTGATGTCGGACTGTTGAAAGGAAAAGCAAGAATTGCAATCGAGATTTCCGTAACCACACCTGATACCTGGGAGATTCAAAATATTGAGAAATGCCTTAAATCTGGATATGATCCCGTTATAGTTTGTTCCAATGATAAACGTAACTTGGAGAAGATCAGAAAAATAGTGGCAAATACGCTGCCTCGGACAATGCAAGAGAAAGTCCATGCCTTGGAACCAGATGCACTATTTATGTATTTAGACCAGCAAAGTGCGAATGAGAATAATACAGAAGAACGCTTTAAAGGATACCGAGTGAAAGTTAACTATTCAGCTGAGGCAGAAGATGACACAAAACACATCAAAAATACCATTTTGAAGGCAGTTACAAAGTCAAGTAAGAAAGACAAGTAAAAAGATTAGGAAGAAAACTATGGAACCGAAAGACTATGATGATCAACTTGATACCTTGATCTCAACATTTATCAAAATAGGTAATAGTATGGCTAAAAAGCCAAATCCTCTTAGTGATAACAGTTTGTTATATTCCGAAGGATTGGGTCGAAAAGTTCTGCATCATGCTATTTCAATTCGACATCTATATAAAGGAGTTCGATTAATAACTAATGATGGAGCCTTTACACCACAAATTGATTTCGCATCCATATGCATATTAACAAGAGCTGCTTTGGAAACCTATTTGGCTTTTAATTACATATATATTGCACCTTCAAATCCCAAAGAAAGTTATTGCAAGTTTTTATTTTGGGACCTTTCTGGATATATTGAAAGATCAAAATATTTGCCAAAAAGTGATGACCATCAAAAACTTAAAGATCAGGAAGAACAGATGATTTTGAAGTTAACGGATGAAATCAAGAATGAACCATATTTTCAAAATCTTACTTCGAAAATGCAAAGACTAGCACTTAATGGTAAATGGCGATTGGATCAAACTTGGTCAAAGTTGGCGGTTAAATCTGGTTTTAGCGAAACGTTTTTTAACCAGCAATACAGTTTTCTATGTGGCTACGCTCACTCAGGAAGAGTTAGTGTAATGCAAATCATGGTTACAAAAGAATTAGAGAAACAATGGGAAATGGCACAAGCATCAATTGGCGTACTGATGGTTGTGCTTGCGAAAACCACTTACGATTATGTAAATCTAATTCCAGGTATTAAATCACATATCGATACCTCCTCAGAAGAGTGTAATGTTATCACCCGATGGAAAACAATTGGCGAAAATTTGTAGTTAATAATACAGCTATGTTGGATCGAGGGCGGTTTCGATATAAAATATTAATAAGAATTCAACTCTCCCATACAACAGATAAAACTGTATTGTACTTAGGCGTAACGATGCAATATTCAAACATCGAAGTATCTCGATCATACTTCCCTAAATCAAACCATGTGGATTTAACAATCTCTTGCGCAGATTCTGCCTTTTTATAAATGGTGCCTTTCTCATAGAATTCATTCGCTACAGAATCACTAGGAACATTCAATTTGTTCCTATCGGGTATCCAAAGATGTAGTTCTTCAGACTTTTTAAAATATTGCACCCTTCCGGCCTTTGAGTAAAAGGCGCAAATTGGATGCTGCCCTAGAGCTATATATCGATAGATAGCCGAGGTAAGGCTAATGTTGAAGCGTTCTCCTAATTCTTTTACAAAACCAGGGGAGAATTTCTTGTTATGACAGAAGTCCGTGAAAATAGGCTCAGGCATAAGAAGCTCGGAAGAAAAATCATTTGCTTCGACTTCCTGAGGCCCTTTTTGATACCCTTCTAATGTAGAATCATCATCCGTAAATGTAGCATATCGGTAAGGATGGAGGATTATATGTCCTAATTCATGACCCAAAACGTGCCTTTTCCTCTGAGGGAATTCGATATCTGCATTCAAAGAAACTATTGCTCTGCCATTCTTAATAGTTGTACGGCCATCGCAATGACCCATTGATTTTTCCTTAACTATACCGTCATGATAAATGATCAAATCCCGTATATCAATATTGGAAGTGTCGTCAATTCCAAGCTCTGCTAATAATTTTTTAGCGGCTAAAACAGCTCTAGTTTGCATTAAATATCTCCTTTATCTAGCTTATCAATAAGGTCAAGCAGTTCCGTTTCATTTAGTATTTCCTTTAAATGCTCCTCATCTAGTTTCTCCAAATTTTTAAATTGCAATGCCGGGGCATTTTGCCTTAAACGCGCAAGTATAGCCTCTTTGGTGGTTACAGCAGCTTCTTGGAAGCTGGCAATAGCTCGCTCGTACAAATTCGAAAGTTTAACCCGTTTTTGCTCAACTGTATGCTTAAAAAGCAGTGCCTTTACTTTTGAGATTCCATTCTTTTCAACGGTTTCAGGATTGTAGCCATCTTCACGTAAAAAATCGTCTACAAGTTCCGGATTGCTATGGATTACTTCAAATAACTCCTCATTGAGTCTGTCGATATTCACCTTTTTATTTTTCATACTTGCATGTATATTCGTTTTATGATCTTCTTTCCTTTTTTAAGCGCTGAATAGACACTATTTACGTCTATGTCAAGAATTTCAGAAATGCGGTTTGGCGCATTTCCATCACCGTCAAGCCATAAGCAAAAAATCACATAGCCGTCAGTGTCATCACCGAATGCTTCATCTATCAACAGCCACTTCTCTTCCGATATAGAGACTTCTTCATCAATGTCTTCAATATGCTCTTTTTTGTTACGAAAGGTGTTTTCAGAATAGTCTTCATCACTCTCTTCATTATAACCAGAATTTTCTACCTCAACACCTGCTTTGACTTGAGATCTACTGGAGGACTTTAAGTGGCTTGAAATTAAACTTTTAACTATTCCTTTCAAATGTATTGTTATATCAGGGAACCGTCCAATATCCCAGGCGCGAACCCCATCGAATACTTTTTCTATTGCCAGCGCTGCAAAATGCTCCGCTGATACACTATCTTTTTCTGTTTTAATTTGAAACCCGCCTTGTGTCAGTTTAAAGTCTGCAAAGCGTACTAGCTCTTTATATATCTGACCCCATTTTTTATCTGGTATCTTTTTTAGTTCTTCTAGTGTGTGTGGGTCTATCATGTAGCGATTCTATATGGTTCTTACTAAATATATGCTCCGACCAAAAATATTTTGGTACTACTTCCCAAAATTAAAACAATTGGAGCATACATAAGTATAACCGGCTGCCCTCGGCCGTAAAATGAGGATTTGCTAAAATTATGGAAACTAAAATTACCCATGACGTGGAAGAACACTTCCACAGAGGTCATGCCGAAAGGCATGAGTACGATCCAGGACTGATCGTACATTACAAAATCAAAATCAATGATGACTACTACGAAGTAGAATCATCAGAAATCACGGGGACAGGTCTTTTAGAATTAACAAACCTGAATGTTCAGACTCATTCAGTTTTTGCTATTCACAAGGATGGTAAAAAAGAAATTGAGCCTCATGAAATCGCTGATTTGGGAGGTTATGGAATTGAAAAATTCGTAACAGAGCTAAAAAAAGGCGATGATAAGCATGACGTTGAGATTATTGTCAACGGGATGCTTAAAAAATGGGAAAAGGAACAAATTGCCTTTAAGGAGGTCATCATTTTGGCCTATGGTAAATATGATGACAGGCCAACAATGGTTTATACGGTTGCGTATGAAGATGGGCCACATCAAAACCCAGAAGGCTCAATGCGTAAGGATACATCAGTATTTGTAAAAAATAAAATGATATTTCATGCAACAGCAACTGATAAATCTTAGTCCGGACCTTAAAAAACTCTGGGACGACCGATATGAATTGGAGGTTTGTGGTGGACATTTGCTTGTCCACCATATCCCTTACCTTAATAGTTCCTTAGAGATTAAATATGGGACATTTGTGTGTGTTTTGACGCTTTCCACGCCAACAAAAGCAGGCAAGCCAAAAGATCATACCATGTATTTCATAGGTGAAACCCCGTGTGATATAAATGGGGATGCACTAACGGCAATTATCAATAACAGTAATCAACAACAGCTAACTGAAAACATATTGATCAATCATTATTTTTCAAGCAAGCCAGCAAGTGGTAACTACTGCGATTACTATGAAAAGATAAGGACTTATGCCGAGATACTTTCTTCGCAAGCGAAAGGCATTGATCCCACTGTAACCCCTAAAACCAGAACCGATGTTAACTAAGACAATGAAAAAAGACGTTTTTAAATACCCTGATACCAATTCTTCAAGGGCTGAAATAGAATATCTAAATCGAAAATTCGCCGGTCAAAAAATTGGCATTATCGGCTTAGGGGGCACAGGGTCTTATATTTTGGACCTTGTTTCAAAAACCCCGGTTGAAGAAATACACATTTATGATGGCGATATCTTTGAACTTCACTCTGCATTTAGAGCCCCAGGCGCTACACCGGTGGAGAAGTTTGATTCTGTGGAAACCTTAATGAAAGTTGACTACTATCACGAAATTTATTCCAGAATGCACAGTGGCATATTTGCACATCCTGAATACATCACAATGGATAACATTGGTAACTTCTCTGGCTTTAACTTTGTCTTTATGAGTATAGATGATAATGAAGCAAGATGTAGAATTGTGAATGGCTTAATAAGATTAGAAGTGCCATTTATTGATGTAGGGTTAGGGGTTAATAAAGTAGCTGATTCATTAATTAGCTCAGTTCGAGTTACCCATGGTAGCACTTCTAAGAATGATCATCTTTCTAAAAGATTTGGTGAAGCACAAAGCCAGGATAATGAGTATGCGCCTAATATTCAAATTGCCGATCTGAACTGTTTGAACGCCACGCTAGCAGTAATCAAATGGAAAAAAATCTTGGGCTTTTACCAGGATTTAAAACAGGAGCACAACAATCTATATTTTACAACAACGGGGAAAATGTTAAATGAGGATTTTACAGCATAAGTTTGTGGAGTATATCCCAGAAGTAATTGAAGATGGGATAGTATATGTCAGCATTAAGTATCGGTCTGCTACACATAATTGTGTTTGTGGTTGTGGTAATAAGGTTGTCACCCCGATCTCGCCTAAAGATTGGCAATTGACATTTGATGGGAAAACTATTTCCCTGTATCCGTCAATTGGCAACTGGAATTTTGAATGCAAGTCTCATTACTGGATAACAAAAGGCATAGTACGTCATGCCAGAACCTGGGATGACGAAGAAATTAAACTTAACCGAGAATATGATGTAGCCCAAAAGGAAAGCAATTATAAAACTCCCAAAAAGAAAGGTGGTTTCTGGAAAAATCTGAAAAGCATATTTTTCGCCTGATTCACCGTAGAAAAACTGTTGGGATGGAGATCAGGTCTAACTGTCGTTTAATAGTTTTGTTAAGGTCTCCATCGTTTTTGGACTCGGATTACTTTCCCCCGATTCCCATGCACTAATTGTTGACGGATTAACCCCTAACAGGTTCCCAAGCTTTTTTTGACTCAATCCATGAGTGACCCTGTATGCCTTTAATTTACCTGTCATGGATTCAGTCACGTCTGAATCTGGGTTATAACCCAGGAACGAAATTATCTTTGGCATATATTGGATTTGAGGAATAGCTTGGTTCGTTTCCCAAAACCTATACCCGTCTTCACTGACACCCATGTACAACGCAAGATCTTTCTGGAAGAGCTTTCGTTCAAGACGGGCTTTTCTTAAATGGTCACCAATAGTAACCAGATTTTTCGGAAGTTTGCCATATGGCAGATTTGGGACTGAATTCAGGGTTTGGGAAAAAGGTAACGCAACCATGTCCCTGTGGCTATTATAACCATCCCGAAAAAGAATGCGTCTGCGGCCCCGGTGTGGTACAACGCTACCTGAACAAGATCAGTGGCCCGTTGCTCGACCGGATTGACATCCATGTGGAGGTAGTGCCCGTAGCCTTTAGCGAGCTGTCTAACAAGCGCGCCTCTGAAACCAGCGATAAGATCAGGGAACGGGTGATCGCGGCCCGCCTGATACAAGAGAAACGCTTTGAAGGCCAACCAGGGATATATAGCAATGCCCAGATGAGCAGCCGCCAGGTGCATGAGATATGCGAGATAACCACGGCAGGCCAAAACCTCTTGAAAACCGCCATGGAACGGCTGAGTTTATCTGCCCGCGCCTATGACCGGATATTAAAAGTGTCCCGCACCATAGCCGACTTGGCAAACTCTGAAGACATCAAGATCGAACACTTGGCAGAAGCGATACAGTTCAGGAGCCTGGACAGGGAGAACTGGGCGGGGTGAGAGCAGAAAGAGAAAGAGAAAGGGAAACAGAAAGAGAAAGGGAAACAGAAAGAGAAAGATAAAGAGAAAGGGAAAGAGAAAGGGAAAGAGAAAGGGAAAGAGAAAGAGAAGGAGGAGGAGGAGAAAGGCATGCATTACAACTCATTCAAAGTAAGACATTTGAAATCAGGGGTATAAGATGATGCTTGATTTGCATGTTTAAGATCACAATTTGTGACCTTAAACACAATAGGATAGGGAAACACCGCAAGTATAACACATGCGCTTTTACCAGCCTCTTCAACCATTAAAGGCAAAATGCATCAATACGATAGTCAAGGCATTGAGGACTACCAATATTATCGCAGTTTGTATTTTCGATGGGCGGGGATGCCATACAATGTAAATGGTGTAGATTATCGCAATAATCGCCGCACCGAGAAAGTTTCCTTTTATCATAGTTTTATAGTGAGATTAAGCAAATCAAACACCTGTCCTTCGTAAATTATGTCAAATCTGGGGCTGTCGAAAGGTCGCTGTTTCATTTTGCTTCAGGTGTAACGCTTACCAATGGCAAATTGTGCAAAAAAGAGATATTAAGATTCTGCACTGCCAAAAAAGAGCAACTCCAGCCGCGCACTCTGCGTTTACCTCCCTCTCTGCGGTTTGCTTTTTTACCGCAAAGACCGACGGGGTCGTGGGTCATGAGTCATTGGTCGTGGGTAAGCGGTCTATACAAATATTGGTTGCTTTTTTTTCAAGCTGCAGCGTTGGGCTTGTCCTTTCAGGCTACATAAAGATAAATTTGGAGTTGTATGTTTTTTTTTAAAGTTTTGCATTCAGTGCCTTATTGCTGTATCTGTCAGAAACATAATAGAAATCCAAAACCAAATATAAACCATGAAAAAGATTGTTTTCATACTCAGCATGCAGATCATGATACTTTTTTCTGCACGCGGCCAAGACATGCATTGGCAATTGGCCATATCCAACGGTATTTTATTCAATGCTTCATCAGATGCATGGTGGAGCGGGCACTTGGAAGACATGATTGATTTTAAGGATAGCAGTGTGCTGGCCGGGTCTGCTTTCGGAGGGCTGTGGCTGGTGGATAAATCTGGGAATGGCAGATGCCTTACAGATACCTGGAGCCATACCAGTATCATGTGCATGAAACGTGGCCCATTTAGTCAGTATCATGTTTTCGTGGCAACCGACTCTACTTTGATGGAAAACCTGGGCCCCGGATTGGATAATTGGCATACCCTCAACCGGCCATCAGGTACCCAAACCATCAAAGAGATTACCATACTCAGCGGCCCGGGAAAAATTGTATTGGCATGTGATAATGGCATATACTGGGATACCATCCCATATCCCGACAGGCCACGCGTATATAACTGGAAACCGGCAACGGGTACGGCTGCGAATGGAAACTACTGGAGTATTTGTTCTCTGTCATCCCAGCCGGCATGGTCAACCAATAGCACTGCCTCCAGTGATCCGCTGGGTACCAACAAAGAATTCAACAGTATAGCCCGCACACCCATAAACAAAGATATTTTTTGGGTGAGCAACACCGGGGAAATAAAAACTTCGTGGCAGGTGGGTCGGGCGGCTTGGTCTGGGAATATGCCCATTAGCGCACCAGGAAAAGCAGATCCAAATACAAGGATCGCCTCCCTGGCGCGGTATGAAGCCCATCTTGATGTTTTTTGGGTGGGGCCAATGGGAGAAATAGAATCGGCATGGTGGGACAATAACAACGGCAATTGGTTAAACAACGGATTTCAATTGAGTGGAAATGGCATGGCTACGGCCCGAGGGGGTATTGCGGCTGTGGCGCGAACGAAGGATAATATAGACTTGTTTTGGGTAGGGCCAGATGGGTCAATAAAGACATCAGCTTGGGATGCCAATAACGGCGGCAGGTGGAGCTTGCCTACCCTGGTGGCTGCTGCAGGGAGTGCCGCATTGAATACCAGGATCAGCGCGGTGGCAAGGACGGCAAGCCATCTCGATGTATTCTGGATCGGAGCTGACGGGAGCGTTAAATCAAGCTGGTGGGATGCGATATCGCGTGATGGCTGGACAAACCATTCATTCAGCATTTCCGGTGCGGGTACGTCCGTTGCCAGCGGCGGTATTAGTGCTGTGAGCAGGAACAGTGGTCAACTGGATATATTCTGGATAGCTCCCGATGGTCACGCAATGACAAGCTGGTGGACTTCCGGGAATGCTGACAATTGGAACGGGCATGCCTATGTCATTTCGGTTTCGGTAACAGGCGCACCAGCCATTGATAACAATATAAGCGCAGTATGCCGCAATCCATTTTCGCTTGAAGTATTCTGGAAGACAATTGACCAGAATATTGGCATGGCATGGTGGAATCAAATCAATGCCACTCATTTTACTTCTCAACGCGTTGTGATTGAAACAGGGGCGGTGGTACAGTTTTTCAATGCAATTTCTGCTTTTGATGAAGAGATGAGTGTTTTTTACACGGATAACAACAGCGAAATTATAACACGAAACTGGAGGTACAATGAGGGAATGATACTCGCCGGGAGAAAAGGGTTCAACAATGGCATCATAAGAGGGGTATTTAAAAACAGTGCCCTTGCTTCAGAGCGAGGAAGGGTTTTAAGAGCAACGGGTCTAAATCTCAATGTCCAAAATCTAGTGGCGAGCGACAATAGATTGTTCACCACATCAGTGGGGATAAGTAAATACGCATTAAAGGCTTACATGGTCTGTTCTGATGGCAACGAAAATGCAAAGTATGCCTATAACTCTGTTGATTCTGGCAAAACCTGGACAACATGCCTGAACCGGGGTACCGGGGACAATGGTTGCACCACGATACAGAATTGTGCCAAGGGGCAGGGAGATGATTATAACAATTGCATTGGGGTATCTCCCATAAATCCCGCGCTTGTGTATTTAGGCTGGGAGAAGCTATATAAATCTGACAATGGCGGGGATAGCTGGCAATTTTTGGGAAGTGATCATCTCCATGCCGACCAACATCGAATAAGGTTTTCCGATTTTGATAAAAAGGGAAGCGCCGTTTACTTTGCTTCCGATGGTGGCCTGGCAGCTACTTTTGACAATGCTGCTTCGTACGTAAGCAAGTATAACAAAAGCGTCGCAGACCTACAGTTCTATACATCCGATGAAGCCGGAAGAAATTCTGATGGAAGTTTCAGTGCCAATTACAAGGTCAATAACCTGATCGGAGGGGGATTGCAGGATAATGGCAACGTTTGGGGCATACATGGATCTGATCATTGGGTGAACATAGGAACAGGTGATGGGGGCTATTTTACCTTCACCAGGCAAGGTCAGTTGGTAAGAAGATTGATCGGCAATTCCTTATATACATTGGGCGAGTGGAACAGTGGCGCAAATACCCTTGACGGCAATGGGGTGATACCTATCACAAGGCAAAAGCCCGATAGCAACAATGCTGGTTTAACGGGTGGTGGCTTTGCCATTGTCAATGATCCCGTAGCTTGGGATCAATACGGTGCCCAGGTATATGGCTTCGGGTGGTCAGGTACTGATATCTTTTCTTTCTGGAATCCCACGGGTGTCGCTCCGTGGCGGTGGGAATATGAAAAGAGCCTTCCCTTGGCCACTAGTGAATACATCACTTCTGGAGGTTCTGCCAATTCAAGAATAAGTTATTTCTGCACCTCTTTGGGCAATTTTTATAAATATGATAAACAGAACAATTTTGTTTCCAGGCTGCCCAAAGTTTCCGGTATGTCCCCGGCAGCAGATTCGATTTTTGGCTGCAACAGGATCTGCGTTTTAAAAGATAACCTGGCGTTTGCGCTTTATAATGGATGGCTCGGTCAATATTCAAAAGGAATGATTTTAAAATTTGACGGCACCACCTGGACCAAAGTAATAGGGGTACTGACGAACGGTTCGACCACCATCCCGCTCCCTGATTACAGGTTTTATAGCATCAATGCAGATTGGACCACCAATCCGCCAACCTTGCTCGCCTGTACCAATCAAAAAGTGCTTAAAAGTACTGATCTGGGCGCCACATGGACCGATCAATCAGCCGGATTGCCTAAAATGGCCAATCTCGCCGATATCCAGTTTGTGGTATTCCCAAATGGGACAAAAAGGTACTACATCAGTACTTTTGGCAGGTCTGTTTGGTTTGCTGATGTACATTAGTAGAAAAGGCAAGGCCGAGGTCTGCGAGCCTCTTGGATAAGAATTCCATAGCATGGTTGAATTTTGCTAATACAACAAGAAAATCCATTCCAAGGACAAGCAATGCATCATATATGCCAAATAATTCCTATATTTACTACTGGAACTGCTTGTCATGAAAAAAATCCTACTCCCCACCGTACTCCTCCTTCTTCTTGTTGGTAATGAAGCTCGCGGACAAAAACCTTTTTCTTCATTTGGTACTGAGTTTTGGGTGGCCTTCATGGATAACCTTTCTCTCGGTGAAAATGATGCCCCAAACTTTGGGTTTCAGTTGTTCTCGGAATTTAACACAACCGTTGAAATTTCAACGCCTAACGCTGGGATGCATATCACTGTATTGCTTACTGCCAATATGGTGAATGAAGTACACATACCTACCGATGTATATTATAGCAGTGGTACCGATGCGTATGGTACCAAAGGAATAAAAATAACTGCCAAAGACCCGATCCAGGTTACTGCCATGCACTACCGCGCCTATTTTTGCGATGCCAGTGTGGTGCTGCCAGTAGACTTACTGGATACCAGTTATGTAGGAAATGCACGGGCTGATGATTATAAGGGAGGTGGTCCTGGTGGATTTTCAGAATTGGTGATTGTATCCACTGAAAACCAAAACAAAATAACCATTATCCCCTCAACAGACTTAACCAGCGGCAGGCAATCCGGTACGCCGTTTACCGTGCAACTGGATGCTGGGCAAACCTTTCAAATCCAGGCGGAATCAGATCTTAGCGGTACACTTGTCAAAGCAGCTTCTAAAGTTGCTGTTTTTGGAGGGGCAACTACGGCTTTTGTTTTTGACGCTTCGATGGCCGCCGCAAACAATCATTTATGGGATGAAACCCTTCCAACCAAACTGCTGTCAACTAAATATATAGCTACACCTATCTTAAATATGGGGAATACCCCATGCCATATTGTGGCTGTTGAGAACAATACCAGGGTTTATATCAATTGTAACCTTTCTACCACCCTTGTAAAAGGCCAATCATTTGATTTCAAGATTGCAACGCCTACACTGATAGAAGCCACAAAGCCCATCGCCGTTTCGGAATTAATGCTGTCCCAGGATGAAAGCCTGGATAAAATTGGCGATCCTTCATTTGTCAATATCCTGCCGGCAAACTATATCACAACGGTGGCTGGGTTCAACTGTAGCGTGGCCTATAATGCGATTGGCGTTTCAAGCTTTTTCAATCAGCATTTTGCCAATGTCATCATCCCTGCTTCTGCCGTGTCTGATTTTTCTATTGACGGGATTACCTATTCCCCGGATTCGTTCCAGATATTCACCCAAGACAATCAATATGCTGTTGCGCATCTACAATTGGCACCAGGTTATCATGTCATGAAGTGCCCGAAGGGTTTTAATGCCATGATATATGGCAAAGGCAATTATGATGCGTATACCTTTACAGCAGGTTTCCAAAGCTTCCGACCTGACGATGAAGCCCAATTGGATGTGCAGGGCTGCCTGGATGAACCCATTCGCTTCAACAGCTTTTCAAACGATATAGTGAAAGAATTTACATGGTATTTCGGGGATGGCGATTCTTCAAAAAGCAGCAATGTGATGCACACTTACAAACATCC
>Ga0206962_1165_pt1 | contig 20511 bp, 7 predicted proteins | sample Alteio_BWOrgHeat_27_FD_153241 | JGI IMG/M metagenome (GOLD analysis project Ga0206962, IMG submission 153241) | Enriched cells from forest soil in Barre Woods Harvard Forest LTER site, Petersham, Massachusetts, United States -... | ecosystem: Environmental > Terrestrial > Soil > Temperate forest > O...
ACGGTCGAGAAGATTGAGAGCCTTATTCTTTCGGGCGGCAGTCATCAGGTCGCCACGGCAAATCTCGATTTCTGGCTGAACTCCCTGAATGATGTGCATTTGCACCGCATACTTGCGGGGTGCAGCCTCGTGTTGCCGGATGGCATGCCGCTGGTATGGATTTCGCGTTTGCTCGGAACTCCGTTGAAAGAGCGGGTTTCCGGAGTGGATCTGGTGCCCCAGCTGGCTGAACTGTCGGCCCGGAAGAGCTACGGAATCTATCTGCTCGGCGGCCGTGACGGTGTAGCCGAGCGCGCGGCCAATGTCCTGCGAGAGATGTATCCCGGCGTAAATATTGTGGGTCACCATGCTCCTCCCCTTGCCGACCTGGAACGGATGGATCATGGCGATACGCTTGAGAGAATTCGCGCGGCAAAGCCGGATATTCTGATGGTCGCGTTCGGCAATCCAAAGCAGGAGAAATGGATTCGGATGCACTCGCAAAGCCTGGGTGTACCCGTCTCGATTGGAATTGGCGGAAGCATGGACATGCTTGTGGGCGATGTCCAGCGCGCACCAGTGTGGATGCGGCGGAGTGGCCTCGAGTGGCTCGGTCGCTGCATGCAGGAGCCGTCTCGCCTGCTTCCACGATATGCGCGAAATTTCACCGGGCTGGCTCTCAAACTTCCGATCGCATTACTGGCTTCTCTCCTTCAGCGCCCTGGCCGGTCCGCCTCGGCGACGGACCGCAAAAAAGACGACGGAATAGAGCATCTACATCTCAAGGGAAATCTTGAGGGAGCTGTAGCCAACGCGCTGGATCGAAGCGTTACGAGCTGCATCGAAGACAGCCAGCTGCTAGTAGTGCACATGGCAGAGGTGAAGTACGCCAGTGCAGAAGGCCTCGGGGCGTTGCTGGATGCCAGACAACGGATGTTCGCGAATGGTCTGTCGCTTACCCTTGCGGCTGTTCCAACGCGGATGAAGTTGCTGTTCTCTGCATGGTGCCTCGATCCGCTGTTTGATGAACTCAAGGTTGGACCTGAGCGCGCCGCTCTGACCCAAAGGGTCAAACAGGCAACCTTTGCGGGCTTGGTTGGACGGGAACAAAGTTTGTCGGTCGAGAACGAAAGCTAATTGTATGAATCGACGCCGCCGATCACTATCGCAGCGGCGTTCGTTTCAGTGCCGGTCGATTCCGGCGCTGGCCGGTTCATTGACAACGGGCTCGTACACACGCAAACTGGAGTTCTTCCGATCCCGATTTTTGGGGGTAAGAAGAACTCAGAATCACTGCCTATGAAATTACACATTCCTTCTTTAGTCCTGGCGTTTGGTCTGACCTCCAGCGGAATGCAAGCGACGGCTCTGGAGCAACAGTGTCCGGTGAGCCTAAAGCAGATTTCGTTGGGCTACAACCACGAAGGCGGACAATCCAAGCCGCAGCTGAGAGTGAATTTCGCCAACCAGGCCGGCAAAGAAATCTCCACGGTGACGTTTAGTCTGTCTGTACTGGATTCAGCAGGCTCTCCCCGGGAGTATTCGGACGATCTTGTGTATCGAGATGGCCTGGGCGTCGGCAAAACGAAGTTGTTTGCCTGGGATTTGACACCGGAATCGATAGACATCCACCGCACCGGCGAAACAGTCCTGCTGCAGAAGGTCGAGTTTTCCGACAGCACGGTGTGGACGGACGACGGATCACAGTCCTGCGTGCTTACTGTTGACTATCATCCGATGTGACAAGCAGACAGAACGAATTCCAAACACCGGCGCTCTGACTCACAGGTTCCTGGAAAAGAAATCGGTGAGCCGCTGAAATAGTATTTTGCGGGAAGCGCGATCCTCGAAAATATCACGGCGGTTTGGAAACAGCAGCATATCCGCGTATTTTCCCTTATCCAAAAGCGCATCCATGAGCATCAGGGAATTTTCCAGATGTGTCTTCTCGTCGAGCGTGGCCTGCGCAAGCAACAGAGGCGCATTGAGATTTCTAGCATTATCAAGAGGAGACGACGAGAGCCAGCCATGCTGGTTGCGCGTTGGGTCTTCGATATAGCGCTCGGTGAAAACCGCATCATAGAGATGCCAGTCGGTGACGGGAGAACCAGCAAATCCCGCTTTGAACATCAGTGGGCGATCGAGCATGCCGTGAACCGCGAGAAATCCACCGTATCCCCATCCGCAGATTCCGAGTCGCGACTTATCGGCCCATGGCTGCGAACGCAGATACATAACTCCGTCGCGTATGTCCGCCATCTCTGACGCGGAAAACCGCAAATGGATCGGCTCTTCATACAGATGGCCGTAGCCGGACGAGCCGCGGTTGTCGACGGCGAATACAACATAACCGTTCTGGGCCATCAGATCGAACCACATGAAAATATCGCCGCCCCACACATCCCGGACGGCCTGCTCACCGGGACCGCCCGCTACGTAGAAAATCACCGGATATGGATGCGCTGCATCGAAGTTCGGGGGCGTGATCCTCAATGCATTCATGTCCGCGCCGAGATGAGTTTTTATCGTAAGAAACTCCACGTGACTGGGCTGGTCGGCAGCTGTCTCCACGGGCGGATTGTCGCCAATGGGTCCGACTTTACTTCCATCGGCGTGGAGCAGTTCCAGGCGCGGACGTGTGAGATGATTGGACCACGTATCGAGAAAGCGATCGCCGGACGGCGACAATCTCACATTGTGAGTGCCCTTCTGCTGCGTGATTCGAGTGAAACCCGAGCCATCGGTCTTCACTCGATATAGCTGGCGTTCCAGTGGGCTCGCTTCCGTTGCTGTAAAGTAGACCGCGCCTGTGGTTTCATCGACACCGGCCAGCGAAGTTACTTCCCAATTGCCTCGCGTGAGCTGCGCGAGTTGTTTGCCTGAGATGTCGTAAAGATAGAGGTGACGATATCCGGACCGTTCGCTGGTCCATAGAAAGCGATGCGAGTCTTTTAGGAAAAGCAGACTGTCGTTCAGATTGATCCAATAGGCATCGGTGTCGGTGAGGACAGTCTGCGCGCTGCCTGTGCCCGCATCTGCCAGGAGCAGATCCAGAGTTTTTTGGTTTCGGCTTAGCCTCTCGATAACCAAATGTTTTCCGTCTGGAAACCACTGCACCAATGGGATGTAAACATTGGCGTCGCTGCCAAGATCAATCCGGACTGGCTTGCCGCCGGAGACCGTACGCACGAAGAGATGAACCACAGGAATGGCGCCGCCAGGCTTGGGGTAGGCCAGCCACTGTTCCGTACCATTGGCATTGCGCAGCGCATACTTATCGACGGCACGGTCGTCCGTTTCGAGCCATGCGATAGAGGAGGAATCCGGAGACCACCAATATGCCGAGTGCAGGCCCAGTTCCTGGCGATATGCCCAGTCTGGCTCCCCCTCTCGCAGTTCACTGCTGCCTGCATCTGTCCATGCGCGAGCAGTTCCGGTCGCTGTATCCGCAAGCCAAATGCTGTGATCCAGGATGAAGCTGATCATGCGTCCGTCGGGACTGACCCTGGGGTTGCTCAACTCTTTTCCCCCGGTCACAAGCGGCTTCGACGAATGTGCGTCGAGATCGAACAGTGTGATCGAGACAGAAGAGGCCAACAGCAGTGCGTGCCTTCCGGGGATCCACGCAAACTCCTTCAGTAGCCTTCGTCTCGCACTGTCGTCGTGTTCGTCCAGCGACGGTTGGGAGTTCTTGTCTTCGAATGCCGCCGCGAGTTCGGACGCGGACACGAGAGGTTGTTGCCGCCCGGTCGCAGCGTCGATGCTCCAGATTTCTTTGGGTGACGAGCCGGATTTCGAAGAACTTTGGGTTCCTTTTCCCTCGGAGGTAACAGTCCGAATGTAACCGAGGTTTCTGCCGTCCGGACTCCAGACAAGGTTTTCGGGCAGAGCTTTGGCCCGGTCGCGCTCGTCCGCTATGTGTTCAATGGCTGGAGAGTTCTTCTGAGGCTGCTGTGCAGGCAGCCTCTGTATCGCACATGACAGCGCGCACAAGACAAATACCGCCGGCAACCGGAACGAAAGTTGCCTGATCACCATGGCACCGCGATAAACCTTGCGCGAAACTTCAACTCTGGAATGATCGTGTCGAATCATAATGCGCCGGTACGCGCCGTCGTGATGAAGCATGAGTTTTCTACAACGCATGGACGCTGGATTCCTGACTGTACAAATGCCAAAGCAACTTTTAAATGTCCAACACGAACATCTGATTGATAGTGTGGGGCTTGTCCCAAGTCGGGACACTCCCTCTTTGGCACTACAGAATGTTACCGATGGGCGATATACGTTGTTGTATTCTCACTTTACAGTATTGATGACCGCACTCGCGAACTGTGTCGTAGTTGAGTTGACGACGAAGGGATAGGACTGCTCCAAATTGGTCTTGGCGTCAACGAACGCATATCATGCGATCACGTTCGATGAGAGAAGACCGGTAGTTGCAGCTCGGACATATCCTTTTGTCCCGCATCGTGAGCTGTAGTCCGGTTGCTCTGTCGTTTCACCGAGTCGACTGTTTCCTGTGATGCCGATAGGAATTGCAGGCAAAGCCAAGTTCGCCTTGCAGTGAGTAGCGGGATACTACCGCGAACTTACGCGAAGCGAAAAAAGCACGGGGACGGAAGATGCTGGTCTTCGTCCAGTGAGAAACCTAAACCAGCAGGGATGGGACTTCTATGTTACGTTCGCATGAAACTCTTGGGGCCACATCGAAATTGAACAAATGCTTCTCAGCGCTTCTGGGAGCCGGCCTTCTTCTGGCGGCCAGCAGTCTGCCTGCACAGGTTAGCGTAACGACAGAGCGCAATGACATTGGACGAACAGGACAGAATCTCAACGAGACCATCCTTAATCCTTCGAACGTAGACCCCACCGAGTTTGGCAAGCTTTTCTCACAGCATGTGGACGGATATGTTTATGCACAGCCGCTTTACCTTCCCAATGTGACGATCGCCGGGCAGAAGCATAATGTGGTGTTCGTTGCCACCCAGAACGACAGCGTATATGCCTTCGACGCGGATACCAACGGCGGCAGCAGCGCGAATCCACTATGGTTTGCTTCGATGCTCAGCACGGCTCACGGAGCCGCGGCCGGAGCTACTACGCTCTCTTCGAATGATGTGGGCACGGACATTATTCCCCAGGTTGGAATTACGGGAACTCCAGTCATTGATCCAGCAACTGGCACACTGTATGTAGTCAGCGCAACCAAAGAAGGTACCAACTACCTCCTGCGATTGCACGCGCTGGACGTGACTTCGGGAGCGGAGAAATTTAATGGTCCAGTGGTTATTACCGCAACGGTTCCCGGCACTGGAAATGGCAGTTCAGGCGGCTTACTTACCTTTGATTCCGAGTGGGAGAACCAACGGCCGGGCCTTCTGTTGCTGAACGGCATTGTCTATATAGGATTCGCTTCTCATGGCGATGGCGGTCCCTGGCACGGATGGATCTTCGGCTACAACAAGACAACGCTGCAACAGACTGGCGTATTTTGTACCTCTCCGAATGGCACCGGCTCCGGCGTGTGGATGAGTGGCGCGGGCCTGGCGGCCGATGTGGTCGATCCGACCAATCATCCCTTCGGACGCATGTTCATTCCGACCGGAAATGGCGACTATACGGCGACCAAACCGTATACCTCCAACATGGATTATGGAGACAGCATCTTAAACCTGGACCTCACTAACGGTGTGCCGACGATTCAGGATGAGTTCACGCCGATGAACCAGGCCAATCTGGATGCCTACGATGGAGATCAAGCGTCCGGTGGTCTCATGATCGTTCCCAATCAGACTACCGGCAGTGTTCCGCATCTGTTGGTGCAGGCTGGAAAATCAGGCGCAGTGTTCCTGCTCAACCGCGAGAACCTCGGGGGATATAATACTGCCGGCGACCAGGTAGTACAGGAGCTTCCGTATGAGATCGGTAACGTTGGCAGTTGGAACACGCCGGGATATTGGAACGGAACTGTATACTACGGTGCGCAGCTGGATAATTTGAAGTCATTTCCGCTCGTTAACGGACTCATCACCGGTCCCAGCGCCCAATCCAGCGAATCGTCCGGCTATCCTGGATCCAATCCTACAATTTCGGCCAATGGAAACACCGAGGGAATTGTCTGGACGATCCAGTCGGATGGGTACACGAACAATAGTCCGTCCATTCTGCTGGCGCACAGCGCAAGCAACGTCGCAACGACGCTCTATTCAAGCAACACCAATCTCACGCGTGACAACCCCGGTCCCGCAGTCAAGTTCACGGTGCCGATCGTGGCCAACGGGAAGGTGTACGTCGGGACGCAAACCCAGTTGAGCGTCTATGGACTACTGAACAGCCAACAGATGGCAGCGACTCCTGTGTTCACTCCTGGTGCGGAAACTTTCAGCGGCAACCTGACAGTGACCATCAGCGATGCGACGGCGGGTGCGACTATCTACTACACCGTGGATGGCAGCACACCGACCGTGGGCTCTCCCGTATACACAGCGCCGATCACGATCAACGGAACGACGACGATCCAGGCGATAGCGAGCGCTCCAGGCTTCGATCAGAGCACGGTGGCTTCCGCAGCGTATATCGATTCCGCGCAGGTCGGCACACCTGTCTTCAGTCCAGCGAGCGGCATTTACACTCAACCCGTTTCGGTCACGATCAGCGATTCCACCCCCGGCGCAACCATCTACTACACCACGGACGGGACCGCGCCCACGACCTCCTCGACCAAGTACACCGGGCCGGTGTCGGTGAGCACCAGCGAGACACTCAATGCGATCGCGGTAGCTTCGGGCCTCGCAAACAGTATTGCGGGGAGTGCATCCTACACGTACAACGCCGGACAAACAGGGATCAACTTCCCGGTGGGATTTGCGGGAACCCAGGGAACCATGATTCTGAATGGCAGCACTGGCCTGGACGATTCCCGCCTGCAACTGACGAATGGCGCCTTGAATGAAGCAGGATCTGCGTGGTACTACCAGCCGGTCAATATTCAGGCATTCACGAGTGAGTTCACCTTCCAGTTGTCCAATCCCGCTGGAAACGGTATCACTTTTGCGATTCAGGGAAATAACAGCGCCGCATTGGGCACCAATGGATCCGGGCTGGGATATCAGACGATCGCCAACTCGATCGCGGTCAAGTTCGACTTTTCGACGATCGTAGGAAGCAGCAATGATTCAACGGGTCTCTATCAAAATGGCGCTGCCCCGACGGTTCCGGCGGTTGACCTGAGCACGTCCGGAATTAATCTGCTCAGCAACGATCCAATGGACGTGAAGCTGACCTACAACGGCACTATCCTTTCGATGATCATCACGGACAAAGTGACGGGATCAGTCTATTCCACAAGCTGGACAGTGAATATCCCGTCGATCGTCGGTGGCAATACTGCCTATGTTGGATTCACTGGCGGAACCGGATCTTCAAGCTCCAGCCAGAAAATCCTGACATGGAACTATGCACTTGGGTCAGGTACACTGCCGGTCTCGAGTACGCCTCTCTTCAGTCCTCCTGGCGGAACTTATACCACGACGCAGTCGGTGAGCATTACCGCTGGGTCTTCGGGCGGGACGATCTATTACACGACTGACGGAACAACTCCGACGACATCATCGGCGGTGTATAGCACGCCCATCGCGGTCAGCGCCTCGGGAACTCTCAAGGCGATCGCAGTTGCCGCGGGTTACAGCTCGAGCAACGTTGGGGTTGCAGTCTATACGATTGCTCCCAGCCTTCCCGCGCCAACCTTTTCTCCGTCCCCAGGCACTTACACTACGTCGCAGACAGTGACCATCAGCGATGCGACGGCAGGCACCACCATCTATTACACCACCAACGGAAATACGCCGACGACTTCCTCTACCGTTTATAGCGGCCCGATCACGGTGAGCTCTCCACAAACGTTGAAGGCTATCGCAGTTGAGACCGGTTTCATCAATAGCCCGGTGGCGACCGCTACATACACCGTGCTACCTGTGTTGCCCACGCCAACATTCTCACCTGCCGGCGGCAGCTATATGACCCCGCAGACGGTGACCATCAGCGACACGACGGCTGGAACCACGATTTACTACACCATCAACGGAACTACGCCGACGACTTCCTCGGCTGTGTATAGCGGCCCGATTACGGTAAACTCGTCGGAGACGGTGGAGGCCATCGCGGTCAAGACAAGCTTTACCAACAGCATGGTTGGGACGGCGGCCTTCACCATCAGCAGCGGCGGCACGACCTACGTCAACTATGCCAGCGGTGGATTTACGCCGGCCAGCCTGTCGCTGCAGGGAAATGCGGCTGTAGTCGGCGGGGCGCTGCAACTGACCGACGGAGGCACGGGAGAGAACCGCGCCGCCTGGTTCAATACCAAACTGCCTGTGCAGAACTTCGTTACCGACTTCACATTCCAGCAGCTGAATGCCTCTGCGGACGGCATGACGTTCGCGATTCAGAACTCCAGCATCTGGGCGGTAGGAGACGCGGGGTCAGGACTAGGCTACCAGGACATTCCCAGCAGCGTCGGAGTAAAGTTCGACCTGTATAGCAACGCCGGAGAAGGCAACGACTCCACCGGTCTGTATAGCGGAGGGGCTGCGCCAACAGTGCCTTCGGTCGATCTGAGCTCAACCGGGATCAACCTGCACAGCGGTGATCTGATGCATGCGCACATAGTCTATGACGGGACCAACCTTACCATGACTCTCACCGATACGGTTACCAGCGCCACGGTCACGGAGGTCTTCCCCGTCAACATCCCCAACCTGGTGGGGGGCAGCACTGCCTATGTCGGATTCACCGGCGGTACGGGAGGCTCGGCAGCAACCCAGAACGTACTGTCGTGGTCCTATGTGAGCGGAGCCCAATCATCCGCTGCGACGCCGACGTTCTCGCCTGCGGCTGGCACCTACACCACATCGCAGACGGTCACCATCAGCGATACGACGACAGGCGCTACCATCTACTACACCACCAACGGAACCACACCGACGACTTCCTCAGCCGTGTATAGTGCACCGATCACGGTGAGTGCTTCGCAGACGCTCGAGGCCATGGCGACTGCAACCGGCTTCAGCGCCAGCCCGGTGGCGGCTGCGGCTTACACCATCAGTACAGTGCTGCCCACGCCCACCTTCTCTCCTGTGGCTGGAAGCTATACGACAGCACAGACGGTGACCATCAGCGATGCGACGGCTGGAACCACCATCTACTACACCACCAACGGAACGACGCCTACCACCTCATCCACTCTGTACAGCGGTCCGATCACAGTGAGCGCTTCGCAGACGCTGGAGGCCATCGCCGTCAAGACCGGCTCTACCAACAGCGCGGTTGGGACTGCGGCCTACACCATCAGTACAGTGCTGCCCACGCCCACCTTCTCTCCTGTGGCTGGAAGCTATACGACAGCACAGACGGTGACCATCAGCGATGCGACGGCTGGAACCACCATCTACTACACCACCAACGGAACAACGCCTACCACCTCATCCACTCTGTACAGCGGTCCGATCACGGTAAACTCGTCGGAGACGGTGAAGGCCATCGCGGTCAAGACGAGCTTTACCAACAGCGTGGTTGGGACTGCGGCCTACACCATCACCAGCAGCGGCACGACCTACGTCAACTATGCCAGCGGCGGATTTACGCCGGCCAACCTTTCCCTGCAGGGAAATGCCGCTGTAGTCGGCGGGGCGCTGCAACTGACGGACGGAGGCTCCGGAGAAAACCGGGCTGCCTGGTTCGCGACCCCTTTGCCGGTGCAGAGCTTCACTACTGACTTTACCTTTCAGCAGCTGAATGCCTCTGCGGACGGCATGACGTTCACGATTCAGAACGACAACATCTGGGCGGTAGGAGACGCGGGATCAGGACTGGGCTACCAGGACATTCCCAGCAGTGTCGGAGTCAAGTTCGATCTGTACAACAATGCCGGAGAAGGCAACGACTCCACCGGTCTGTATAGCGGAGGGGCTGCACCAACAGTGCCTTCGGTCGATCTGAGCTCAACCGGGATCAACCTGCACAGCGGTGATCTAATGCATGCGCACATAGTCTATGACGGGACCAACCTGACCATGACGCTCACCGATACGGTTACCAGCGCCACGGTCACCGAGGTCTTCCCTGTCAACATTCCAAGCCTGGTGGGAGCCAGCACTGCCTATGTCGGATTCACCGGCGGTACGGGGGGCTTGGCAGCAACACAGAACGTCTTGTCATGGTCTTATACCGCCCCGTAGAATGGCGATGAAGAAAAGTGGAGAGCAGATCGAGGGTACAGATCTGCGCTCCACCTTCAGCTGTTCGAGTTAACTTTGCCGGAAGTCAGGCCTGATGCGGCGAATGAAATTGTACTCGTCGCTAGTTCCAGCAGGTACCCGCTGAGCTCTTCGAGGTAGAGGTTTGCCTGATGTTAGAAAAGTGACGATTCTCTCATGTAGGCGAAATGCTCTTCGAGCGAGAGACCTTCCCGCGTTTGCGGTTTGGTTCGCATCTCGTGGTCGAGGATGTGGGCCACATACATAGACCGATACCAGTAGCTGACAGCCTCGGGACGATGGCCTGGGAGACTTCGGTCCTCGTCGATCTTTCGCATGGCGTTGTTCTCGTTGAATTCCTCAATCGCTCTCAATTCTCCGCACCAGCGATTGGCAAAAAAGAACTGGGTATCGTCCAGATAAATGCTGACAGCGGGAGTACACAATTCAGGCCGGCCTGTGAGACATCGCAGGGCGCTCTTTGAGCCGCTATAGATATCCACGTCGACCGAGATAAATGCCAAAGGCGCCGATTCATCCAGGCTCGCGACAAAACCATCGACTGTGTCGGCGATATCACCGAAGATCAGTTCGCCACGGTCGCCGATTCGCTTCCGTAAATCGTCGCGATTGGTCATAGCGAAGTCTCCCGGGGACCAGAGCTCCGGGTGATCCGCGTAGCCCTCAACGATGGGAAGGCCTTCCCCGGAATCCATACCCACCACGCGCAATTCAATCCCTGTTTCCTTCTGAATGACGGCGGCGAGATCAATCATATTGACCAGACCGTTCCCGGTGGCTACGCCAAACTCGCAAACGGTTGCTTTCTTCTTACCAGCGAAACGAGCCATATCTGCCGCGCGCAATAAGCCGTAGGCGTAATTTGGCCGCTGAATCAAACCGTGTGATTCCTTCTGCCGAAATGTTCCTTGCCGCTCGACCGTGGCCCGTTTCATGGCCTGCCGAGGGCCTGCATCAAGAACGTTTGATATCTGGCGGCGGAGAGTATAGAACATAGATGAAAGAATTTCTCCTCGAAGGCAGAATACGGATAGCTTAGGCTGGATCGTACCAAAACCACGCACTCAATGCAATCAACCGGGCCTACAGTACAAGCTCCCTGCAGGAACGCCGTGCCAGAATGGGCGCAGAATGAAGAGGCCGGATACGATCATTTATGTGCCAGACAGCAACACCCCTTCAAAGGCATCACACGCTGCATCCCAGGTGAATCTCTGGATATCGCGATGACCATTCCGCGCTAATCGCAAGCGCAAGTCTCCGTCATCAATGAGCCTGCCCACAGCCTCTGCGATAGCTGGTGGATCCATGGCGGACACCAGCAAAGCAGTTTCCCCATCTGTACAAAACTCCCGGTGGCCGCCGATATCGGTTGCAACTACTGCCGCTCCACACATCATAGCCTCGCACGGAGGCAGCCCCCATCCCTCAGAATGGCTGGGAGCAAGGAAGATGGCCGCGCGGTTATAAATGCGGCGCAGCTCCTCTTGTGCAGGTGCCTGGTGATAGACGATCCAGGGTGGCAAATCCTCTGGCCGTCCATCGACGCCAAAGAACTCAGCTTCAAGATTGGGATACTTCTCCTTGAGAAGAAGGAGAGCCGAGAGACCGTCCTGGGAACCTTTCCAAAGTACGCCAGGGCTGAACAGCATGGCAAGATGCATCGGATTTCTGGTCTCGGCCGCAACATCACAACCAAACTTTGTGAAGTCCAGACCATTCGGAATGTAATGACATGTCTCTCCCATCTCATGTGCAACCTGTTCAAGCCACCGCGCGATGACGATCTTTTCAAGCGGCGCCTTCCACGTGTCCATCACCTGATCGGCAAAACCAGTGAAGGTTTCCAAGTGCTGTATCAGGTAGAGCTTTCTTCCAGGCAGATCATGCATCGCGGCCAGACGCTCCGCGGTCGTCCACCATGTGGCAACATAGACATCTGCCTGCGGGAAAAATGCTCGCGACATGGTTGGTATCCAGACCAGCTCTACCGCGGGGTCCAATTTGAACCATTGATCCGGCTTCCATTTTCCCGAAATGGCATACGGCAGATATTCAAAGATGCGCAGTCTGTCCTTCAGCCTAAGTTTTGCATCACGGGGGAGTACTTGTACGGTATGCAAAATTCGGACTTTATGGCCGCGTCTGGCCAATCGATTGGCGTACTCGTACACGACCTTGAGGCCACCCACGGGACGCGATCCTTCATACGCTACCAGGAATACAATATCCATTCAGATTCTCTCGTCGAGGAGCGAATGAATCCAACAGGCCGACATACCAGGCTTTGGCACAGCAGGTCGCTGTGTCAGAGATGAAGCAGAAATACGGCGGGAATGACGCCATGCCGCATGTGCGCATGTCCTAATCGCGATCAAGGACAATTCACGTGGATTCAAGTTCCGCTTCCAGTACAGCCCGTATACTGCACGCCGCATACGCATTTCATCACAACGCTTAGAATAGCATCCGTGACGGAATGCAGAATGACCGTCTTACTGACCGCAGAATCGGCTAACCTGATCTTATGAGCGCAATATTCCTTCTGCCGGGTCTGCTCTCACTTTTTCTTGTGATTCGCGGACGAATCGAGACTGCGTTCGTGTCCGTCTATCTGCCGGCTCTACTGCTGCTTCCTAACGGTTACATCTTCCGGGTTCCGCATCTGCCTGCGATTTCCGCCGCACAATCCGCGTTGATCCCGATCGGAGCAGTGGCGGTGTATCGCCTTGTACGGAGCGGGTTGCCATCAATTATGGATATTTTGGTGAGCTTGTTCCTGATCAGCTCCAGCATCAGTGAGGTGTTCCGCGAGCACGTCATGAACGATGGTATCTTTTACGCGATCACGTCATTCATCTCGATTTTTCTTGCGTATGCGGTGGGGCGGAAGCTCATTGAGCCCGTTCTTCGATTTGTAACTGTACGGCGAATGGTCGTCCTGGTTCTCCTGCTGGGCCCGATCGGCCTGATCGAATGGCGATTGGGAATTAATCTGTATGGCCTGATCGGAGACAGGCTTTTCCACCTATACGGTGTCCAATCAGGGGTTCAATTCAGATCCGGGCACGGAAGAATATCGACCTCCTTCAATGATTCGGAGATCGCGGGAATTATCTTCGGGATAATAGCGGCTTTGAATGTGTGGCTGGTCTACCTGAACAAATGGCAAACAGGCGCCGATCTCGGCAAGTGGCTATCCAAGCTTGAGAAGTTCCACATCCCGGGACTGCTGTTGCTCGGTTACATCTTCCTTACGCAATCTCGTGGGCCGATGCTGGCTGTGGCGGCCGGTTACGTCATCCTTCAAATTCCGCGGTTCAAAAATACGAAAGCGGCTAGCATTGCGGCAGCCATTCTACTTATTGTGGCAGCGATCGGCGCATACCAGTACTTCACTCGCTATACGAATATCGATCCGTCCGAGGTTATGAACGAACAGCAAGGAAGCGCACTTTATCGGCGCCAGATGAATGAGTTCTATCAACCGATTGTCGAAGTGGGCGGGACGTTCGGCTGGGGGATGTTAAGCCATCCGATACTGCCCGGCATGTTCTCTATCGACAACGAGTTTCTGCTCGTTCATCTGGCTTACGGAAGCTCGGGATATATTCTTTTCCTCCTGATAACAGCAGAGACTTTCCGGGGCCTGATAGTGCGCTCATGGAGACTGCAGGCTCGGGTGGACCAAGCGTTTGCTACCTGCATGCTGGGAGCAATGGCAGTGTTCTTTATATCGATTACGACGGCGTATATGGGGGAACAAACACCACAAATTGCCTTCCTTCTCATTGGGTGGAGTCAGTCTATCGTGCCGAGTTCCGTTTCGGCCGCGGACGTGCCTGAAATTGAAGCGCCAGCGAGATTTGCTTTCAAGCAGGTATTTCGATAGATATAAATTACGACTCAATCAAAACGGATTTTTGCGGGCACCGTCGGTTGGTGCGCACCATTTGATATCGCCAATTTGCGCCTCGATCAATGGAACGCCTGAGCCGGCTGGAGGTGATGAATTTTTGAATTCCTGTAATTTGAATAGTTGCATTAACGGATGTGATGTGATCAGATTAGGACAAATAACACTCTATGCAGAATCGCCACTTCCATTTAGGGCGCCACTCTGTAGTGGATAGTACCGACCTTTTAGCTGCCTTGTGAGTTGTTCTTCGAGCACAAAAAGTGCGGATCGGGAGCCGGGTTATGTCTATGCTCCTTTGGTGAGCCTGTAGGTTTTGTAGTGTGTTATTCCTGCCTTGTCACAATGTTGTTTCACAACTTGCGTAGCCAGAAAGCACTGCAGGTTTGCTGACGGAGATCCCTGTCGGTTGCGCCTCAGTGTCTGAAACTGTGGTGACCTCAACGATGATGCGTGAACAGAGAAAATGCCATTGACCACGATCGAATTTTGCAGCCGTAGTTTGCCGCGAGCACATCGCGATGTTCGCTGCGGACTGGAGACAACAGCAGTACTGCAACGTCCCTGCGTGGACCGTTTCGCCTGGCGCTCCGGCGACCAGTTGGTGTACTTCGGGTGCTACGTTCCAAGTGCTACATCGGAGCGTGAACTCCGCTCTGAAGCACGAACTACATCAGCTTTGCATCGTCGTGTTGTCCCCACGGAGCGAGTATCATCGCGACGCGTTTCACCGCATAACTCCGCTTTGTTGTCGAATAGCAACCCCAAAAAGCTAATGACCAAGGTAATCGTCATGCAGGAACTTATAGGAATATTCCCGCATGAGGTGACCTGCCGGCAAGGAGGTAACAAGTTTTGGCGCTGTAGTTTGTGAATTAGGCGATTCTCGTTACTTTGGTTCTTAGATTTTCCTGTTTTTCCATGTGATTTGGTTGTTTGATGTCGATTCTGTAGGTGAGAGCATCTGAGGCGATCCCGGTCGGAAAGCGTCTTTATCTCTCATTCTCGGTTTCAGGGTGCGCAACAAGAACCGATTAGTGCCAGGTGTTTCTTGTTGCGACGTGAATATTTGACCCGGATTGACAGGCCATTCAGAAGCTGTCGACGGTGGAGTGAATTAACAGTTACTTTTTGCCGCCTTGATTATGCGCGTGAATTTCGGATTCGTTTCTGAGACCACGTGAGTGCGACTTTCCCTTTAGGAGATAGGCATATGAAGAAGTTATCGGCTTACTTTTTAGCAGTTATCGTTGCAGTTACCATCTTTTCTCTCTCCACTACTGCACTAGCGCAAACGGTAGCTCTCAACGACGGCTCGATTCTGCAAAAGAACACAAATCGCGCAGGCGTGAACATCGGAGCAATCGACTATTGGGACCAGGGGCAGATTCTCAAAAACCTGATCGGCACAAGCAATCCAGGTATGGAGCCACTTCAGGACCGGCAAATCTGGGCCGTCGCCACAGCAGGAACCGCGACAACATTCACCATTCCAGACATCTACGATGGCGTCCCGCCGAACTATTGGGCGGGGGGAACCTTTACCGTAGTTGATACACAGTCCGGCGGCGCTGAGCTTGGCTGCACGGGCACGATTGCCTCTAACACCGGACCAAACTATCCGCTGACCAGCGTGATCACCTGGGTGGCCCCGACGGTCACAGTTACTTCCCCGTGCAACGCTCCGTTCAGCGTCGGCGACATCATCATTATGAGCAAAGTCACCTTTCCCACGCCCGAGACGTGGTGGGAGACCGGTGGACGCGCAGGCACTGCCGGAACTGTGAAGAACGGCGGTCAATTGCTTTCTGATACCACGGATCTCTGCGCCACCTGCGGCACGCAGGCTCTCAATCTGAACGCATCGGCACACGGATCTTCAGCGAGCGCAGCCTGGGGCTTCGACAGCGAATCGGTCGACAACCTCTTCATTCTGATGAATGGCACCTTTCAACTTTCCTTCTGGGCCAAGGCGGCCTCGGGTGAACCGGTGTTGACCGCCTCAGTGGCCCGCGGCTCTGCGCATGGGATCAACTGCGGTACCTACACGCCGGCATTGACCAGCACATGGACGCAGTACACCTGGACATGCACGGGCTCGGAGGTAGCGGCAAACCTCGAGCCGTCTGCCGTACTGGTTTCGTTCGCCGCCCAAAAGGGTTCGGTTTACCTCGATAATGTCAGCTTCCAGAAAATTTCAGGCGACCCCAACAACACTACCGTTCTACGTGATGAAGTTATCGAGACCCTCCAGAAGTTCTATGGACCATCGATCGGCAACAATCCGGGCACGCTTCGCTACTGGGTCAACCAGAATGCTGAGACCATTGGAAACTGGACTCAGCCCGACTATGCCCACATGCCCACCAGCGGCGGTACGGGATATTTTGTCGGTCCGGGCGGAGCAGGATCTGAAAGTCTTTCGCTCGAGGATTACCTGGTCATCTGCAAATATCTCAATGCTTCGCCCTATCTCGAAGTTCCAGTGACTTTAACCACAGCCGATGCGGCCAATCTGGTCGAGTTTCTCGCGAGTCCGTCCACTACACCTTACGGCAGCCGGCGGGCAGCGCTTGGCCAGACGGAACCGTGGACCAGTGTCTTCAGTACCATTCATCTTGCGTTCTGTAACGAGTGCTGGAACGGGCAGGCATTCGCGGGCCAGGCGCTGTGGGACCGGACGAGTCAGCCCAACAGCGAGTATTACTACGACTACAGCGTACGCACCGGGGATATCTTTGCCGCCATGCGCGCTGACCAATATTACTCCGCGTCCTCCCTGGATCTGGCAATGAATGCGCAGACTGCCGTCAACTATTCGATGGATGCCGCAATTCAAAGGGCCCGTCCGGATTCCATCGAGCTTGAAGACTACACATATGGAATCGTGAACAGCTTCGAGACAGACGCCGAACTGTGGGGTCCAGCCATGGTCGATCCCTATGAAAAGGTGACCAATCCGACGGATATCCGACATTTCTATCAGTCCGTGCATGACTATCAATCACAGAAAACCTGCGGCGCAACGGGGACTGCCACCTGCAAGGTCAACATCTACGAGTGGGGGCAGGGCACGATCAGCGGCACGATTGACCAGACCCATCTCGATCACATCAATGCCGGAGCCGGCGAAGGCGTCGTGATGGCGCTGCAGCCGCTCCTGAATCTTCAGTATTACGGCATCCTGCCACAGTCGTTCTTCTCACTGAGCGAATACAAGAACGGGGCGGCCGGCAACATGACCTCGAAGTTATGGGGAAATGTTATCGACATGGGGGGCGCGACGAACAATGTGCGTCCAACATTCATGGGCGTGCAGCTGGTGAACCAGTCGATCATCGGGTCGATGTTCGCCTGCCCGATCAACAACAACCTTACCTATAACTTCCCTGGTTCGCCCAACGGCAATCAACCCATGCCGGCGATGACCAACGTTCCCTATCTCTACGCCTTCTGCTTTGAGAATCAAAACAAGCGCTCCCTGGTACTGATCAACACCGATCTCACGAACAGCCACACCGTCAACTTTGGAGGAACCAACCCGCCTTACGGAACGGTAACGGTGCGGCAATATGCTCCCTCGGATCTGAACGAGATGAATGAGGCGCCGACGGGAACTGCTACCAATCTAACGCCGGCCACGAGTGCAATTGACACATTTACGCTTTCAAGTCCTACCTCGATCGCGCTGCCCCCTTTCTCAGCCACCGCGCTGGATTACACAGCACAGGGTCTTGCGGCCGCGGCGATGCCAACATTCAGCCCAGCGGCGGGAACCTACACCACCTCGCAGCCGGTTGCTATTCAAGACACCACAGCGGGTACGACCATCTATTACACATCCGATGGAAGCACGCCGACAACATCGTCCAGCGTATACAGCGCTCCGATCGTGGTGAGTTCGGCGAATACGCTGCAGGCCATCGCAGTCGCAAGCGGCTACGCTACCAGTCCAGTTGCGAGCGCGGCTTACACAATTGCCCCGATACTGCCGACACCGATCTTCAGCGTCGCTGCTGGGACCTATGCGACTACGCAGTCGATAAGCCTAAGCGACACACAGGCCGGCGTCACTATCTACTACACCATTAACGGCACAACACCCACGACTTCATCGTCTGTGTATAGCGGTCCCATTTCAGTAGGCGCGACGGAGACGCTCGAGGCAATCGCGGTGGAAACCGGATACACCAACAGCGCAACCGCTACGATCACCTACACGATTGCCCCGGCACTCCCTGCGGTCGTCTTCTCACCGGCGCCGGGAACCTACACGTCAGCGATCGCACTGGCTCTCACTGAGCCCACGGCTGGTGCTGTCATCTACTACACCACTGACGGCACAACACCCACGACTTCGTCTCTCCAGTATGGCGGCAAGCTCTGGCTGAGTGCGTCGGAGACGCTGAATGCCATCGCGGTCAAGGCGGGCTTTACGAACAGCACGGCTGTCACGGGCACGTTCAACATCGCCCCGGTGCTGCCGATGCCAACCTTCTCGCCCGGCACTGGCATCTTCACGACTTCGCAATCTGTGACCATCAGCGATACAACGGCGGGCGCCACCATCTACTACACAACCAACGGAACGACTCCGACGACATCGTCGTCCGTGTACAGCGGACCTGTCACAGTGAGCCAGTCAGAAATTCTGAATGCTATAGCAGTTAAGACCGGATTCACCAACAGCCAGGTGGGAACAGCGGTCTACGTTGTTAACCTAGCGAGCTCGGTACTGCCTGCGCCCGCGTTCTCGCCTGCTGGCGGAACTTATACCTCAACCCAGACAGCGACTATCAGCGCGCCTACTGCTGGGGCAACGATCTACTACACAACCAATGGAGCCACTCCCACCACCGCGTCGACGAAGTATAATGGCCCGATTTCTGTGAGTGCAACAGAGACCTTACAAGCCATCGCGGTCAAAGCGAACTTCACCAATAGCCCGGTCGCGACTGCGATCTACACCATCGGCACGGCACTTCCCGCGCCGACGTTCTCACCCGCCGCGGGCATCTACATAACATCCCAAACGGTGACTATCAGCACGCCGACTGCTGGAGCAACCATCTACTACACAACCAATGGAACCGCTCCCGCCACCGCGTCGACGAAGTATAGCGGCCCTATTTCTGTGAGTGCAACGGAGACGCTTCAGGCTATCGCGGTCAAGGCAGGCAACACCAACAGTTCGACTGCCGCAGCAACCTATACCATCAGCACAGCACTGCCAGGGCCGACCTTCAGTCCTGCACCCGGTACTTATACTTCAGCGATGGCGGTTACCGTCATCTCGCCGGTGGCGGGCGCAGTTCTCTACTACACAACCGATGGAACCACTCCTACCACTTCGTCAACGCAGTACGGGGGTCCACTCTGGTTGAGTGCGTCGAAGACCTTGAATGTCATTGCGGTCAAGAGTGGCTACGGTAACAGTTCGGCAGTCGCGGGCGCTTTCACAATTGCTCCGGTACTGCCTACGCCGACATTCTCGCCTGGCACGGGAATATTCACCGCAACACAGCCAGTCACCATCAGTGACGCCACGGCAGGCACGACCATCTACTACACCACCAACGGCTCCACGCCTACCACTTCGTCAACGCAGTACACCGGTCCTATTTCGGTGAGTTCTTCGGAGACGCTTCAAGCTATCGCGGTCAAGGCCGGCAATACCAACAGCGTGCCGGGGGCGGCCGTGTATACGATCAACTCGACCCTAGCCCCTCCAACGTTTTCTCTACCAGGTGGCATCTACACGTCATCGCAGATAATTTCCATCAGCAACCTTACGTCGGGGACGACGATTTATTACACCACCGACGGAACCACTCCCACCACATCGTCCAGTATTTACAGTACTCGTACTCCAATTAAGGTGAGTGCGACGGAGACTTTAAAGGCCTTTGCGGTAATGGCTGGTCATGTGAACAGCCCAGTCGCGACTGCAACCTACGTCATAAGCGGCGCCGCTGAGTAAATGCCAACATTCAACCTGTCGGGTGAGATTTATCTCGCACCACACTCGGCAGCTTTCAACAGCTCGACGGTAGGCGTAACACTCAACCATCCCACCAACGGCAGCATTTTCCTTAGCACCCGCTTCACGGCAAGTAATGAAGAGTCTGCCGAATTGAGACGACTACACCGCTTGCTGAATCCTGATGCAGCCGCAGTACGTTAATAGCCTCTGGTCCTGACATAGTCAGGTCCAGATCGAATGGGAAGGCGGCCATTGTTTTGATGGCCGCCTAACTATTTTTGGGTGGGACTGGAGGTGGCGCCGCAATCGCGAACGCTTCTGCCAGCAAAGGAATCTTCCATTCGGCAAGTACAGCG
>Ga0206962_1166_pt1 | contig 20353 bp, 19 predicted proteins | sample Alteio_BWOrgHeat_27_FD_153241 | JGI IMG/M metagenome (GOLD analysis project Ga0206962, IMG submission 153241) | Enriched cells from forest soil in Barre Woods Harvard Forest LTER site, Petersham, Massachusetts, United States -... | ecosystem: Environmental > Terrestrial > Soil > Temperate forest >...
TTTTTGATGAAACAGGGTATTGCCGCGATACAGAGAGAGGTAATAAACACCTGCGGCCTCAGATGAAAGATCAATGACCATTGTGTTTTCCAATCCTTCCCGTTTACGGATCAATTGACCCAATGCGTTAACTATCTCATAGGAGGCGGTTTGGTAATGATCAGATTCTAACTGAAGAGTATAGATACCATTGGAAGAAGGGTTAGGGTAGAGATGAACGCTATTATCCTGTGTCAGAACAGTAATTCCCGTGGGCCAGGAGGTGGCATAAGCGGTGTCTACACATCCGAAATTGTTTTGTACAATAAGCAAAGACATGGTATTACTGCCTGTAAACGTATGGGTGGCGGGGTTTACAGTGGATGATCCTCCTCCTCCGAATTCCCAGCTGTAACTGGTTACAGTTCCTGCTGTGGTACTGGTAAATAAATAAGTGGAGCCGCTTACCTGAGTGGAAGTATACGTTGCATGAGGGGAAGGATTGACATGTATCACCTGTGTTTTAGACCCCGATCCGCTTCCGGTATGAGCCGTGAGCGTAACGGTATAGGTGCCGGCAGTGGTGTATTCATGATAAGCACTCCATGGCCATGGCCCTCCATTGGATGTAGTATCACTTGTACCTGAAGCGGGATCACCGAAATTCCAGAAGCCGGAAATACTTCCCGGTGTGGTATTTAAAAAATAAACAGGATAGTTCAGAATATTGGGTTCCTCTTGTGAGGAAGTGCAGGTAATGGTGTCGGATGTATTAAAAGAAACCGAGATTTGTGCCCTGGTTTTTCCGGATGAAAAGAAGAGAAATAAAAAAAAAGTAAAGAAGCTTTTTATTGATAATAACCGATAGTGAGTTTTCATACAGTATATGTTTAGTTCAACTACATACACGAATAAAAAACACCAGAGGTTGGGTATTGCTTATGGATGTGCTATAGCAAATACCACATCTCCATCTGTTATTGTTACGTTGGAGGATCCAGATGACAATAGACAGGATATTTTGGCATGAATTTTTTGTGTAGCCTGCCCATTTTCGTTGAACTGATAATTATCGACGGAGAGAATCTGAAAAGAGCTTCCCGATGGCTGGGTTATATTGGAAGTAGAATAGTCAATGCCATTGGCATCGGTCCATTCTACGATTATCGTGCCCAGGTTATTCATATTAGCCACCGGAGAAGAAGATATGGTATAGTTGATGGCACTGTGCCGTGTAGGGGCGCAGGCAACATTATAGTTGAAGATTGCCGAATATCCTGTTGCATCGGTTTCCGTTGCGGTTATTTTATAGACCCCATTGGTGGGGTATGAATGTCCGGTAGGAGGGCCCGCGCTGGTTGTTCCATCTCCATAATTCCACAAATAGTTGATAGGGTGGACACCCTGACTCATATCAGTAATAACGCAAGTATCGCCTGTGGTGACAGCTCTGAACCGGGCCACAAAAGCATTGCCGCAAGGCCCTATTGGCCAGTTGTTGGTAATGGTGCACACGGAACCGGTGGTGTCGGTTATATTAAGCGTTACCGGATATATTCCGGGTTGTGCAAAGGTATGATTGGGGTTATGAAGGGTAGAGGTACCCCCATCTCCAAACGACCAATGGTAGTTTAAAGCAACGCCATTGACAATGGTATCGCTGAACTGTACATTATTGGCAACAGCCCCTCCATTACCTCCCGCTGCATAGGGATAATAACCGTTATAAAGTGCGGTATCTGCTATTGCAAAATTGCGCTGGACAGCATTACGTATAGTGATTCGTATAGATCCGGGACAATTGCCAATTGAACAACTCCTGTTTTTAAGATATCCGGTATAGCTGGTAACGGAAGGGCTATCCAGCACAAAAGAGCTGAACATATAATAATTATTTATTCCAGCCTGAATGGATTGATGCTGCCCCTGTATGGTACCGTTGAAATAAAACACAGGAGTAGCGGTAGAGACGGGTGCAACAGGAAGATCTTTGCGGCAAGCGGAGAGCAGCAGCAAGCAGCTCCAGTAGAACAATTTGTTTGTCTTCATGATCAGTGCTTAAAAAGTTGATACCGCAAAAGAACCTGCATGCTGTTGTTTTTGAAAGCAGGCACATTTGGGAAATAGCTTTGGTTTATTAAATTCATCAAACCATAGTTGAAGTAGGCTCCGCAACTGAACCGTTTCCAGAAGTCCCATTCCACACCGGCCGTCAGGCCTATGTCATACAGCTGATAACCTTCCGTATACCCATGATCTTTATGAACGTTGGTAGTAAGTGTAGTAGTATAACTGGATTGAACCGTGGAAATATTATCGGTAGAGGTGAGCAGGTAATACATGTTTGCGCCGAGAATCAGATGTATCTGTTTAAAGGCCTGATAACGCGCAAAGACCGGTAATACGAGGTAATGCAATTTTTCGGCCGTAATCTGCGTACTGGTCGATTTTACTCCAAAGCTGAAGGTGTCGGAAGTAATTACTTGCAGGTTTCGGGTGGAACCATGTATGGCAGTATACTGGAGTCCTATGCCTGCTTCCCATTTGGGAGCTATGGAGCGGGTGAGAAAGATACCTCCCAAAGGCTGGATGTTAGACCCCAGCAGGTAGTTCATCCCTGCTCCCAGATAAAAATTCCAGGCCGGACCACCTTGCTCTTCAGCAGGAGGAACAACATGATTAGTGGCTATGCTATCCACTGTTTTTTGGGATGAGTCCTGCTTTACCATAGTGGATGGTTTAATGGAATCAATAGCGGTAAGTGTTGGTTTGTTTGCATCAGCCGGAGAAAGAGCCGTGGTGGCAGAATCTGAACCCGGAGCGGGTGAATCGTTTTGTTGTACGGAAGAAACATGCTTATCAGAAACTGAATTGACAGTACTCTCAGCAGGCTTAGAAATAGTGCTGGCCGGAGGAGTAGGGGTGTTAGCATTTGTGCCGGTATTATTATCTGCCGAAGACCCGGATAATGAACGATTACCGGATGATGTTATGGCAGCTGAGATACCTGTAGAGGTATTGCGTTTGTTGACGGCTGAGGAGGAAGTTGCAGCTTTGTCGGATGCGTTCGCAGAAAAATATTTTTCCGGAACAGATTCTTTAACAGGAACGGAAGATACCGGTGAGGCAACACCTCCTTTGGCAGGATCAGCAGCAGAGATAACAGATGAAGGATGAGATACAGCGGGGGGTGGAGCAGATGACTGCTGAATAGTGGAAACAGATGGGTTAGGAGAACCAGATGGAGTGTTGTTAATAGGAGGTGTTGTCGGGATGGCAAGAGCGGCCGATTTGTTTGTGCCGGAAAAGAGCCATAGCCCTGTAGCAATAGCCAGGGCAAGACCCAGAGACCCTAAGGAAATAAAAAAGAACCAGCGACGTTTTTTTCGCTGCTCATCGGCTTCGATAAGTTTCAGCGCCTGATCCCATTTCGCTTCTTCAAAATCCACACGGTGGCTTTGAAGTTTACGGGCAAGGAGATCATCCATTTTTTCCGACTCATTCATGAGGCTACAACTCTTAAAGGTTTACTGATATCCTTAAGTCTTTCCCGTAGTTTATTCCGGGCAAAATTCACATGCCATTTAGATGTTCCTTCACTCATGGTAAGCATGGAGGCTATTTCCTTATGGGTAAATCCGTCTACTGCAAACAGGTTAAAAACACGTCCGCTCACAGGAGGCAGCTCCCGTATAAGCTGAAGAATATATTCAGGATCGGTTTTGCGTATATAGTCGTTGATCAGCTCATCATCGTATTCAACCGGATTTTCTGAAAAATCAGTGATCCGAACCTGCTCCTTTTCTTTTTTATTTTTCCGGTATTCATCTATGATGGTATTGATCATAATGCGTTTGATCCACAAAGGGAACGGTACTTCAACCCTTCTTTTCTCCAGATTATTCAGAATTTTCAGGAAACCTAAGTTTAGTAATGCATCGGCATCATCCCTGTTGGGGGTATACCGCATACAGATGGATACCAAAAAGCCATAGCTTGCCTTATAAAGCTTGTATTGAGCCCTACGATCCTTACGGATGCAATCTTTTAAGAGAGCTTCATCAATTTCATTCATTCCAGGCGAAGCCGCAATGGCGGGTATAAAAGAGAACACGAAGAAAAGGGAGGAAAGGTTGGGTAGGGGAGCAGATTATTTACTTTTTTCAATTCGTCCTCCTTTATAGTAGTACTTCGTATAATAGGTTTCCTTTAAATCGTCAATCATTACACCTTTCTTCGTCGTTGCATGTACGAATTTACCATTTGTAAGATACACCCCGACATGGGAAACGCTTTCTGATTCGATCCTAAAAAAAACCAGGTCTCCTTCTTTCAGCTGATCGGGAGAAACAGGATCGCATTGAGTGAAAAGATCTCTGGATGAGCCTTTTAGCTCTTTATTATAGACGTTTTTGTAAAGAGTTTCTGTAAATGCAGAGCAATCGATTCCGAGTTTGGTTTTGCCTCCATATAGATATGGGGTTCCGATCCAGTCATCAATAAAGGAATAAAGCGTGATATTGTTTATCAGAAGAATATCGGTGCCGAGGGCGCTGGCATATTTTTGTTGCAGCAGGAGCGTTTTGTCCGGAGCGGGACTGATTTCTGTGTGGTTGATTTTAGGCCGCCCTGTGCAGGAAGCAAGCAGGATAAGAATAGAAAGACCGAAAGAAGTTAAAATGGCATTGAATGGCCTTGTGGTATACATGTTATATCCTCTTATACAAACTTAAAGTTAGGGAGGAAGTAAGCGATGAAAGGCGTGATGGGCTGATACATTTCAAAAAGGGAATGTTTATAACCTTGACGGCATAAAATAAAGCTTCAGGGTAGCGCCTGAAGCTTTATAATTAACATGGCAAAAAAAGTAGAATGAAAAAGCCCTTTTTCTTTGTACTTATTTTGTTTCACAAATATGCTCAAAGAGCAAATCCGGGTGGTTACAGCAATGTTTTATTAATATTAAATCGAGGATCGAATATTATCTTTTGCGCTCTACAAGCATGGTAATCAGTCCGGTAACTGTTAATGTAACCCCTGTTACAATACAAGCAAAACGGGCCGTTTGTTCGTAAAAAGGAACCGTATTGGGGGTCCCGTTTGAAATATTACCATTGGTATAGGTTACTTCACTGCCGGTTGTGACTCCAACAACAGTGAATAAAACCCCTCCAGCAAAGATGACCCCTCCATATTTGGCTCTTCCTCCACCCGAGTTAAAATGGTGCTGAGCATGCATGTTCATATTCAATGCACATACAAGTAGCCCGAGTAACACTAACTTTTTCATCGCCATTGGTTTGGTTACTTATAGTTCCATGACATTTAACGGTTTCCCGAAAAAAGAACAGATTTTCAGAATCAAATGCATATTAACAGAGTCGGAATAATTACATGAAGGTAAAAATTTCCCTTGAAACTTGTATGCTATCCGGTCTATTATCTTTTGCAAATCAACTGTGTTTTAGGTAATTGCCTTTATTCAGTGTGCTAATATATCCTTCTTTTTCCGAATTCAAACCGCTAGCCCCCTCATTTTTTAACAAGAGATAGTTCATTACCTGTGTTATTAGAAAGTGTTTAGTGCTTCAGAACAGATAAAGAATAAAGCCGGAACCTTTATTGAAGGGGCTAATTAGTCGGTATGCCAAGCAGTTTTTTTTGAATTAAGCAGATTTTTCTACCTTTGAAAGTTGTTAATCATCATTGCAAAAAAATCACCTCTTAATAATTAATGGAGTAATTCTGAGGGTTTTAGAGCATCCTGGGTATTGATTAAATGAAAAAAACTGCATTCATTATTATGGCCTACATATTTCTCACTGCTTTTCAGCAGCGGGAAGATGCTGCGGCTATGAATGCAAAGTACAAGACAATTTACCTCTACAGTTTTACAAAATATATTGAATGGCCTCCTGATTATAAGGATGGCAACTTTGTTATTGGTGTATGTGGTACGCAAACATCACTCCTGGCTGAGTTAAACAGGATGGCTTCCACTAAAACGGCGGGCTCTCAAAAAATTGAAATCAGATCGATTACTAATATTGAGGCAGCCGGTAAATGTCATATCCTCTTTCTTCCTACAGAGAACATGGTTCAGTTTGGTGATGTCGCTTCCAAGTTGAAGGGGCATGGTACATTACTGGTAACTGAAAAAGAGGGGATGCTTAAAAAAGGATCGGCTGTAAATTTTATCGTTGTAGACAGCAAAATAAAATTCCAGCTCAGTAAACTGAACGCAGAGAAACAAAAGCTTAAAATAAGTCACGAACTGGAAGCATTAGCAGTAAGCAGTAATGATTAAACGGCTGACATATCTTTTGGTTGGTATCTTCCTGCTAGCAGGCAGGCCGGATCTGCATGCTCAGAATGCAGACTTAATTGCGGCCCATGATTTTGCCAATCAGAATAAGGTGGACAGTGCTAAGGCACGTATTGATAAGGCTATGTCCGACCCGAAAGTTCAGAAAGATGCACAAGCCTGGTATGTTAGAGGGTTTATCTATAAAATGTATTACAAAGCCAAAGAATCTGAAAACAGATCATCTCCAGCAAGAATTGAGGCGGTAAGGTCGTTCCGGAAATCGATGCAGCTGGATACATCCAAACAATTGCTGAATGATGATAAGGAAAACCTCAAGTATCTGGCTGTACGCTATCATAATGATGCAGCCAAAGCATTGGATACATCCAATTATGAAACCCCGATCTATAATTTCCAACAGTATAAAGATATTATGAATGAAATAGAGCCTTCTATGAGTACAAAAGGCAAGGAAATAGAATTTACCATGGCATTGGCTACTGTTTATACTAATCTTTACCTGGCCAGTCCAAGAGTAAGGAATAAATATCTGGATATGGCCAAAGGCGCATATAACAGAGTTCTTACGGTGGATCCTGATAATGTAAGTGCCAATTACAACATGGGTATTCTGTATTACAATCAGGCTGTTTATCTGATTAAGGTTACTGATTTTGATATAGACCTTACCACGATGGATGGGCTTCAGGAAAATCAGATTAAGTTATTCAAGCAATCTCTTCCGCTTATAGAGAAGGCATATCAGCTGGATCCTCAGAAAGAAGAAGCAGTGCAGGCTCTTTCCGGAATTTATTTCGGTTTGAATGATTATCAGAAATCCCAGCTTTTTATGGAAAAGCTGGAGCAAATGAAGAAACAGAAGAAAGATAAGTAACCCTTTTAACGGTACCATCTCACGCCAGTATGAAGTTCAGATTCTCAATAGGACGTAAGATCGGTTTGGGTTTCGCAGTGCTTATTGTACTTACCCTGATAGGTTTCGGGGCTACTCTCCTTACACTTAAGAAAAGCAGTCAGATTAACAGGGAAATCAACCAGATGTATACTCCGTCTGTGAGTGCCCTGCAATCATTGAATAACCTGGTGGTTAGTTCAAAAATGCTTATTGAAAACTGGCTGCATACTCCCAAAGACGGTGAAGATAAAGGCAAACTGAAAAAATTGCTTCAACGGGAATACCCGGAACTGAAAGAAAATATCCTGAGTCTGGCTTATAACCGTCGTAAAGAAAGCAATCTTCCGGAATGGGGAGATGAGGAGAAGTCAGAGATTATGACCATATTCAGCCTTACCGACAAACTCTGGGATGCTCACCGGGAAGTAATGACCCAGTTAAATTCTTTTGACAGCTACCAGGATGCCATGGTGGTGCTGACAAATAAGAATGAAGTGGAGGATGTGGATGGAAGCATCAATGTAAAGACACGTATTATTCTTACCCGCTTGGATTCGCTTATATCACATCAGCAGCAAACGGAGAATGATAAGAGTGAAGAAATGAGAAGCTCGTTTCAGAATCTGCAAAGTGTGGTGATGGCGCTAGGTATTGCGCTTCCTTTGGGAGGTATTTTAATTGCACTTTTTACGGTACAAACCATTGTCCGGCCTATTCGGGATATCCGGAAAATTATTCTGGATATGGGGATTGGAGTCATGCCCCGTGATAAGATTAAGAACAGAAACGATGAAATAGGGGAGATGGCGGTGGCACTGAACGGGCTTATTGATGGTTTGAAATCGACAATAGAGTTTGCCGATGAGGTAGGTGCCGGAAATTTCGATTCGTATTATAAACCGCTGAGTACGGAGGATGGCCTGGGTCATGCTTTGCTGAAGATGCGTACAGATTTGGCCGAAAATGAACGGATATTGGAAGCCAAGGTAATTGAGCGAACGGAGGAGGTAGTACGGCAGAAAGAGGAAATACAAACACAAAGCGGTAAACTGGAAATACTCTATAAGCATGTAACAGACAGTATTCGCTATGCCAAACGGCTTCAGGATGCTATTCTTCCACCCAATGCACTGGTTAAACAAATACTCCCGGAATCATTCATTCTTTTTAAACCTAAAGATATTGTAAGCGGTGACTTTTATTGGCTCAATCAAAAGGGCGACCGTATTCTGGTAGCTGCTGTAGATTGTACGGGGCATGGAGTACCGGGGGCTTTCATGTCTATTGTAGGAAATAATATGCTCAATCAGGTAGTAAAGGATTTTGATATCAAGGATGCCGGCGATGTATTGAATAAGCTAAATACACTGGCTGCCGCTACCATAAGTCAAAAGTCAGAAGATGGGGCGGTGAGGGATGGTATGGATCTTAGTCTCTGCATTATTGACAGAGCAAAGATGACCATGGATTTTGCAGGCGCCAATAATCCGCTTTATTATTTTCATAACGGAGAATACAGAGAAGTAAAACCGGATAAGATACCCATTGGATACTATTCTGAAGAAGCAAAAACATTTTCCAATAATCACCTTAAGTTTGAAAAAGGGGATACCTGCTATATTTTTTCCGATGGTTTTGCTGATCAGTTTGGCGGACCCAAAGGCAAGAAATTTATGGTTAATCAATTCCGGAACCTGTTGATTCGTATCCATAAATTACCCATGGATGAACAAAAGGCAATTCTGAATCAGACCATTGAAATGTGGAGAGGGGGGCTTGAACAGGTCGATGATATCCTTGTGATTGGGTTCCGTTTTTAAGCATTCGTCTTATCCATCCCTAATACGCCCTAAATCATTATTTTTTTACTAAATTGCTTCTTCTTTTAAGTTGTATTCATCTCAATTTCAAATAGTTTATTGGATGACCAGTCGGTTCAATCACTCTCCCCGATGAATGAATTCAGTTGATATATTAATTAACACAATTTAAATCGAATGAGGCTCCATTCCTATCGTATCCTTTTCCTGCTTTTTACTGTTTTCCCTTTTTGTACCATCGGTGCACAGAGTGCCCCTCCACAAGGGTTTAACTATCAAGCTGTGGCACGTGATGCCTCTGGTGTTGAAATGGCCAATCATACCTTTAATGCCGTAAAGGTTGATATCCTGGATGGGACAAGCACTGTTGTTTATTCGGAAACGTTTACGAGTGTAACAACAAATGCTTTTGGCTTGATGAACTTTGTCATAGGGCCCGGAACACCCATTACTACTGGTATTTTTTCTGCGATAAACTGGGGTTCATCCGTTCATTCGCTGCGCGTTTCTGTTGATGACGGAGCCGGATTTGTTGTAATGGGGACCCCCCAGCTTTGGTCTGTTCCTTATGCTTTATATGCTACCAATAGTCCTGTAGGCCCTGCGGGTGCTACCGGCCCTACAGGTCCTACCGGAATTAATGGAGCAACAGGTCCAACCGGTATTGGTCTTACAGGCCCTACTGGTGCGCGGGGTACAACCGGAACAACCGGTCCTACCGGAGTAACAGGTCCTACAGGGATAGGTCTAACCGGTGCTACCGGTGCAACGGGAGTCACTGGTATTCCAGGACCAACAGGTATTGGTCTTACCGGCCCCACAGGCCCAACAGGGGCTACCGGAACGGTTTCAAATGCCTGGGCATTGATTGGTAATGCAGGAACTAACCGCAATGTGAATTTTATTGGTACGAGCGATAATCAGCCGGCGATATTCAAGGCAAACGGGAATGAAGGATTGAGAATTGACTCGACAGGAAATGTAGGGATAGGACATAAAACATTTTCAGCCCGCTTGTCTTTATTCGGAAATGCATCGTATACCAAACCGTTGCTGGGTATCTATGATAGTGTGGGAAGGAATACCACCTTGTTACAGATGATTGCGAGCGGGGGAGGAAACGGTATTGATATCTTACAAAACAAGGGAGGTCTTGGATTAAACCTGTTGAGTAGTACTACCAATGCATCAGCAGCACATATTGAATTGACAAGCGCTTCAAACCCGGATAATGCTATAGAAGGTGTTACCAGTGGAGGAGGAAATGCGGTGATGGCGACCACTACCGGCACAGGTAGTGCAGGTGTGTTTCAAATTAATAGCCCCACGAGTGCGGCACCTGCGCTCACTGCAGGAACAAACGGTACAGGGCATGCAGCAGATTTTACGGGTACGGTAAATATTATCGGATCAACAAACAAACTGAACAGATCTCAAACCGGTGGGGCTAATGTGGTGCCTATTGCATACGGAAATGTGACATCCGCCGGGGTGATTAATCCTGGCAGTTCCCCCAATTTTACGGTTGCACATACAGGTACGGGATCTTATACAATCACCATTACGGGCGAGGCATTTGCCTATGATAAATATACTACCATTGCTACATTAAATGTGACAGGTTTGTTTGGTTTTGTTACCGTTAATGCATCGGGTACCAATTTGCTTATTCAGACAGCCAGCATTGCCGGATTGGCTGCGGATGAACCATTCACATTCCTTGTTTTCAAACCATAAGTACTGATTTTTTAAAATCAGATAACATGCATTTTTACCTCGTTTTGCTCGCATGAAAAAAGGAATAAGGAAACATCTGGCTTTAACAGCAACGCTTCTGCTGGTGTTCCTGTGTTTTTATTCCGGAGCTCAGATCAGTTCTCTTGCACCGGTGTTGGTAGGATCTGCAGGGGGCTACGCTACTTCACCAACCATGAGTTTGTCCTATTCGGTTGGAGAGCCTGTTATTACTACAGCAAGCACATCCACGCTTATTCTCACCCAGGGTTTTCAGCAACCATCTTCCGACTCTGTCCTGGGGTTGCAATTCAGATTGTCTAAAACAGATCTTACCTGCAGCGGATCAAATGATGGCACAGCGGTAGCAACTGTAACAACAGGCAGACTTCCCATTACTTTTTTGTGGAACACAACCCCTCCTCAAACCAGTCAGATAGCCAAAGGGCTTAGCCCGGGAGTGTATGTATGTCAGGTAACAGATGGATCCGGATTGACGATGTTGGATTCGGTAACCATCCTGAATAGTAACGCCATCTGCGGTATACATGTGTATTCCGGTTTTACACCCAACGGAGACAATAAAAATGATACCTGGATTATTGATTATATCGACTTATACCAGCCCAACACCGTTACTGTATATAACCGCTGGGGCGATAAGGTTTGGACAACAACTAATTATAATAATGTAAGCAATGTATGGAAGGGTACAGACTATCAGGCAAAAGAGGTACCCGATGGCACGTATTATTATGTGATAGAAGTAGGCTCTCAGGTTCAAAAAGGCTGGGTAGAGGTGACCAGATAAAAAAAACAGCAACAGGATCCGGAATAAGATGAAGAAAATCAAAGGGCTGTGCATCGGTTTGTTCCTGGCAACGATTGCTGCTGCACAACAGGATCCCCAGTATAGTATGTATATGTTTAATCAGCTGGGCATTAATCCTGCCTATGCCGGAACCCGCGACGCTCTCAGCGCCAATCTGTTTTACCGCAATCAATGGACCGGTTTTGAAGGAGCGCCGGTAACAGAAGTTTTTAATGTGCACGCTCCTTTAAGGAATGAACATGTGGGGGTAGGTTTACAGATAGCCGAAGATCAGTTGGGGCCCACCAAAACAACTTCCGTTATGGCCACTTATTCCTACAAACTAAAACTGAAGAGAGGGAAGCTTAGTTTCGGTTTGTCGGGAGGCTTAATGGATCAGGTGATTAATTACAGTCTGATAGATTATCAGGATAAATCAGACGCTTTTGCCAATATGGGAACAGTAGGGAAGATGATGCCAAGTTTTGATTTTGGGGTTTATTATTATACCAAAAGTTTCTACATAGGTTATTCAGCAACACATATCAATAGCCCCCAGTATGCTATATCAACTACTGATACTGCCGGAAAAGCGGTAAAAGCCTTGATTATGTCGCATCATTTTTTTACCATAGGGAAGGCCTGGGTGATTAATGATAACCTTGTTTTCAGGCCTTCGTTGCTGTTTAAAGTGGTTGCAGGAGCGCCAGGTAGCCTGGATCTGGACGCCAGCTTCCTCATTAAAAAGACACTCTGGTTAGGGCTCACGGTACGGAGCTCGGGTTCATTGGCCGTAATAGCGCAATATACCATTCATGATAAAATACGGATTGGTTATGCGTATGATATTAATTATGCCGGTATCGGGCTTTATGCCCGTTCTTCCAATGAATTGTTTTTGGGTTATGATCTGAATGTTTTTAAAGCAAAAACACTTTCAACAAGATATTTTTAATTGATTTACCGCCACTTCCGGTGTCATTTTATGAATCGTTTTATAAAGACTGTTCTGTTTTTTTCTTTATTTCTTTTCTCTTTCTCTTCTTCCGGACAGATAAAAAGGGCGGATGAGTATTTCAATAATCTGGAATATGTTAAAGCCATACCTTTTTATGAAAAAGCGTTGAGAAAAAAGCTGGAACCTGCTCCTGCTGCTCATCTGGCCTATTGTTATAAGATACTTAAAAACTACGAGCTGGCAGAAATCTGGTATGCCAAGGCTGTCAGCTTTTCGGATACGGACCCCATAAATTATTTTTATTATGGACAGGTTCTGAAAAACAATAATAAACCTGATGATGCACGGGTGCAGTTCGAAATCTATGTTAAAAAGGTTCCGGAGGATAAGGTTGCTACTACACAGATCAATTCCTGTAAAGAATGGAAGAACTGGCTTCGGCAAACTCCGAAGTATTCAATCAAAAATGAAACACAGCTCAATTCTCCCGAAGCGGATTTTTCTCCCTGCTATTTTAATAAGGGTATCGCATTTGTTTCGGACCGGGGGACAGTAGATTTATTGGGATCTGATTACAATCAGTCTACCAATACAGACTTTTTATCGGTTTATTATGCTGCTTTTAAAAATAACAAAGGTGATTCCACCTCTTTTAAGCAGATTCAGAAGATGCCGAGAAATCTAAATAACAACACACATAATGGCCCTGTTTCTGTTAGCGGGGATCAGAAACTGATGGCTTTTAACCGGGTTGATAAAAAGAAACATGTTGCCAGCAAGCATTTTACCAATCATCCCAAGATTTATTTTGCTCCCCTCAGCGATGAAACGATGGGACATATAGAGGCCTTTCCATTCAATAGTGATGATTACTCGGTTGCTCATCCTGCCTTGTCGCCGGATGGAACTACGGTTTACTTTACTTCCGATATGCCAGGGGGCTTTGGAGGAAAGGACCTTTATGTAAGCCATAAGACAGGAGACTCCTGGTCCAAACCAGAAAACCTGGGATCGGAAATTAACACGTCGGGAGATGAAGAGTTTCCTTATATGCGTAAGGATGGCACCTTGTTCTTTTCTTCAGATGGTCATGCCGGCTTTGGAGGTATGGATATTTTTTCTGCTGTTTTAAGGAATGGAAAATGGGTGGAAATAACCAATCAGGGAGCTCCTCTTAATGGTACTACGGATGATTTCGGTATTGTATTCGATGATAATATTAGCAGGGGGTATTTCACTTCCGACCGGCCGGGTGGAAAAGGGAATGATGATATTTATAGTTTTCAGGTAACAAATAAATTTCTGCGTATTGCCGGTAAGATCATGTTCAGCAAGGATAATACAGATCCGGCTCAGTTTGCCACAGTAAGCATTCTGACAGATGAAGGACAAGTATTGAAAATAATTAAGACGGATAAAAATGGTTTTTTTCAGTTTGAAAACCTGCCGACGGATCAATGGTATGCTATAAAGCTTGATGAAAATGACCCTGTGCTCAAAGGCAAGACCAGAGCCTATATGACAGATGAACAGGGAAAAACAATTCGGGTAACAGTAGTGGATGTGAAAGGGAAAAGCACCAAGAAATTTATTTACACCAATCTGCCTGCCGATCCGAATGCTCCACCCGAATTATTAACGGCTGATGATATGATTAATCTGGCAGGTAATATACTTTCCGGAACCAATCCTGCGGTACCAGTGGCGAATCAGGTTGTGTTTCTGAAAAATGAAAAAGGAGAAGTCGTGCAAAAAACAGTTACGAATGCATTCGGAGCCTTTGCTTTTAGAGATTTACCTCCCGATCAGAATTACGCGATTGTGATGGATGAGAATGATTCCCCCCTTGCCACGAATACAAAAATTACGATTACCAATAAAAGTGGAAAGGAAATAGGAACAACAATGGTTGGACCTAAAGGCTCATTCCGGTATCGCATCATTTCAAGCGATAAAAATGTCATGTCCGCTATTACCGTTGCAGATGTTGATTTAAGGGTTGATCTGAAAGGTGCGCTGTTTGCAGGCGAGGGCAATAAAAATGCGATTGTAAATACCAATATATCTATAGTGGATGAGAAAGGGAATGTGGTTCAGAAAACAAGAACAGATGCCAAAGGAAATTTTCAGTTTACCAGCCTTCCTTCCGATCAGAATTATTCTGTCGTAGTTGGTGACGGAAATGATCCTCACCTGGCGAATTTGGATAAGATATTTCTTACGGATGCCAATGGAAAAGTTGTTAAAGAGGTGAAGAAGAACAAGACAGGCGGTTACCATTTTGATGTGTTACCGGAGGATCAGAGTTTAATGGGCACCGTGTATGTGGATGACCCCTGGCTTAAAGTATTGCAACTGAAACAGAATGCTCAGAATGATATGAACGGGCAAAAAAACGGAAGTATAACCATTATCGAAAATATTTATTATGCTTTTGGAGACTGGAAGATACTGCCGGATGCCGAAAATATCCTGGCTAAAGTGGTACAGGTGATGAAGAATGATCCCGGACTTATGGTGGAGGTAGACTCCCATACGGATTCGCGTTCCTCTGCCGATTTTAATATGACGCTTTCTAACAAACGGGCCAGGACTGCAGTAGATTATATTGTGGCACATGGTATTAAACCCAACAGGATAAAAGGGGTTGGTTTTGGAGAAACACGTTTGCTTAATAAATGTGCCGATGGGGTGGAATGTTCGGATGAAGAGCATGCCATTAACCGGAGGACAGAGTTTAAGATTACAAGAAATAAATAGCAGGATGGGTTATTTTTTCTTTTCTTCCTCTATATCTTTCAACACTTTATCGGCCTTAGCTTTGTAAGCTCCCTGCTTTTTGCTCATCTCCTGAAGTAAAACCTTTGCATCCTCTTCCTTTTTATCCTTTATCAATGCAAGCGCTTTGTACCAGCGGGCCGCTTCGGCAAAGCTGTTGTCGGAAGAGAGGAGTACCTTATCAAAACAGGAAATAGCTTGTTTGGTGTCGGGTGTGGGGAGACTCAATTGTGAAACTCCGGCATAAAACAAAGCGCTGTTGTTTGCAGGCTCGGCGGCAATAACCGTGTTTAATTTCTGAATGGCGGTAATGAAGTCTTTTTGTCTGTATGCTGCCATGGCTTCATCAAAAAGCGTATTGCTTTTAGTGGCTCCGTTTGTATTGCTGAGTGTAAGGGTAGTTGCATACGAGCCTCCTACGGAATAAGATTGGCTGGTATTAGCCGGAGCTTTCACTGCCGGAACTACTGTTTGTTTGGTTGCAGTAGTCGTCCATTCATAATTGCCGGAAGTGACAGGACTTGTAGGTTGTACGGATGTGCCTGTACCGGATACAATCTCGTTTTTTTGATAAGTTTTACGGGTGGAATCGGTATTGGCGATCGTCTGATCTGTGAGTTTAAAATAGCCGCTGGCTGTATCTTTTGCAGGAGCTACTTTTTTAGCAGCGTAATCTTTATCTCGTAACTCATATCCGCCGGAATTATCGGCCGGATATTTTCTGGCTTTTTGAGCAGGAGCAGCCGAATTAGCTGCTTTGTTAGCATCCCGTTGATTTGTCACGTAATGATCTGCTTCTTCATCTTTTCCTGTCTGCCCTGAAGTAACAGGGGCAGGAGTAGCATGGTAAGCAGATAGCGAGTCGGCACGTACCGTGTTTACATTATACATAGGTTTGGCCGTTATTTCCCGCTGTTTGGTCAGCACTTCCTTCTGCTCTGCTTTTTTATCGCTTACAGATTCCGACGAAGGTGCTATGTCATCGGCCAGTACACCCTGGGATTGTTTGTCACCCGATTTTTTTGTCGTTTCATTATTTTTCTCTTTCCCTTTTTCCAGGGCCCGGTATGGACCAACGTCATCCGCTTTACCTGCAGGCGCTCCGGCCGATGGGCTTTCCTTTGAAACCATAGGTGCAGCAGGCTGGATCAAAGAAATGCGATTGCTGTTGCTTTCGCCTTTTTCGGTCGATGTTTGTGTCAATGCGCTCACCACCCTATCTTCTTCCTTGGGAGGAGGGGGGGGGGGGTGAATTCTGCTTTTGCGTCGGGATCCTGCGCAGGGAAGGGTTCGAAATTTCGGGAGAAAGTCTCATCTTCCGAAGTCTCGGCATTGCTTCCATCTACTTTTTTCTCATCAATAACCTGTTTTGATTGAGCCGTCTCCGGCAAATTGTGATCAGGCAGGAAAAAACGCATAAAGACAAAGCTGCCGATCAGGAGGATCATAATAGCAGCAATGGCAAGACGGGCATTGAAATTCAAACGAATGATACGGCCTTGTTTTTCGGATCCGGCATCCTTGTTTTCAGCAGGTAAGGTGAAGGCGCTTACTTTGCTTCTGTCCTTGACTAATTCCAGACCCTCCATCGCTTCGGAACAAAAAGCACAGTCAAGCAGATGTCTTTCCACGGCATGACACTGAGCCGGGGTAAGCTTCCCGTCTATATAGTCAAACATAGCCTCTTTGGTAAGGCATGCTGTCTGAGGGTTAAATAATATGTTTAAGGGACCATTCATGCTGGTTTCTCCATATAAATTTTCAAATTGCGTTTCCCGTTCTGGATATAGCTTTTTACATCCTTCAGAGAATATCCTGTCATATCAACAATTTCCTTGTAACTTTTTTCTTTCAGATAAAATAAATCAACACAAACCTTCTGTTCCTCATTTAGTTGCTGAATGCCGGTTTCCAGTTTGGTAAGCTCCCTTTCTTTTTCCAGTACAGGGTTATGATGCAGGTCATGCATGGATTCCATATCCGGTTTATGATCATTTTTAAAGGCTTTCTGGTTTTTTAGAAGGCTTTGGCTGCTGCGTAGATGCATCAGACAATGGTTTTTGGCAACGGAAAACAGCCAGCCTTTAAAATTTTCCACCTCATGTTTCAGCAGGTCGCTGAGAAGGCGTTCAAAAATATGGCTTTGCAGATCTTTAGCCAGATCCTCATCTTTCATATATTTCATGCATACCCCGAAAACAAGGTGCATATACCGGCTGAAAAGTTCCCCCACGCAGATATTTTCGCCCGACTCCTTATACTTAGCTACCAGTTCGGCATCTGAAAGGTTACGGATATGTGAGGAGAGGAGGACCACTCTGGTAAAGGTAATAAATTAAGAAATCGAGATGTCCCATTTAAGCAATGAACGATCGTCCCCGGCCGAAACAAGACAGGATGGGGTATCCGACCATAAAAGGGTGTTGACAGAATTAACATGCCCTCCTTGTTTTTCCTGATTAATGCGGAGCTTAAGCTCAAAGGATGAAGAATCCCAGATCTTCACTGTTTTATCCCTGCTGGCTGTAGCAAACAGTTGTCCGTCAGGAGAGAAACAGATGGCATAGATGGCATAATTATGAGCTGGAATGGAATGACTCAGCTCGTAGTTTTCTTTCATATCCCATACTTTCAGATAAGCATCCTTGCCGCCTGTAAGCAGCATTTTTCCTTCGGGGTGAAACCGAACGGCATTGGCCGAAAGATCGTGAGCGGTAAAAGAAAGGAGTTCTTTATAGTCCCTCAGGTCAATCAGATGAATCTTTCCATCCCCGGAAGCAATTGCGATGGCTTTTTGATCCGCTCTGATGTCCATTTGCCGGAGTTTGGTAGCAGCCAGCCTTTTTATTCTGATCAAACTTAGATCCTGTATGGAACAGATGGCAAAATTGCCGTCCCCTCCTACCGAATAGAAGGATTGCTGAAGCCAGCTGTAGCGAATATCAAAAATCTGGGCCGTGTGATGTTGCAGAATTTTCACCTCCTCTTTACGTTCCATATCAATAATATGAATAGAACCCGCTGATGTACCTGCAAGCAAAAGATGAAGCTCGGGGATGTAACACATGCTATAAACGGGAGCTGGAAACCGCGCCATAAAAGGATAATGGCTCCCATCCTTCAGGTTCCAGGCGGTAATCAACTTATCCGCTCCGCCTGACAATAGGGTACCTGGCCAGGGAGCTTTTTCAAGGGCATAAACAGCCCCTTGGTGTCCTTTCAGCGCAGAAGTTCGTTGAGCAGCTATTTGCATGGCCTGAAATTACGCAAATGTGTGGGTATCCTGGTAAAACAAATGCACCTTTGTAAAATACTTATTGTCAATATCTTATATTTGTACCGGATAAGTTAACGCGGGCGTATACGGACATAATGGCAGATAAAAAGCGTGGTATACGGTTTGACAGGAATACTCGTCTGATCATTAACTGAAAAGGATCAAGCATTATAAAAAATCAAATAAATATGAAAACCAACACAATTGTTTTAGGATCTGTTTTTTTGCTTCTGTTCATACTTTTTGTGAATGGTTGCAATACAAGAAATAGCCTTGTTGAAAAGGATGTAGAAGTAACACAGGCCTGGCATCAGGTAGAAAACCAGTATCAACGCAGAATGGATCTGATTCCAAATCTGGTTGCAGTAGTTAAGAATTACGCCGATTTTGAAAAATCGACGCTTGAAGGTGTCATTGCAGCGCGTGCTAAGGCTACCCAGATAACAATAGATCCAAGTAAACTGGATGAGGCATCCATACAAAAGTTTCAGCAAGCTCAGAGTGCTGTAAGTTCTTCATTAGGGCGATTGATTGCTGTAGCCGAAAGCTATCCCAATCTAAAAGCCAATGAAAATTTTATGGGGCTTCAGACTCAGCTAGAAGGAACCGAAAACAGAATAACCACTGCGCGTAACGATTATAATGATATAGTAGGTAAGTATAACAAGTCGATTCGTCTTTTTCCTGCCAATATCTGGGCGGGTATGTTCGGCTTTCATGAGAGACAGTTTTTTGAAATGAAAGACGGTGCCGATACAGCCCCTGATGTAAATACGATGTTTAAGAAATAATAATATGGCTGAAAAAAAAGCAAAAGAATTTTTTAGTGAAGCGGAGAAGTTGGCAATCCGTGATGCCATTGTAGCAGCAGAGAAGAACACTTCCGGAGAAATCAGGGTGCACATGGAAAACCATTGCAAGGGCGATTCCGTGAAACATGCTGAAAAGATATTTGCCCGTTTGGGCATGCAAAAAACAGCTGAGCGAAATGGTGTTCTTTTTTATCTGGCTGTACTGGATCGGACATTTGTTATTTACGGTGACGTAGGGATACATGATAAGGTGGATGATCATTTCTGGGATTCCATCCGTGATCATATGCTTCCTCTTTTTAAAGACGGACGATTCTGCCAGGGGTTGTGCGAAGGGATAAAGCTGGCCGGAGATAAACTTTGCGAACATTTTCCTCATAAGGATGATGACGTGGATGAACTCTCTAATGATGTAAGCTTTTCATAAATTAATCCGGGGCCCCTATGCGTTTTATCCTTTCCTGTTTACTTGTTTTAACCGGTATCATCTCTGTTACCGCTCAGGATAATCTTATCCCGGAGCGGCCAAGTCCCCCGCATCTGGTCAATATCCTGAGTGCCGACGGGAACAATTTTCTGAATCCTCAGCAGGCACAGGATCTGGAAAACAGGTTGGTGGAATTCGGAAATCAGACATCCAATCAGATTTGTGTGGTCATAACCAGCGATCTGAAAGGAATGGATCCGAACGATTATGCAACCCGGTTAATCCGCAAATGGGCTGTTGGTCAGCAAAAACTAAATAACGGCGTTGTGCTTCTGATCAAACCCAAAACAGGGGATGAAAAGGGGGAAGTGTACATTACAACAGGTTATGGACTAGAAGGCGCTATACCGGATATCACCTGTAAGAAGATTGTTGAGCATGAGATCTTGCCGCAATTTCGTGATGGAAAGTATGCCGAAGGAATAAACGCCGGGGTGGCTGTGCTTATGCAGCTTGCCAAAGGAGAATATAATT